>JAANMT010001013.1_pt1 | contig 29287 bp, 31 predicted proteins | sample 7279711 | NCBI WGS metagenome assembly JAANMT01 (sample SAMN14094538, study PRJNA606508) | bioreactor metagenome | isolation source: A lab-scale SPAN reactor treating ammonium-rich wastewater day 1 | place: Ireland: Galway | collected 2017-01-16 | reverse complement strand
GCGATGAGGCCAGTCAGCAGATCGCGCCAGTAGCGACGCGTCGCAGTCACCGCGTTTGGCGTCAGGTAGTACGAGTTGCGATACCCGGCGAACGTATCGCCCGACTGGCTGTTCGCTTCCTCCGAGTAGCCCCCCTGGTCGGGCAAGTCGTTCGATGTGAGCAGCAGATAGACCCCCGTTTCGTGCGCGGCGTCCATCATGTCGGCTATGTTGTCCAGATACGCCGGGTTAAGGCCCTCGTTGTCGCTGTCCCCGATGCAGCCAGGGCCTGCGCTGCAGTGGTCCAGAAAGACGCGCACCGTGTTATACCCGTAGCCCGCCAGCCGCGCGAAGTCGGCGCGGGTGCGGGCCGCGTCATAGAGGCTGGTCTGGAAGGGCTTGTTGGAATAGGTTGTCGCGCTGAGCGGCACGAACACATAGTTCACCCCGCGTGGCACAAACTTCTCACCCGTCAGGCGGTCATAGAACTCGCCCACGCCATCGACGGTACGCACCGCGATGCGGTGTTCCGGCACCTGCCACGCTGCGCGCACCGGTTCCGTTTCGGCGGGCCTGGCGGTGTCCGGCGAAGCGGCAGGCTGATCCTCTGCTGTCGGTGCGGGTGTCATCGAGGGCAGGTTGCAGGCGAGCACGGCAGTTGCCAGCGCGGCCAACAAAGCCAGACGGGTTCGATGGCGCAGAGTGTGATCCATCGTGGCCTCCTTACGGCGACCATCTGGAACGATGCTTGCGTGCGAGATTATCATCTCAGGAGAACGCGCTGCGCTCTCCTAGCGGACGCGATATTGGAGAGCCTCGGCCAGGTGGTGCGGGCGCACTTCCTCGCTGCCGTCCAGGTCGGCCACCGTGCGGCTGAGCTTGAGCACCCGGTGGTAGCCGCGTGCGCTGAGCTGCATCTGCTGCATGGCGGAGCGCATCAGCTTCTCACCCTCGGCGTCGAGCTTCACGTGGCGCGTCACCTCGCGCGCGCCCATGTCCGCGTTGCACAGCAGCGGGCGACCCCCGTCCTCCGCGACGCGCGCGAAGCGCTCTGCCTGCCGCTCGCGGGCGGCCTGCACACGCTGGCGGATCGCTTCGGATGGCTCGCCGCGCCGCGTGTCGGTCAGCTTGTCGTAGTCCACGCGCGGCACTTCCATGTGGATGTCGATGCGATCGAGCAGCGGGCCGGAGATGCGCTGGCGGTAGCGCGTGATCAGCGCCTGGCTGCACGTGCACGGCTTGATGGCGTCGCCGTAGTAGCCGCACGGGCAGGGGTTGGCGGCGGCGATCAGCATGAAGCTGGCCGGGAAGTCCATCGCGCCGGAGGCGCGGCTGATGGTGATGTGCCGGTCTTCGAGCGGCTGGCGCAGCGTTTCCAGGTTCTTGCCGAACTCCGGCAGCTCGTCCAGAAACAGCACCCCGCGATGCGCCAGGCTGATCTCGCCGGGGCGCGGCCACGAGCCGCCTCCGACCAGCCCGGCATGGCTGATGGTGTGGTGCGGCGCGCGGAAGGGCCGCTGTTTGACGAGCGGCACGCCGCCCGGCAGCCGGTCGGCCACCGAGTAGATGCGGGTGACTTCCAGCGCCTCGTCGAGCGTCATGCGCGGCAGGATGCCCGGCACCGCGCGGGCGAGCAGCGTCTTGCCTGCGCCGGGTGGGCCGACGAGCAGCGCATTGTGCGCGCCCGCCGCGGCAACTTCCAGAGCCCGCTTGACATGCTCCTGCCCCTTCACGTCTGCGAAGTCCGTCAGGTGGTCGGCAGGCAAGTCCGGCCAGATGATGCCCTCACGGTCGAAGGGTGGGATGGTGTCCAGCCCCAGCAGGTGCTCGACCAGCGCGATCAGGTGATCGACCGGGTACACGTCGATGCCGGGGATCAGGGCCGCTTCGGCGGCATCGAAGGCGGGCACAAAGAGACGTTCCAGGCCCATCTCACGTGCCAGGTGAGCCGCGGGAAGCACGCCGCGCACGTGCCGCAGGCTGCCGTCGAGCGACAGCTCGCCCAGCACCAGCGCCCCATCGAGCGCGTCAGGCGGCACCTGCCCGCTCGCGGCGAGCAGCCCCAGCGCGATCGCCAGGTCGTAGGCCGGGCCTTCCTTGCGCAGGTCGGCGGGGGCCAGGTTGATCGTCAGGCGGCGCTGGCCGGGGAAGGCCAGCCCGCTGTTGCGGATCGCCGCCCAGACCCGGTCAGTTGATTCTTTGACCGCCGCGCTGGGCAGGCCCACCAGCGTGACGCCGGGCATGCCGCGCGCGGCGTCCACCTCGACCTCGACGAGCGTTCCATCCAGCCCAACCAGGGCGCAACTGTTGACCTTGGCGAGCACGCGCACCTCCCAGCCAGCGCAGTCCAGAGCGCGCCCATCGTAGCATGGCCGCGGGCGAGGGGCAAGCCGCCTGGTGCGCCGGATGCAGTGCAGGGCGCGGGCTTCCTGACAGCGAACAGCCCGGCCCAGGTCGCCGGACGCAGGCCGCCGGACGCAGGCCGCTCAAGGGGGCATCAAGAATATTATTATCTATATCAATAAAATCAATGTCATGATTAATTAATTTAAGCTTAAGCGTTGACTTCATAAAGAGCGGAGATTATAATACCGGTACAACGCTGGCCTGCGGGCGCGCCAGGCCTGGTATCTGTGCAAGGGGGGAGTATGTACCCGCAACCTGGCTGCTGCTTTGTCTGCGGCGAGACGTTTGAAGTGACCCGCCTGCATTGCCCCCAGTGTGACACAAGCATCGAAGGCCGGTTTCTGCCGGGGCGGCTCTCCCGCCTGGACGAGGAGCAGGTGCGCTTCGTCGAGACTTTCCTGCGCTGCGAAGGTACCATCAAGCGCGTTGAAAAAGAGTTGGGAATCTCCTACCCGACGGTTCGCGCTCGCCTGCGCGAGGCGATCCGCGCGCTTGGGTTTGAGGTCGTCAGCGACTACGCCGACGAGTCAGGCGGCGCGGTGCCTGAAGCGGAACGCCGGGCCATCCTGGACCAGCTCTACAGCGGCGAGCTGACCTCGGAGGAGGCTATCGCGCTGTTGAGGCGCGGGTGAGCGGGAGGAGGGTGTGATGCCTGTTGAGCGGTTGGACCTTGGGGCTGCGCCCCGGCTGGTCGTCTCCACCCAGGGCGACCTGGAAGTGCGGGGCGTGGCGCGCAGCGATACCAGGATCGAGAGCGACTCCCCTGCCCTGAAGATCGAACCCGGCGAAGGCGGTGCTCGCGTGGAGAGTCCGGGAGGCTGCCTGATCCGCATGCCGGAAGCAGGCTCTGTTGACGCGACCAGCGTCCTGGGCAGCCTGCGAATCAGGGACCTGAGCGGCACGGTGGCTGCCGGGGAAGTGGGCGGCGCGTGCTTCGCTCGCCGCCTGCCCGCGCTGGCGATCAGGCAGGTGCGCGGTGATGCGCGTATCCGCGACATTGCCGGGCCGGTCGAGATCGAGCAAGTGGGCGGCTGCCTGACGCTGCGCGATATCGCAGGGCCAGTGCGGGTGGGCAGCGTCAGCGCCGACTTCATGGGGCGTGACCTGCGCGCGGAGGCCGAGATCGGGCCGGTGCTGGGCAACCTGGCGCTGCGCACCAGCTTCAAGCCTGGCAGCGTCTCGCGCTTCCACGCAACGGGCGAAGCTGTGTTCCGGCTGCCCCCCGGTGCAAGTGTGCGCTTCGTGCTGCCCGCTGAATGCGAGCTTAAGCTCGACCGGGGGCTGGGGGCAGTTGCTGAGGGCAGCAGCCAGATCCTCACGCTGGGTGACGGGGCGGCCACCGTGCACGTCGATGGTGCATCCCACGTAACCATCAGGCAGCGCGGCGATCTGGATGAGGAGGCCGCCTTCGCCTACACGTTTGCCGTCGGTGATGAACTGAACGACTACTTCGCTGATCTTTCGGCTGAGCTTGAGACGCAGTTCTCCGTGCTGGAGGAGAACCTTTCCGGCTCCGTTTCTGAGCGCGTGCGGAGCCAGATCGAGAAGCGCCTGAACAGCGCCCGGCGGCAGGTCGAGGCGGCCCAGCGGCACGTTGAGCGAGAGGTGCAGCGCACGCAGCGCGGCCCCGGCATAGCTATCAACATCGGCCCGGAGATGGCCGGGGGCCAGGCCATCACCGAGCAAGAGCGGCTGATGGTCCTTCAGATGCTCGAGGACGGCAAGATCAGCGTCGAGCAGGCCGAGGCGCTGCTGGCTGCCCTGGAGGGAAAGGATTAGGCGGGCATGGCAGCTGCTTTGAGCCAGAGCCGCCCCACCGCCGCAGGGGACGAGGGCCTACAGTCGACCAAGCTGATCCGCGATCTTTACCAGATCGCCGAGCTGATCGAGCTGTGCTTCGGGGCCAGGCTGGACGCCAGCGGTATGGCTGCCGTGCGCGAGATGAAGGCTGTTGCGCGGCTCGGCCCGATCCTCTGGCTGCTGGCTGCGCTCGACCGGGCCGGGATGGGCCTCGGCATGGGCTATGTATGGCGCGCTGAGGGGCGCGTTGTGGGCAACGTGAGCGTCTACCGGGGGGATGTGCACCCCCGGTTGGGTAGCGGCTACCTCATTGCAAATGTCGCCGTGCACCCGGACTACCGGCGGCACGGAATCGCCCGCGCGCTGATGGTCGCCGGAATGGGTCTGGTGCGCCGCCAGCGAGGCGCCTGGGTGGCGCTTGAGGTTGACGCGGACAACGAGGCGGCGCTGGCGCTCTACGACGACCTGGCCTTTGAGCGGCACGAAACGCTCGACCAGTGGGAGGCTCCGCACGTGCTCACCCCGCTACCGTCCGGGGGCGGGCCGGGCTGGCCCGTCAGGCGCCGCCGCCGCGAGGTCGCTGCCGAGGCCGACCTGATCTACAACCGCGCGCGCCAGGGCGGCATGGCCTGGACGCGCCCGATCAAGCGTTCCGATATCCACGACATGGGCGCACTGTTCGGCCTGGGGCAGCGGATACACTGGGTGCAGCCTGCTCCAGACGATCCCCAACGGCTGCTGGGGGCGATGTGGGTGGAGGCCGGGAGCCTGCAGCAGCCCCGCCTCTCGCTTTTCCTCGACCCTGAACTGCGCGACGCAGCGGGTCGCCGGGCGCTGGCAGCCCGCGTGCTCAGCTCCCCCGGGCTCAAGGGGCGCACGCTGCGCCTCGAAACGGGCAGCGATGATCCGCCTGTTGAGGAGTTTCTTCGCGAAGCCGGTTTCCGCAAGGTGCGGAGCCTGGCGCAAATGCGGAAGTTGCTGGCGGATTGACAGCGCAGAGACTTATGTGACCGGCCCCTGCCCTTGCGGCGAGGAGAGCAATTGAATGTCAACATCGGAAGAACGGGTAAAAATCCTGAACATGGTCGCAGAGGGCAAGCTCTCTGCTGAGGAAGGCGCGCAGCTCCTCAAAGCCCTGCAAACAGCGTCCGGTCGGGCGCAGGCGGTGGGGGGTGGCCCTGGTGAGCCTCGCATCCTGCGGGTGCGCGTCACAAGCACCGAGTCGGGGCGGGTCAAGGCCAACATCAACATCCCGATGAGCCTGATCAACGTCGGGCTGCGGATGGGGGCGCGCTTTGCGCCTGACCTGGAGGGCCTCGACTTCGAGGAGGTGATGGAGGCCATCCGGCACGGGCAGCGCGGGAAGATCATCGACGTAGAGGATGCCGAAGACGGTGAGCGCGTCGAAATCTACGTCGAGTAAGGCAACCGTTTTAGCGCCCCACCAGCCGCCGGAACGGGAGCAGGGCTGCCACCAGCAGCAGAGCCAGCAGCGTGAAGATGGTTGCGTAGGTCAGCGCCGCACCGATGGGCAGCAGCAATTGCCCGACGACACCCTGCGCGCCTGAGAGCACAGTTTGCGGATTGCTGAGAACCTGGATCAGCGCAAACACCGGGAACAGGATCACCAGCAGCCCGATCAAGGCCGGGAAGAACCGCTTGAAATCCCCTGTGCTGGGCGCAGCGCCCATCCCCAGAGAAGCGCCCAGATAGACCGCCAGGTAAGTTCGCCAGTTTGTCCAATCGAGCCGGGTGAAGGCTTCTAACAGGCTGATCAAGTACCCCTGGAGCATCTCGGCTGCCGCCGCGCCGATCCGCCCCGCCTCCAGGTTGGTGAGGCCCAGCCCCGCGATTCCCTCGCCGGTGGCGAAGCCGGGCAGCAGCAGGGCCATCACCAGCCACGCAGCGAACGAGCAACCGAAAAAGGGAGCAATCGAGGCCACCAGACGCGAGAAGGCGGACGGCTGCCGGGCGGGCACGACCACTCCCGTCGCGCCGTTGTATTCCGGCAGCCCGCGTGGTGCAAACAGCACCAGGCGCTGCACCCCGGCTCCCGTCAACAGGAACGCTGCGGCGTGGCTCAACTCATGCATGGGTACGCCGACCAGCGCCAGCGCGACCCAGGCGGCGCGCCCGACCGCGCGTCCGGTGAGCGCCCACAAAGCGCGGCTGGCGGCATACAGCACGACGAGCTGTAGCAGCAGCGGCAGGAACAGCGCCATGATAAACAGGGCCTCAAGCTGGAGAATGGTCAGCAGTTGCACTGTGTCTTCTGCTCTGGTCTGTTGCCGGACGGATGCAGACACTTTACGCAGTTTTATAGAGCCTGTCAAAGGGCAAGGGTGTTGTGTGCAGCATCCTTGCGTGGTGGTGTCGGCGCTGCTTTGCAATTGCTGGCCGCTTACCGATGTGCTACAATCAGCCGCAGATGGGTCAGCCGGATCGTGCTGTATGAGCAGTTAGCTGCAATCATTCGTTATTATCTTCAGATTATCCTCACCACGCGCACGAATCCCCGGCCTCAAGGCGCAGCCTGTGCACGCCAGATGTTTTTCCCTTTCCAGGCTTGTCGTGCCGCCCCCCATCTGCGAGACTGAAAAGAGAAGTTGATAGAGACTCCGGTGATTCCATGAGCTTTGAGTTCATCTTGCGCCTGATCGCCATGGTCGTACTCGCCTTTGGCGGCCTCCAGCTTGGGCTACGCCTGGCCGACGTCGTCAGCGATCCACCTGAGATCTGGGCGCTCAGCCTGGCGCTGGTGGGCGCGCTGTTCGGGTTGATCCTGACCCCCTACCTGACGACCCGCCCGGCGCGCAAGGTCCGCGATTACCTGAGCCACCTGCCCGCCCAGCAGCTTGTGGCGGGTGTGATTGGCCTGATCATCGGGCTGATCATCGCCGCACTGGTTTCGCTCCCGCTCTCGCTGCTGCCGTCGCCCTACAGCGCCATCCTGCCCGGCGTGGCAGCGGTGGTCTTCGGCTACCTGGGTACGGCGCTCTTCGCCATGCGGCGGCGCGACGTATTCGAGTTGTTTCAGGGGCGCTTCGGCGGGCTGCGCACCTCCGGCGAAGAGGCTGAGGGGCTGACGCCCAGCCGTGAAGTGCTGCTGGATACCAGCGTGGTCATCGACGGGCGCATCGCGGACATCAGCCAGATCGGTTTCATCATGGGGCCGATGCTCGTGCCGCGCTTCGTGCTTCAGGAGCTCCAGCACATCGCCGATTCGTCCGACCCGCTCCGGCGCAACCGGGGGCGGCGCGGCATGGAGATTCTCAACCGGCTGCAAAAGGAATCGCGCGTCCCGGTGCGTATCACCGATCTGGACGTCGAGGGCGTGGACGCCGTGGACGAGAAACTGATCCAGCTCGCCAAGCAGCTTGGCTGCGCGATCGTCACCAACGACTTCAACCTGAACCGGATCGCCGAGCTGCAAGGCGTCGTCGTGCTGAACATCAACGAGCTGGCGAATGCCGTCAAAGCCGTGTTCCTGCCCGGTGAGGAGCTGGAGATCGAGATCATCCAGGAAGGGCGCGAGCTGGGCCAGGGCGTCGGCTACCTGGACGATGGCACGATGGTCGTCATCGAGGGGGGCCGCCGCTACATCGACCAGAAGATCATGGCAACCGTGACCAAGGTGTTACAGACCTCTGCAGGCCGCATGATCTTCGCCCGCCCGAACATCAACGACGCCAAGTAGGCAGTTGACCGGCTTTCCGTTACTTCCCCCATTGAGATAGCCCAAGGATGCTGAGCGATGGCCCTGCAAGTCTTCAACCGGTTGACGCGCCGCAAAGAGGAGTTCGTGCCCCTGGCCGAGGGACAGGTGCGGATGTACGTCTGCGGCCCAACGGTCTATGACCACGCGCACATCGGCCACGCCAAGACCTACGTGTCTTTCGACGTGGTCAACCGCTACCTGCGCTACAAGGGCTACCAGATGCGCTACGTGCAGAATATCACCGACGTGGGCCATCTGCTCGACAGCGGCGAAGACCGCATCCTGAAGAAAGCGGGCGCGCTCTCGCTGGAGCCGATGGAGGTCGTCGAAGCGTACACCCGCTCGTACTTTGAGGATATGGACGCGCTGGGCGTGCTGCGGCCCGACATCTCGCCGCGTGCCACCGGGCACATCCCTGAGCAGATCGACATGATCGAGGGGCTGATCGAGAAGGGGCACGCCTACGTCACCGAGGCCGGTGACGTGTACTTCGATGTGACGAGTTTCCCCGAATACGGCAAGCTCTCCGGCCAGCGCCTGGAGGAGCTGGTTGGCGGGGCGCGCGTTGAGGTGGCCGAGGGCAAGCGCCACCCTGCCGATTTTGCGCTGTGGCGGCACGCTGAACCGGAGCACCTGATGCAGTGGAACAGTCCCTGGGGGCGCGGCTTCCCCGGCTGGCACATCGAGTGCTCGGCCATGTCGATGAAGTACCTGGGCGAGACGTTCGACATTCACGGCGGCGGGCTGGAAAACCGCTTCCCGCACAACGAGTGCGAGATCGCGCAGGCTGAGGCGCTGACAGGTGAGCCGTTCGCCCGCTACTGGCTGCTGACCGGCTCGCTGACCGTCGAGGGCGTCAAGATGAGCAAGTCGCTTGGCAACTTCGTCACCGTTAAGGACGCGCTGTCCCGCTACCACCCGGAGGCAATCCGGCTGTTCATCCTCTCCAGCCACTATTCCAGCCCGGTGGACTACAGCGAGGCGGCGCTTGAGGCGGCCCAGAAAGGCTGGGAGCGGCTGATGGGAGCCGTGCAGCTTGTGCGCTTGGCGCTGCGCGACGCGCCAGACAGCGACGCGGCCTCCGGGTTCCTCACCGTGCTGGACGAGCACCGCGAGCAGTTCATTGAGGCGATGGACGATGACTTCAACGCGCCCGCTGCCATCGGCATGCTGCACAACCTGACGCGCGAGGTCAACACGCTGCTCAACAGCGGCGAGGAGATAGGCCGGGCTACCCTGCAAGCCATTGACGACCTGTACCGCAACCTGGGCGGCGACGTGCTGGGCCTGGTGCCGGATGACGCAGCCGGTGTCGGCGTGGACGCCGGGCGGCAAGATGGGGTGATCGAGCTTCTGATCGAGCTGCGCGCCGAGGCGCGGGACAGCAAGGAGTGGGCGCGCGCCGACCGCATCCGCGACCGGCTGGCCGAGTTGGGCGTCATCCTGGAGGATCGCCCTGACGGCACGATCTACAAGATCGAGTAGGGGAGGGTTGGCGACCAAAGGTCGCAAAGACCCTCCCCTACTCCATTTGGATGCAAAACGCGCTGCCAACACGTAAGCGGAAAACCACCGTGGTCGGGAAACGATGAAAACAGAGCCAATCTATGGACGCCGCCCGGTGCTTGAGTCGCTGCGCGCCGGGCGGCGTGCTTTCCGCCGCCTCATCGTGGCCGAAGGCGCAGGGCAGGCCGCGCCAATCCGCGCAATCGTCGAGGCAGCCGGGGCGCAGGGCGTGCCCGTTGAGGCAGCGCGCCGCTCCTCGCTCGATGCGCTGGCGCAGGGGGCCAATCACCAGGGCGCGCTGCTTGAGGCCGGGCCGTATCCCTACGTGGAACTGGAAGACATCCTGGCGGTTCCCGCGCAGCGCGGCGAGCCGCCTTTCCTGCTGTTGCTTGACCTCCTCCAGGATGTGCAGAACGTCGGCACGCTGCTGCGCTCGGCTGAGGCGGTGGGCGTGCACGGCGTGATCCTCCAGGAGCGGCGGGCTGTCGGCATCACCCCGGCGGTAGTCAGCGCCTCGTCAGGCGCGGTCGAGCATCTGCGCGTGGCGCAGGTGACCAACCTGGTGCGGGCGATGGAGGCGCTGAAAGAGGCGGGCGTCTGGCTGGCCGGGCTGGAGCAAGCCGAGGGCGCGCTGCGCTACGATCAGGCCGACCTGCGCGGCGGGTTGGGGCTGGTCGTGGGCAGCGAAGGCGAGGGGCTGCGCCGCCTGGTGCGCGAGACGTGCGATTTCACGTTCTACCTGCCAATGCGCGGAGAGGTGGAGAGCCTCAACGCGGCGGTGGCGGGCAGCGTTGCCCTTTACGCCGCCTGGCAGGCGCGTGGCTTTGACGGGGAAGCAGGGGGAGCCTAGCCGCCCCGCCTGTCTCTACAGCGTGCCTCGTAGGCGCGCCCTGCTCAACGTGGCAATCAGCACTGCCAGCAGCAGCGCCGCGAAACCCATCCCGGCCCGCCAGCCCGCCGCGCCGGGGAGCGTCAGGCGCGGGTCGATGGCGCTGATCGCCGGGTCGGCGGGGTCGAAGGTCACCCAGGCCAATGCCCCCTGGCCGGGCAGCCGCTCGAAGAATCCCTGCGTCACAGCCTGCTCGCCGGTGCGCATCTGCCCCTGCGGGTTGGGGTAGGCGTAGCGCACGACGTAGGTCGTCACGTCGAAGGGCAGCAGCCGGTCAGGGCGCGCCTCGACGAGCTTTTCAAGCACCACGCCTTGCACCGTCATCCCGCCGCCCGCAAGCTGGAACGGCGTCTGAACGCGGCGGAAGGCGGTGAAGAGCAGCAGCAGTCCCAGCGCAACCAGGCCAACTGCCAGCGCGATGCCAGCCAGACGTAGTTTCATGCTTGGATTATCGCTCAGCTTCAGGTCAGTCGTCGGGGAACAACCTGCTTAACGGCAGGCTGAAGCCAGGCAGCACGTCGCCGCCGTTCAGCGTCCCTTCTACGCTGAGTGTCTCTGCTCTCCCATCGGGCCAATAAACGACAACGGTTCGCAGTTCCGGGTAGATCACCCACATCAATTGGACGCCTGCCTCCAGGTAGTCGCGCACCTTTGTCTGGACGTCACCGGCCCGGTCGGTTGGCGAGATAACCTCGACGGCCAGGTCAGGCGGGAAGGGTGTGAAACGGGACGGGTCTTCAATCTGCGCCAGGCGCGCCTTGGCGATGAAGGCCGCGTCCGCCGCGCGCACCGTGTCCGGGTCGCGTCGCAGGAAGAAGCCTGTCTCCGCGCTGCGCACTTCGCCCAGGTCGTGTTCAAGCGCGTGCCCCGTCATGTAGTACGCAATCAGGTTGGCGATCTTGCCGTGCAGGTCGGAAGTTGGCGTCATCTCAACCGGGGCTCCCCTGGTCAGTTCGACCCGTTGGCCTGCATATTGCTGCCAGAACTCTTCAGCCGTCAGCAGCTTCTCCTGGGTAGCCATCGCTTCTACCTCTCTCAGCCATACCCCCGGTCTCATTGTAGATCACTCACCCATGATCTGCACAACCAGCGCACGGCGGCGCGCACGCACGTCGAAATCGACGTAGATCACCTGCTGCCACGTGCCGAGCGTCAGCCGCCCGCCGGAGAACGGCACGGTCAGGCTGGGGCCAAGCAGCGCCGCGCGGACGTGGCTGTGACCGTTGCCGTCGTGCCAGCGCAGGTTGTGCCGGTACTCGCGCTCCGGCCCGGCGATCTCGTCAAACAGCCGCGCGAAGTCCGCGAGCGCACCACTCTCGTACTCGATGGTCGTCACCCCGCTCGTCGCGCTGGGGCAGAACACCGTCACGATCCCGTCGCTCAGGCCGCTGTCGCGCACCTGCGCGGCGAGGGCGTCGGTGATGTCGTGCATCGAGGTGTCGCCTCGCGTCTCCAGGCTGATCTCTTTCGTCACTACCACGTGGCGTTGTCTCCTGCTGTTCAGCCGGTCGCGTCGATGGCCTGCGCCCCGGTCACGCGGATCAGGTCGTCCACCGCCAGGCGCAGGTTCAGGCCGCGCTCTCCGGCGCTGATCACGATGAAGTCGAGGGTTGTCGCTGCCCGGTCGATGGTGACTGCAAAGCCTCGGTTGAGCAGCACCAGCGGCGAGATGCCGCCCACCTTCAGCCCGGTGTGGCGTTCCGCGTCGGCGTGGCGGGCCATGGCAGCCTTCTTCACCCCGATGGCCTGTGCGACCTTCTTGAGATTCAGCTCGCGGTCGGCGGCGACCATGACCAGCAGCGGCTTGAGGCCCGGCGCGCCCGCCTCGACGACCAGCGTCTTGTAAACGTGGTCGGGGGGCAGCCCGGCGTGTTCGGCTACGCCGAGCGCGTCATGCACGCTCTCCGGGAACTCGATCACCTGGTAGGGGATGCCCTGGCCGTCCAGGACGCGCATGGCAAGCGTCTTGGTCTTCCTGGCTTTGCGGCTCATGACGCCTAAGGCGCGGCCCCCTCCGCCGTGAGCGCGCAGCGGAAGCCCAGCCCTGGCCCGTGGGCGGTCGGCTCGAAGCGCGAGCGCACGAAGCTGCGCAGCAGCCCCGGTGAGGCAACGCCCCACGCGCCGCCGCGCACCACCCGCTCCGTCCCGCTCGCCGGGCCGGTCGGGTTCTCGCCCGGCGAGACGGTGTAATAACCAGGGTCGAACCAGTCCGCCACCCACTCAGCGACGTTCCCGGCCATGTCAAGCGCGCCGACGGGGCTTGCCCCCTCCGGGAAGCTCCCGACCGGGGCGGTTTCCGGCCAGCCATCGTTGTACGAGCGGTCGCCGTTTGGCAGGGCGCAGCCCGCGTCGCAGTAGTTCAGCCGGGCCGGGTCCCACGCGCCGCCCCAGGGGTAGGCCGAAACCTCCCCGGTGGCCGGGTCCCAGCGGGCGGCCATCTCCCACTCGGCTTCGGTGGGCAGGCGCGCGGCACGCCAGCGGCAGTAGGCGTCAGCACTGTACCAGTTGACGTAGATCACCGGGTAGTTGGCGAATGCTTCCTCGCCGTAGTAGGGATTGCCCAGGTAGCCCGCAGTGGAGCGAGGTGGTGGGCAGGCCCCGGCCTGGACGCAGTTGGCCCATTGCTCGTTTGTCACCTCAGTGCGGTCGATGTAGTACGGGTTGAGCGTCACGCTGTGGGCAGGCCCCTCCACGCTGCCTCCCATCTGGAAGACGCCGCCGGGAACCAGCACCATCTCAACGCCGCCCTGCAGGATTCCGCCCTCAACGGCGACGATGTCGCTCGTCTGGGTTGGCGCGGCCAGCGTCGGGGTGTCCGGCTGCGCGGTGGGCGGAGCGGCGGTTGGCTGCCCGGCGGTGGGCGGAGACGGGGTATCAGTGGGCAGCGGGGTCAGAGTGGGCAGGAAGGTGACCTGCGCGCCCGGCGCAGGGGTTGGCTCAATGATTGACCCGCTGGTCGGGGTCGGCTCGCCGGTGGGCTTGCCGACAAACGGGACCTGCGGCATCTGCTCCGGCAGCCAGGCCATCACGCTTTCGACCGGGCCGGGGAGCGTGCCCGCCAGGAATCCCCAGCCGAGCAGGCTCGCCGCAGCCAGCGCAGCGCACAGGAATACCACCAGCAGGACGGCGAGCGCAAGCGGAAAGCGGCGGCGCTCGCGCGCGGGGGCTGTGGGCGTGTCAGGGGCGTCCAGGTCGTCCAGCAGCGCATAGAAGTCCTGGGGAGCTTCGCCCTCCAAGTCTTGATCGAACTCCGCGCCATCCTCGGCCAGCGCCTCATCAGGGGCGGGCGGCGCAAGCTCCAGGCCGGGCACGCTCCATGCTGCCGCGCCAGGCAGCTCCTCGATGATCTCCTCGTCGGGGAGCGCCGGGCGTGGGCTGGGCTGCGTGTCAACCTGAGCAGACGCAGGCCCGGCAGGCTCCTCGGCAGGCGGGGCGCTGCGCGGGAAGAACACCCGGATCATCACCTCGTCGCCCGGCGCGTCTCCACCGGGCTGCCGGGTCGATTCCGCGTCTTCCCCCGCAGTGATGGTTTCTCCGGCAGGATCGCAGTCGGGTATCAGGTCTTCGGGTCGCTCGTCAGGCATGGCAACCGATCCTTGGCGTGCAAAGCGATTTGTCTCAGCGCAAGTGTAAGCGAGTGTGGGCGGCGCGGCAACTACTGGTCAGCGGCACTGCCCAACCCCTACACGCCGATCGGATCGCGGCCCGGCGGGGTTGATTCCTGCCGGGCCGCGACCTGTGCAGAAGACAGGGGCAGCCTACCGGATGAACAACCCCGGCGCGTTCCATGCGCTGGCCTGGATGATCGAGATCAGCGAGGGAACGTAGGCGATCAGGATCAGCACGACCGCCCCGCCGATCCACACCCGCCAGCGGTCGAGCACCGCCGGGGCGTTCTCCGGGCCGGAAAGCGCGTCTGAGAGCGGCATGTCGAGGTCAAAGGCAGTCCCCTTGCGCGTCAGCAGCGAGCCAACCACGTTGAGCAGGTACAGCCCGCCGCTGATCGTCAGGATGACCCCGCCGATGGCCGTCAGCCACATCGCCGTCGAGAAGCCGCCGAAGGGCAGGTTGGCCGTCGAGTCGATCAGCTGCTGGGTGTAAGGGGCCTGCGCGAAGGGCACGCGCCGCGGCGCGCCCAGCAGTCCCGCCCAGTGCATCCCGCGCCCGAACAGCACCATGCCGATGAACCACGTCCAGGCCTGCGCCACGCCTGCCGCCCGGCTGAACAGCCGCCGCTTGGTGATGTAGGGCAGCAGCCAGTAGGTGATGCCCATAAAGGTCAGCGTCGAGGCCGTGCCCACGGTCAGGTGGAAGTGGCCGGGAACCCAGGTGGTGTTGTGCACGACCAGGTTGATGTTGTACGAGGCGTTGAGCACGCCGCTTATGCCGCCCGCGGCGAAGATGATCATCGCCAGCACCTGCGCGGCGAAGCTCGGATCGCCCCACGGCAGCCGGAATATCCAGCCAATCAGCCCCCGCCCCCCGCGCTGCTTGCCGGAGTATTCCAGCGAGGCCATGATGGTGAAGGCCGTGATCAGGCTGGGGAAGGTGACGGCGTAGGTAAACACCGCGTGCACGCTCTTCCAGACCTGGCTGATGCCGGGGTCGGTGTACTGGTGGTGCAGCCCCACCGGAACCGAGAACAGGATGAACAGCATAAAGACCAGCCGGGCAAGCGGATCGGAGAACAGCTTGCCGCCCGCCTGCCGGGGGATCATCGCATACCACGAGGTATAGGCAGGCAGCAGCCAGAAGTACACCAGCGGGTGCCCGAAGTACCAGAACAGCGTGCGGGCAAGCAGCGGGTTGGTGTTCTCGATCAGCCCCAACGACCAGGGAATGACCATCGTCAGCATCTGGGCCGCCACGCCGATAGTTGCCACGTCCCACACGATCCAGGTGGTCAGCGCGGCGACGGTAGCGATGGGCGTCTTGACGCCGGGGTTCTCGCGCCGCCAGGCCCCCCACGTCAGGAAGTGGTTGGCCGAGTGAATCCAGGTGCCGACGACGATGACCGTCAGGCCGATGTAGTGCAGCGCGTGGGCGCGCATCGGGACGTAGAACGTGTAGAGCACGTTCGCGTTGCCGCTCAGCATCGCCCAGCCTGCCATGCCCACGCCCACCACCATCACGCCGAACGCCACCCAGCTCAGCGCGATGCTGCGCACCGGGCGCTGGAGCGAGCGCGCTACGGCCAGCATCAGGAAGCCGCTGATGAAGAAGGTCGTCCACGTCAGCGCGTTGAGCACACCGTGCAGCGTGAGCAGCTTGTAATAGCCGCCCAGCAGCGGGATCGGATAGAGGTCAATGCCTGCATGTTCCAGCGCCTGGAACAACCCGATGATCCCGCCCACCGCAATCGCCACGAAGGACACGGCCAGAAACCAGAATGCGAGCGACCGCTCTCGCTGATAATCGTAGGTCGTTTCCATCAGTTCCCCTCGCTATGCTGATGACAGAAGCTGGTTGCCAACTGAAGCAACGGCGACGGCTGCCAGCACCACCATCAGGAAGATGTTGGACAGCACGAACAGCCGGATCGCCTGCTTGCGTTCCGGCTTGCGCAGCAGCCGCACGCTGCTCGCCAGCATGAGCAGCGTGATCGCCGCCGTCGGGGCCAGGTAAAGCCAGCCGAGGCCCGGATGTGCCGCCAGCGCGATGGCGGCCAGCCCGGTGCTGGCGGCGTGCACAAAGATCCAGCGTGCGCTCTGCGCGCCGGTTGTCCGCACCGGCAGCATCGGCACGCCTGCCGCCGCGTAGTCGTCCCGGTAGAACATCGCCAGCGCCCAGAAGTGGGCAGGCGTCCACAGGAAGACGAGCAGGGCCAGCGCGATCACGCCGGGGTCGGAGGCTGCCCCGACCGCTGCCCCGCCGGTCATGACGGCCATGCTGCCCGCCGCCCCGCCGATCACGATGTTCAGCACGCTGCGCGGCTTGAGCCAGACCGTGTAGATGCCAATGTAGATCGCTGCGCCGAGCGCCAGGTAGAGCGCCATCGCCGGGTTGCCGGGCAGCACCGATATGACGGCGATCACGACCATCGCCGCCGCCAGCCACAGCACTAAGCCGGGATGCTCCACCTGCCCGGCAGGCAGCGGGCGGCGCCGGGTGCGCGGCATCCTCTGGTCTGATTCCCGCTCAAGGTACTGGTTGATGGCCGACGCGCCGCCAGCCGCCAGCGTCCCGGTGATGGCGACCACGAGCAGCGCCCGCAGAGGCGGGATGCCGCCTGCCCCCAGGAACGCGCCGCCCATGGCCGCCGCCAGCAGCAACAGCACAATGCGCAGCTTGAACAACGCAACGACGATCTTCACGATCTCGCGGAACCTTACTCCCTCGCGGGGGATGTTGGCGACCTGTGTATCGAGGCTCATTGTACCCTTATTCCTCTACCACTCTAACCAGGCCGCTCATCGTGTGGTGGGGAGCGCCGCAGTATTCGTGACACACAAACAGGTAGTTGCCCGGCTCCCTGAAGGTGTGGGTGAACTCGGAAATCTGCCCTGGGATCACCATGATGTTGACGTTCGTGTCAATGATCTTGAACCCGTGAATCACGTCCATGCTGGCCAGGAAGAAGGTCACCTCCGACCCGGCGGGCACTGTGATCTCGTTAGGCACGAACTGCCAGGCCTGGGCAATGATGTGCGCCTCGTATTTGCCGGGGTAGACCATCCGCAGGCCGGGGTTGTCGAAGCCCGGCGTGTTGCCCACATCCGCCGGGGCTACCTGCTCGACCACCCCCGGAAGCTGCACGCCCAGCCCAAACACGGCGATGATCACCGCCCCGGCGAAGACCAGCAGCATCACGGCAGACATCTGTAGGAACGCAGACTCGAATCGGTCGATGTGCATCGCGTTGCTTACCTCCGTGCCAGCAGCTCGTTGAAGTAGACCAGCCCCCATGCGGCTGCGAAGATGAGGATGTAGATCACCAGCAGGAAAAGCGTGCCAACCGGCTTAAAGGACTCCTGCTCCGGCGCGCCTTCCCCTCCTCCTTGCAGCCCCTCGCTCTGTGCGCTCTGCTCTGCCACGAATGCTTCCTCCTTTTGCCGCCAGGCTGGCGGGTATCCAGGGTGTTCCGGTAAGACGGCCAGCCGCATGAACGCGCGGCTAGCTCGGGTAACACAGGAAAAGGTGCGCTGCCTCGTTCACAACACGCCCCGCCCCGCTGCTGGCCCTCTCGCGGGCCATCAGGCGCAGGTCGCGCAGGATCAGGTCGAGATCGAGCGGGGCGCGGTACTGCGCCCGGATAATGCTGCGCTCGTCAACCAGCACGTAGCGCCGCGCCTGAAGAAAAGCGGTGCCGTCTGGCGCAGGTGGCGCGTCGAGGCGCGCGGCTAGCTCCGGCTGGCTGATCAGCAGGTCGGCGAGCGGCACGGCTTCATAGTAGATGCCGAAACCCTGCCCGATGGTGCCCTTCAGCTCGTCGGCTTCACCGCCCAGCAGCAGCCATGCTTCCTCGTCCAGCCCGCGCTCGGCAGTGAGCTGCCGCCGCCGCTCGACGGTGTCGCGCTCCGCATCAAACAGGATCAGCGCCAGCCGCACATTCTCGCCCATCCCCTCCGCCTCGGCCTGCGCCAGGAAGCGCCCCATCTCGTCGAGCGTCTCGTCGAGCGTGCCCGTCGGGTCGTGGCTGTAGCCAAACCCGAACAGCACGATCCGGCCTGCCAGCGCCTCATTGTCAACCACCTGCCCGCGCTGGTCGGTCAGCCGCACCGGCGGCGCATCCGCCAGCCGGGGGACGACCTTCACCGGCTGGAATACTGCAAAAGCGGTCATGGCAGCGACCAGCAGGCCCAGCCCGCCAAACGCCCAGCCGAGGGGCTGCTTAAGAAAGGCGGCCATCCCTCGCACTCTCGCTTACGGGTAAGCCCGCATCAGGTGGGCCGCCTGCCACAGCACCGCCAGCGGGCCGTCGGCGCGCTGTTCGCGCAGCGCCAGCGTGATATCGCGCATCGCCCGGTCAACGTCGAGCATCTCATGGTATTCGGCCCGTATCGTCCCCTCACCGTCTACCAGCACAAAGACCGTCGCGTGCACAAAGTCATAGCTGTCATCGGCTGCGCCGTGCGCGTGGCCCGTCCCGTGCGCATCCGCCGGGTGGCTCTCCACCCGCTCAAAGTACACGCCGAACTCGCCGCCCACCAGTTGCCTGATCGCCAGCGGATCGCCGGTCAGCCACAGCCAGCCGCGCGGATCGGCGCGCATCTGCGCGGCGTACTCGCGCAGGCGCTCCGGCGTGTCGCGCTCAGGGTCGAAGGTCATCGTGACTAGCACAACTTCCTCGCCCAGCAGCCCGGTCTCGTCCAGCCGCCGCTGAACCTGGAGCATCTGGGCGGTGATCGCCGGGCAGACCGTCCCGCAGTGGGTATAGACAAAGTCGTACAGGACGATCTTGCCGCGCAGGTCGGCGTCGCTGAGGGGCTGTCCGGTTTGGTCGATGAGTGAATAGGAGGGTGCGGGGGCCAGGCGGGGCAGGACGCGCAGCGGCCTGGCGATCAGGAGAAGCAGCGCCAGCGCAGCCAGCGCGGCGAATGCTGCCAGTGCCCACCGTACACGGGGGCGGGTGGTCTGTGCAAAGTCAATTGATGCGGTGTCAGTTGCCATCTCTCATCAGCTAACGTTATCGTGGCCGGGCGGGCGCGGCTGGTAGCCGCGCGCGGCCAGCATTGCCAGGTTTACGGCGTCCATCTCCGCGTGCAGAACACGCTGGATGTGGCTCCAGACTTGGTGAGCGGGGCAGTACGCATCACGCGGGCACTCACCGGGGCGGAGCAGGCAGGCGTTGAGCACGATCGGCCCCTCGATTGCCTCGATGATGTGCCGCAGGGTGATGCTCTCAGGCGGGCGGGCCAGGCTGATCCCCCCGTTGCGCCCGGCGGCGGTCCGGATCAGCTCCCCGCGCCGCAAATCCCCGATTACCTTGACCAGGAACGGCTGCGGGATCAGCATCTGTTCGCCGATGCGCGGCGCGGGGAGATACGCACCCGCAGGGGCCTGCGCGGCGGCTATCATGACTCTGACAGCGTAGTCGGCGCGACGGCTGATTCGCAGCATGTCGCAATCATACCAATACTGACCAAGTTAGTCAAGATTGTTTTTCGGTGATTAGCACGGCATTCTTGAGATTCTGCTGATGATTGCGCCTGGGCTGCCTGAGAAGTGGGCGGATTTCCCATAAACTGTCCTGCTGTCCGGGGCGCACACATCCGGTTGACAAGTACTATCAGTTGCGACACAATGTGAAGCACTGACCCACAAAGACGGGCAGGTGCTCTGCACAAAACAGCCCACTGGGTGACCTGACTGCCTGCTGACCACTCGGAGTCGATGCCCATGATCAAAGATGCACTTCGCGACGCAGAATCGCGCATGAAGGGCGCTATTGGCGCGCTGGAAGATGACCTGGCTGCGATCCGGACGGGGCGCGCCTCACCCGCGCTGGTCGAGAAGCTCATAGTTGAGTATTACGGGACGCCGACATCTCTCCAGCAACTGGCGAGCATCGCCGTTCCGGAGCCGCAGCTGATCACCATCCGCCCCTTCGACCCGAAGTCGATCAACGTCATTGAGAAGGCGATTCAAACCTCTGACCTGGGGCTTACGCCCGGCAATGACGGCAAGCTGATCCGGCTGACCATTCCCCCGCTGACCGAGCAGCGACGGCAAGACCTGGTCAAGGTCGTCAGCAAGCGCCTGGAAGAAGCCAAAGTGGCGCTGCGAAACGTCCGGCGTGACACGCTCGACGACCTGCGGGAGCTGGAAAAAGAGAAACTGATCTCCGAAGACGACTTCTTCCGGGGCAAGGACGACCTGCAAAAGCTGACCGATCGCTATACCGGAGAGATTGAGAAGGTCGGTGCTCGCAAAGAGCAGGAGATCATGGAAGTCTAGTGGTATAGTGGAATGGACCTGGTGCGAGAAACGCCCGACGAAACGGATCAAGACCTGCTCACCCCTGAGCGCACCCCGACCCATATCGCCATCATCATGGATGGCAACGGGCGCTGGGCGAAGCAGCGAGGCCTGCCTCGCCTGGCAGGTCACCGGGCAGGGACTGAGAATCTGCGCCGCGTGATCCGCGCCTGTGTGGAGTTTGGGGTCAAAGTCCTCACCATCTACGCCTTCTCAACCGAGAACTGGGGCCGCCCGGAGGCAGAAGTCAAGGGGCTGATGATGATCCTGCGGGACGTCATCGACCGTGAACTGAAGGAGCTGCATGAAGAAGGGGTGCAGCTTCGCCACCTGGGCGATCTGTCTGGCGTCGAAGCGGACCTCCAGCGCAAAGTGCTGGATGCAGTTGAGCTGACCAAGAACAACGACCGGCTGATCCTGAACGTGGCGTTCAACTACGGGGGACGCGCCGAGATTATCCACGCTATCCAGGAGATCGTGCGGCACAACCACCAGCCTGAGGAGATCACCGAAGAATTGGTGAACTGCTACCTGTACACCGGCCAGCTGCCTGACCCCGACTTGATTGTGCGTACAAGCGGGGAGTTGCGCCTGAGCAACTTCCTGATCTGGCAGGGAGCGTATGCCGAGTACTATTTTGCGGATGTCTACTGGCCGGACTTCGGCAAGGAAGAGCTTCGCAAGGCTTTGTTACACTTTGCGCGGCGGGATCGGCGGTTTGGGCTGGTCAAATAGCCATGCTGCGTGACCGTGTGCTGAGCGGGCTCATCCTGGGCGTGCCGGTGTTAGCCATGCTGCTCGCCGGAGGCTGGTGGATGGCGCTGCTGGTGCTGATCATCGGCAGCCTGGCCCTGTTGGAATACGTCAACCTGGTAGCCCGGAGAGGGCATCGCGCCTTCGGCGGGCTGCTTTTGTTATCGATGGCGCTGTTCGTCGCTGACCGGCTCTTCCCGGAAGAACGGCTGCTAGCGCCAGGCATCGCCGTGTTGATCCTGCTGGCGCTGGGCTGGGCGATCATGCGCTTCCGGCAGGGCACGGCCAACGCGATCACCGGCTTCGCCATGACGCTCGCCGGGAGCGTGTACATCGGCTGGACGGCGGCGCACTTCATCAGCCTGCGGGCCCTGCCGGACGGCCTGTTCTGGACGCTCTCGGTTGTGCTGACGGTGTGGATGGCGGACACCGGCGCGTATCTGGTGGGGCGGGCAGTAGGGCGCACCCCGCTCATCCGGGAAGTAAGCCCCGGCAAGACGTGGGAAGGTTACTTCGGCGGGGTGGTCGTCGGCACCGCCGTCTCGACTGCGCTGCCACTGGCGTGGCAGGCGCTGGGGGCCAGCGCGGCGGTCTCGCCCCTGCGCGGCCTGATCCTGGGGGCGCTGATCGCGATCATCACCCCGCTCGGCGACCTGGGGATCAGCGTGCTGAAGCGCTACGCACACGCCAAGAACTCCAGCAACCTGATCCCTGGGCACGGCGGCTTCCTCGACCGCCTCGACACGCTGATCGTCGCCTGCCTGCTGGGTTACTACTACCTGACGCTGTTTGTGCTCTGATCGATTCGCCTCGCAATCCATCGGCCTGGAGGGACTCCTCGTTGCTGGCTCTGTAGAGGTTTTCCAAGGAGACGGGGTTTATGACTGGCAAGATTATCACGATAGAGCGCCATATCCTGGAGCGGCAGAGGCAGTTTCCGCACGCGACCGGGGCGTTCACCAACCTGATGTACGACATCGCGCTGGCGGCCAAGCTGATCGCGCGCGAAACCACGCGCGCCGGGCTGGCCGATGTGCTGGGCCGGGCAGGCACGACGAACCTGCACGGCGAGGAGCAGCAGAAGCTCGACGTCTATTCCCATCGCACCCTCGTCAACATGGTCGACCATACCGGGCGGGTGTGCGTGATGGCATCCGAGGAGGAGCCCGACCCGATCGATATTCCGGAACGATACCCGTGTGGCCCCTATGTGCTGCTCTTCGATCCGCTCGATGGCTCGTCAAACATCGAGTACAACGTCAGCGTGGGCACGATCTTCTCGATATACCGCCGGGTCACCCCAGGGAACGGGCGGGGCACACTCGATGACCTGCTCCAGCCGGGGCTGCGGCAGGTGGCTGCCGGGTATATCGTGTACGGGTCAAGCACGATGCTGGTCTATTCCTCCGGCCAGGGCGTGCACGGCTTCACGCTCGATCCGAGCGTGGGCGAATTCCTGCTCTCCCACCCTGACATCCGCCTGCCCGCCAAGCCGAAGTACTACAGCGTCAACGAGGGCTACAGGCAGTATTGGCCGGAGGGAGTGCGTCGCTTCGTCGAGTGGATCGCCGGGTGTGACCCGGACAATCCCAACCCGGGCCTGCCGCTGCGCTACGTCGGCTCGATGGTATCGGACTTCCACCGCACACTGCTTTCCGGGGGTATCTTCCTGTACCCGACCGACACGCGCGATCCGTCCAAGCCATATGGCAAGCTGCGCGTCCTGTACGAGTGCGCGCCGATGGCCTTCCTGATTGAGCAGGCGGGGGGCTATGCGTCGAATGGCATTGGCCCGATCCTGAACATCAAGCCCACCGAGCTTCACCAACGATCGGCGTTCTTCGTGGGCAACCGGGAGCTGGTGGAGGGCGTCGAGGCGCATCTCAGGCGCTACAACCCTGACTGGGTGGCCGAGTACGGCCAGCACATCGTCACGGTGGAACGGGAAGGCGTTTAGGCAGGCAGCCAATCGAACCAAAGAGAAACGGCGGGAGCGATTGCATCTCCCGCCGTTTGCTGTCCAGGCTGGCTTGCGCCAGTTGAGTCTGGCAGCACGACCGCCTATACCATCTCGACGACCGAGGTATGCACGTCAAAGGCGGGCGGCGCTTCCAGGTGCTTCTTGACCGCGCACTGCTCGGCGGCGCGGATCACGGCATCCTTGTACTTCTCCGGGAAGTCCGGCGGCAACTGGATGTCAAGCTCGATCTGCTCGATCATGCGGGTGAGGGGATTGGTAGCCATGCGCTGCACGATGCGGATGCCGTCGGTGGGCAGGCCGCGCTTGCGGCAGAAGCTCAACACGTAGATTCCCGCGCACGTGCCGATTGAGGCCAGAAACAGGCCAAACGGGGCCGGGGCCGAACCGTTCTGATCGGTCGGGACGACCAGGTTGCCCATCAAGGCGTCCACGCGCTGCTCGCCCGGAAAAACGATTTCCATCTCCATGAGTTCCGTTCCATCCTTTTGCTGTTGAGTTGTGATTTGCTTCACATCTTTTAGATGCAGGTGGGGCGCTGAGGTTGCAGGTGGATTGAAAAAGGCCCTCTGGCTGTGTGGCGAGAGGCCCTTCCCTGAGCTGTCTTCCTCAGTGCTGCAATATCTGGGAGAGGAACAGCTTGGTGCGCTCCTGCTGGGGATTGTTGAACAGGTCATGGGGCGTGGCCTGCTCCACGATCACCCCCTCGTCCATGAAGATGACCTGATCGGCAGCGGCGCGGGCGAAGCCCATCTCATGCGTGACGACAACCATCGTCATGCCTTCCCTGGCGAGATCGAGCATCACGTCGAGCACCTCTTTGATCATCTCCGGGTCGAGCGCGCTGGTTGGCTCGTCGAACAGCATGATCTTGGGGTTCATCGCCAGCGCCCGCGCGATGGCTACGCGCTGCTGCTGCCCGCCGGAGAGCTGACCTGGGTATACGTCGGCTTTCTCCGGGATGCCCACCCGCTGAAGCTGCGCCATGGCGATCTCTTTGGCGTCTTGTGCGGAACGCTTGCGCACGATGCGCTGCGCCAGCCTGACGTTTTCCAGAGCGGTCAGGTGCGGGAACAGGTTGAAAAGCTGGAACACCATCCCGATCTCGGCCCGGACGGCGTTAAGCTGGCTGTGGCTGGTCGTCAGCCGTTCACCGTCGATCCAGACCTCACCGCTGGTCGGCACTTCCAGGTGGTTGATGCAGCGCAGCAGGGTCGATTTGCCGGAGCCGCTTGGCCCGACAATGACGACGACCTTGCCGCGCTCAACTGTCAGGCTGACGCCCCGCAGCGCCTTGACCTGGCCGAAGTACTTGTGCACGTCAAGGCAGTCGATGATGTGCTTAGTCTCAGCCATCTCTACGCAACCGCCTTTCCAGCAGGCGCACCAGCAGCGACAGCATGACGGTCATCGTCAGGTAGAGCACGGCCAGCGTGGTGTAGGCCTCACGGAAACGGAATGAGCGCCCCGCATAGAGGCGCGCGATCTGGGTGATGTCGCGCACCGCCAGCACGGAGACAAGCGACGAGTCCTTGACCATGGCTACGAAGTCGTTGCCCAGGGCGGGCAGTACGTTACGCACTGCCTGGGGCAGGATGATGTAGCGCATCGCCTGACCGTAGCTCATGCCCAGAGAGCGGGCCGCTTCCATCTGGCCGCGCCCGATGGACTGGATGCCCGCCCGGAAGATCTCGGCCAGGAATGCCCCGTAGGTGACGGCCAGGGCGATGATCGCCCGCAGGTGCATCGAGATGTCCTGGTTCCGGACGCTGGTGAGCAGGTTGCTGAGGAAGACCAGGCCCAGCTCCTCGCCGAGCAGCAGGCCCAGGCCGTTCACCGCCTCGACGACGACGGGCACACCGACGAGGGCAATGTAGAAGATCAGGACGAGCATCGGGATGCCGCGAATGATCTCCACGTAGAAGGTGGCGAGGTTGTTCAGCACCACGTTGCGTGAGATGCGCCCCAACCCGGCCAGCAAGCCGAGCACAAGCGCGATCGCGTAGGCAGACAGGGCGGTCGTGATGGTGACCGACAGGCCAGCCCGGATGAAGTTGAACGCCTCGCGGAAGTTGTCCTGGGTGAAGATGGCAAAGGCCGCCCAGATGGCGACCAGGATCAGGAGCAGAAACCACCAGGGGAACTGCGCCAGCCGCTGCGAGAGCGGATCGCGGCGCAGGGTAATGTCCTCGCCTTCGGGCCGGGGCCGCAGCGGTGGGATATCAATCGCTGCCCTCTCCAGAGATGGGTGATCAGCCACGTCAGGCCCTCGTCTCGATAAAGCGGTGTGCAGGGCGCAACGCCCTGCACACCGCTGGCTGCGATCTGTTCAGATGTTGGTTAGTCGTCGTCGCCGTAAGCGCCAGGCCCGATGTCGTCATACGTCAGGTCGAACTCTGGCCCGAAGTAGAAGGCATTGATCTCCTGGAGCGAGCCATCCGCCATCATCGAGCGAATGGCCTCGTTGAACGGCTCGACAAGGTCGCTCCCCTTGGGGAAGATGAAGCCGAGCTGGTCGCTGGAGATCGAGGGGCCGATCAGTTCCAACTGGTCGGCATTCTCGCCCAGGTAGCCCTGCCCCGCCACCTCGTCGATGATCACGGCGTCCACGTCACCGGCGATGAGGGCCTGGACGGCGAAGGGGAACTGCTCGAAGGCGCTGACACGGCCCTCAGGCAAGAAGCGGACGGCCGTCTCGTAGTTGGTCGTGCCGGTCTGGGTGCCCATCACGAGCGAGTCGTCCTCAGCAAACTCCTCGATGCTGCTGAAACGATCCTCGCCCAGGCGGACGAGCAGGCGCTGCTCGATGTTGATGTAGCCGATCGAGAAGTCAACGATCTCGGCGCGATCCTCGGTGATGGTGATGCCATCGGCGGCCATGTCAAACTGGCCGTCGGAGACCGCCTGGATCATGCCCTCCCAGGCTGCCTCGACGTAGACCGGCTGGCAGTGCAGGCGGGTGCAGAGCTCGTCGATAACATCGTAGTCCCAGCCACCCGGCTGGCCCGTCTCGATGTCCACGTAGTTGAACGGCAGGTAGGCGTTCTCGATGGCGACCGTGATCTCGCGGCACTCAAGATCGATGATGGCGTCCTCGGCAGTGCCCAGGCAGCCACGCTCCATGCCGGCGATCGGAACCTCTTCGGCGGGTTCTTCAGCAGGCTCTTCGGCTACCGGCTCCTCAGCGGCGGGTTCCTCCACCGGGGCGGGCGTGGCCGCACCGGCGCAGGCGACGAGCGCGCCGGTCACGAGCAGCAGTAAGACAATCAACCATCTTTCTTTACGCATGGGTTCTCTCCTCCCTAGGTTTACCCGGCAGCTCGGCGTCTGCCCTTGCGGATGCTTATGTCCCCCTGGCCCCCTAAACCGTACCACCCACAGCGTAGGTGGAGCAGTGCAACCGGGCTGATCGTCACAACCGCCCTGGTCACTGGACACCAGTATATAAAAAGGCGCTGCTGCTTGTCAATCTATCGAAAAACGGGTAACGTTGCATTCATAATGAGGTCTCAGCAGGACAGGCGTGCGGGGGCTGTTGTGCCGTCCTGTTTCAACGCATGATAGGCACCAGCCAACCAGTATGAAGGGGTCTGATTGACATGGATGCAAGAGAAGAGCAGCGGGTTGACATCTTCGAGAAGATCAAGCTGTTTACCCGTGCGCGTGAAGCCCAGGCTGTCGGCCTCTATCCTTACTTTATTCCCTTTGACGACTCGGAAGGCACGATAGTTCACTACCAGGGTCGCGAGATCATCATGATCGGCTCGAACAACTACCTGGGGCTGACGACCCACCCCAAGGTGCGCGAGGCCGCCGTGAAAGCCATCAACGATTTCGGCACAAGCTGCACCGGTTCGCGCTTCATGAATGGCACGCTGGCCATGCACAACGAGCTTGAGCAGCGCCTGGCGAACTTCATCGGCAAGGAGACGGTGCTGGTCTTCAGCACCGGCTACCAGACCAACCTGGGCACAATCTCGGCCCTGGTCGGGCGGGGCGACGTGGTGATCACCGACAAGGAAGATCACGCCAGCATCATCGACGGCTGCATGCTGTCCGTCGGCGAGATGAAGCGCTTCAAGCACAGCGACATGGAAGACCTGGAGCGCGTGCTGAGCAAGCTGCCCGCCGATGTGGGCAAGATGGTCATCGTCGATGGCGTGTACAGCATGGGCGGCGACATCGCCCCCCTGCCGGAGATCATCCCGATCTGCAAGAGGTATGGCGCGCGCCTGCTCGTCGACGACGCGCACAGCATGGGCGTGCTGGCCGGAGGGCGCGGCACGGCGGAGCACTTCGGGGTGACCGAGGATGTGGACATCATTACCGGGACGTTCAGCAAATCGTTCGCTTCGATTGGCGGGTTCGCCGGTGGCGATGACGACGTGATGCACTACGTCCAGCACCACGCCCGCTCGCTGATCTTCAGCGCCAGCCTGCCTGCCCCCAACGTGGCTGCCGTGCTGGCCGCGCTTGACGTGATCGAGAACGATCCGGATTACGTCCAGCGGGTATGGGATAACACCGCGTTCATGAAGAAGGGGCTGCAGGAACTGGGCTTCGACATCGGGGAGAGCGAGACGCCAATCATCCCGATCATCGTCGGGGATGACATGCGAACCATCTTCTTCTGGAAGCAGTTGTTTGACGCCGGGCTGTTCACCAACCCGGTCGTCCCGCCGGGTGTGCCGCCTAACAAGTCGCTGCTGCGGACGAGCTACATGGCGACCCACACGGAGGAGCACTTGCAGCGCGCGCTCGACATCCTGGACACGGTGGGGCACCAGCTCGGCATCATCTAACGCTGCACCCTCACGGGCCGCGAATCAGAAAGGCACGGGGCGCGTAGGCTCTCCGTGCCTTTTGTTTCGCGTGGGCTGCGCGGCTAATGGCGGCGGGAGCGCAGGAGACTGGCAACCGCCTGCCAGATGCGGGTGGGCAGGGGCCGCCCGGCGCGCCTGCCTACCTGGTCGGCGGCCTCCGCCAGGCTGGGAATCCCCTGGGTAGCTAACTCCTGATGGTAGCGCCAGACCCACACAAACAGGTCAGCCTCGGTGCGGCCAGGGAAGTGCTCCAGCACGCCGCGCTCGCGGATGACCTCGACGGCGGGTGTGTAGACCATGTCATACCAGGCGGTCAGCGCATCCGCGTAGGCGACTGGCTCGCCGTCGATCTGCTCCAGCACCTGCTGGTACAGGTCGATCTGGGCTTGCAGCTCGAGGTAACGCCCCGGTGTGGTGAACACGATGTTCTGCTCAGGCCGCAGCGCGTCGAGACGGGTGGCGCGCAGGAAAGCAGCGTACTCGGCCTTGATGAGCACCTCGTCGAGGTCGGCCTCGCCGCTCAGGCCGACGGGCGACTCGTACTGCCACACATAGGCCGGGATGGTCGCCATGCCGTTCCGGCGCGCAATCGAGACGCGATGGTTGCCGTCCATCACGAAGTACGCCTCGCCGACCTGGTAGACCTCGATGGGCGGCAGCCCACGCAAGCTGGCGGCCACGTTCACGCGCTGCCAGCGCTGGCGCAGCTCATCCCGGCGCGGCATGAAGGTGTGCGTGAAGTCCTGGTAGCGGCCCACGCTGCCCCGGATGCGGCTGACCGCGATCTCCTGAAGGCCGCGGCAGCTTTTCTGGGTCAGGTGGAGGCGCTCGCGTACATCGTCAAAAGAGAGCAGGCCGATCTGGCGGCGGGAGAAGACGGACAGCACCTCTTCGACCACCGCCGCCTGGCGGGCGCGATCCCAGTCCTTGCTGGCCTCGATTTGGGCGAGCATGTCATCGTCCATCAACTGCTCCTGTCCGCCGTGTGTGCGCCTGGCGTAGTATACCATAGACTGCTGCACGCATCGGCCTGGCGCGCGCACCCCCAGGCACACAAAAAGGCCCGCCACCGAAGCCGGGGCGGGCCTGCTGGCCGGGGGAAGCACCCGTCAGGACTCGGCTGCCTCCGGCTCGCCCCGGATGAAGGCTTCCGTTTTCTCGCGCGCCTGGTCATCGGGGAACTGGGCAGGCGGCGACTTCATAAAGTAGCTGCTTGGCCCAACCAGCGACCCGCTCAGACCGCGGTCGAGGCCAAGCTTGGCGCAGCGCACGGCGTCGATCACCACCCCTGCCGAATTGGGGCTGTCCCAGACTTCGAGCTTTAACTCGACGTTTAGTGGCACGTCGCCAAAGGTGCGGCCTTCCAGGCGGATGTAGGCCCATTTGCGGTCGGTGAGCCAGGGCACAAAGTCGCTGGGGCCGATGTAGACGTTGTCAGCCGGTAGCTGCTCGCTCAAGAGAGAGGTGACGGCGTTTGTCTTGCTGATCTTCTTGCTCTCCAGGCGCTCCCGCTCCAG
>JAANMT010001009.1_pt1 | contig 29394 bp, 25 predicted proteins | sample 7279711 | NCBI WGS metagenome assembly JAANMT01 (sample SAMN14094538, study PRJNA606508) | bioreactor metagenome | isolation source: A lab-scale SPAN reactor treating ammonium-rich wastewater day 1 | place: Ireland: Galway | collected 2017-01-16 | reverse complement strand
AATCTACCTGAGCTTCTTTAAGCTATGGAAAGTATTCTCCTCCTTACATTTTTCATAACTTATTTCGAACCTCGGATTCTTCTCCGGATAAACAAGCACGTAGGAAGGACATGGCTGTTTCTGTGCCTGACTTCTCTCGAAATCTACCTTGCTTTTTGTGATAATGCTGTCTTTCAGAAACTTTTCGTCAATATTATTTTCCTTCATGGAAGTCGCAAACGCAGGACTGTAAACCATTTCTTTGGAAAGAGTTTCGGCGATTACCCGCGAATTCGGCAAATAACCACTGCAGCTTGCACCTTTTTTGTTCAGAATAAAAAATACGAGTAATAATCCCGGGATAAGACCGATAAGGAAAAATTTTAATTTTCTCATTTAAAAAATTAGAAGATTGATGTCATGATAGGTTAAGTCGAAACGGTCGCAAATCAGTTTTTTGGTATGACGACCTTTGTACATATAAAGCGACTGTTTCATTTCATTTTTGCGGATCAGCATATTGTCGAAACCGCCTTCTTCATCATAATTCAGAAGATAACTCAAAAAGAAATTAGAAACGGCTTTGGTGGTAGTTCTCGGCATTTTCGATGTTAAATTCGGTAAACCGCAGTGTATCACACCATGTTTAATGATATAGGGATTTTCCATATCAGTAAGTTCAGATGTCTCGATCACTTTTCCGTTGTCGATGGTTACGTCGATAATTACGCTCCCTTTTTTCATTTTAGAAACCATTTCTTCTGTAACGATCGGGCAGAGGCTTATTTTTGAAAGTGCTCCGATTACTACGTCGGCTCTCTTTAAGCTTTTTGAAAGTTCCTTAGGATCGATGATTGAAGTTGGAACTCTACCGTCAACCATCATGTGAAGTCTTCGGAGTTTTGAAAGTGAATTATCGAAAACTTTTACACTTGCACCCAGTCCTAAAGCTGCTTTGGTAGCAAATTCACCTACGATTCCTGCGCCGAGGATTACTACTTCGGTCGGCCGAACTCCGGTAATCCCGCCCAGCATTAAACCGTTCGAAAGCGCAAGAAGTTCTGCAGCGTAAAGAATAGAAATATTACCTGCAATTTCACCAATAAGACGCACAAGTGAAAGCTGCTTGTATTCATCAACAATGAATTCGAATGCAATAGCGTTAATTTTCTTCTCGGCAAGTTTTTTAAAATATTCCTGATCCCGCAAATTAATCTGCAGTGCGGAAATTAAATAAGTGCAGGGCTTTAAAAACTCAATTTCCTCGGTAGTTGGCGGGTTAATCTTAAGAACGAGGTCCTGCTGAAAAGCTTCCTGAGGATTCTGGGTAATGTGTGCGCCGGCTTCGGAATATTGCAGATCTGTAAAGAAAGATCCTTCACCGGCACCGGATTCTACGACGATATGGTGGCCGTGTTCTACCAAAACCTGTACTGCATCGGGAGTTAGGCATGTTCTGCGCTCATTGAGACAGGTCTCTTTCGGTACTCCGATCGCAAACTGTTTTCCTTTTTTTATTACTTCCAGTTTTTCTTCCTGCGGCATTAATTCCTGCTCAGAAAAAGGAGTGAAAATATTTGTACTGCTCATTATTTATGATCTTGCTAATGCAAGGGGTAAGTTATTGATAGTCGATAAATAAAGCCACAAAGATACGATGATTTAATGATTATCAGAATTAAAATTTATCTGAAAACTACAGCCCTTTCTTCATCATTCACAGTTATTTTTATTTCGTGGTAAGGCAGATCTGCAAGTTCGTCTTCGTAAATTTCGGGCCATTCAATAATGCACAGCAAAGCGTTGTCCAGATATTCCTCAATTCCGATGTCATATACTTCAGCAATGTTTTTCATGCGGTAGAGATCAAAATGGAAAATATTGCCTTTCGGTAAATGATATTCGTTCACAATTGCATAGGTTGGCGAAGAAACTTCGTCGCTGCTGCCCATGTTTTTCAACAGGAATTTAGTGAATGTAGTTTTGCCGGCGCCAAGATTTCCTTTTAAAAGCAGAATATTGTGGTGAAGCTGAGGCAGAATTTCCTCTACTACTTTTTGCCAGTCTCCAATTTTATTGATTTTGAATTCCATTATTTTTTTGATTCTATTTGTAGATTTCGATTTCAACCTGTCCGTTTTCGGTTACTGCGCCGCGGTACATGCCGGCTGTGTTGAAAGGCATGGCAATATTTCCGTCTTTATCCAGTGCGATCAAGCCTCCGTCGCCGCCTATTTTTTCAATTTCAGCGATAACTTCCCCCGCCGCAGATTTTATATCTTTATTTTGATATTCCATTTTAGCTGCGAGAGTTCTGGCAGCGGTAGTACGGATGAAAAACTCACCCCAGCCGGTGGCTGATATTCCAACCTGAGCATTGGCATAGGTGCCTGCGCCGATAATGGGTGTATCGCCGATTCTGCCGAATTTTTTATTGGTCATTCCCCCAGTGGAAGTGCCTGCCGCGATATTACCGTCTTTATCTAAAGCTACTGCGCCAACCGTCCCGAATTTCTGATCGATTTCATAAGCTTCCGGAAAATGGTTATGTGTAGTTTTTTTATTGTTTTCTTTTGCTTTCAGTTTCTGTAAACCATCCCAGCGGTCTTTGGTCCAGAAATAGTCGGGATTTACAATTTCTAAACCCTGTCCCTTAGCGAAAATTTCTGCGCCTTCACCGATCATCGTTACATGCTCACTGTTCTGCATTACAGCAATCGCTGCTTTTATCGGGTTCTTAACCGTGTGAATAGCTGCAACTGCTCCGGCTGATTTATCTTTTCCAAACATGATAGCAGCATCGAGTTCATTTTTTCCGTCAGAAGTAAATACAGCGCCCTTGCCCGCGTTGAAGAGGTGAGAATCTTCCATAATAATTATCGCTGCAGCCACCGCGTCAACTGACGATTTCCCTTTCATGATTTCTGCATAGCCAGCTTTCAGCGCTTCGGTAAGTTTTGCGCGATACGCTTTCTCTTTTTCGGCGGTCATGTTTTCCCGGGTAATGGTTCCTGCGCCTCCATGAAGTACAAGGACGTATTTTTTTTGGGCTGAAAAGAATGTGTTAATAAAGATCAGCAGAACAATACAGAGTTTTTGCATGAATTAATAATTTCATCAAAAATACTGAAAATTTGAAGTCGCAGGTGAAGCGAGTGCCTAAAAGTTTGGAGGTATTTTAAGATTTCAACCAGTAATTTCCTATTTTTACCGAATGATTTCTAAAGCGACTATCGATAAAATATTTTCCACAATTCGGGTGGAAGAAATTATTGGCGAATACGTGCAGTTGAAAAGAGCGGGATCCAATTTCAAAGGTCTGAGTCCTTTTCATGAAGAAAAGTCGCCCAGCTTTATCGTATCACCGAGTAAGCAAATCTGGAAAGATTTTTCCAGTGGAAAAGGGGGTACAGCCATTTCTTTCCTCATGGAAATTGAAAATTTTACTTATCCTGAAGCGCTTCGCCACGCTGCCAAAAAGTACGGAATCGAAATTGAAGAAGACCGCCGCGAGCTTTCCGAGGACGAAAAGCAGTCGCAAACGGATAAAGAGATTCTTTATAAAATTCATGAAATCGCGAATGATTTTTTCCAGCACCAGCTTTTTGAAACTGAAGAGGGGAAAACAGTGGGATATTCATATTTCAAGGAGCGTGAACTTCGTGATGATATCATCAGGAAATTTCAGTTAGGTTATTCGCCGGAGCAGAAAGATACCTTCACCAAATTTGCTTTAGATAAAGGCTATTCCAAAGAAATTTTAGAGAAATCCGGACTGTCTATTTTTCCGGAAAATACGCCGACAGGTGTAGACCGTTTCCGCGAAAGGGTAATTTTCCCGATTCACAGTTTTTCTGGAAGGGTTTTGGGTTTCGGGGGAAGAATCCTTCGGAATAACATTAAAACCGCGAAATATCTCAATTCGCCCGAAACCGAGATTTACCATAAATCCAATGTTCTTTATGGTTTAAACCAAAGCAAACAGGCGGTTTCCAAGAATAATCTGTGCCTTCTTGTGGAAGGTTATATGGACGTAATCGCACTTCATCAGGCGGGAATTGAAAATGTTGTTTCAAGTTCCGGAACTGCGCTGACCGTGGAACAGATTAAGCTGATTAAAAGGCTTACAGAAAATGTAACGATCCTTTTTGACGGTGATTCAGCGGGAATCAAAGCGAGTTTCAGAAGTATCGACATGCTGCTTTCGGAAGCCATGAACATCCGCGTTTTGCTTTTTCCGGATGGTGACGATCCCGATTCTTTTTCGAGGAAACATCCACAGGAATATGTGGAAAATTTCATAAAAAATGAAGCGAAAGATTTTATTGATTTCAAAGCTGAAATTTTACTGAAAGAAGCCGGCAATGATCCCATTAAAAAAGCAGAATCAATCCGCGATATCGTGAAATCGGTTGCATTCGTTCAGAACGCGCTGAAACAGGAAGTTTATTTAAAAGAAGTTTCTGCAAAATTCGGGATATCGGAACAGTCGCTTTTTAATGAGCTTAATGTTCAGAAACAGGTTCAAAAACAGCAAACTTCTCCGCAGCAAAGACAGGAAAAACCTGCGCAGGTAAAGCTGGAGAAAGTTACGGAGCCTTTTGAAACCATTAATCCATTATTGATTCTGGAAGAAAAACTGGTTGAACTGATGCTGAAATATGGGGACAGAGTGCTCGACAGAACTGATGAGGAAAATAACGCATATCAGATTACCGTAATCGAAGAAATTATGGGGCATTTAGAAGAAGATGACTGCGAAATCCAGTCGGTTCTGAATCAGAAAATTATCGACGAGATTAAAGAAGGAATCGGGAAAAATGAACTGCGGTCGGGCAATTTTTTCATGACCTTGATGGATGAGCAGATTACCGGAAGAATCGCAGATGCGTTGGTAGAACCTTACGAGAACAGCGATTGGGGCAAGTATCAGATTTTTTTCAGCAGGGAAGAAGAAGTAGTTCCAAAAATTGTACAGGATGTAATTTTCCGGCACAAGCGCGCTTACATCATTAAAATCATCAACGATATGAAGACTCAACTTTCGGACAGTGAAAATAATGAGGAGACGTACAAAAAAATCATTACGCTGAATCATTTGCGTAAGGAAATCGACGAAAAACTGTTCAGAATCCTGTGACAGATTGTCGGATTTTTGGTTGTGGAATATTGTTTGTGTAAATTTGAGATGCAGATTTATAAAAGCAAATAAAATATTAATATGGACATAAAAAAAGATTTCAGAGATTTCTCTGTAAAACATTTAGGAAACAGCGGATTGGCAACGGATCAGTATATGGGAATGTACGGCCCAACCAATCTCACCCCGTACATTATGGAAGAAAGACGGCTGAACGTTGCTCAAATGGACGTTTTCTCGCGTCTGATGATGGACAGAATTATTTTTCTCGGAACAGGAATCGACGATCAGGTAGCCAATATCGTAACTGCTCAGCTTTTGTTTTTAGAAAGTTCTGATGCGTCAAAAGATATTCAGATTTACATCAATTCGCCAGGCGGAAGTGTTTATGCCGGATTAGGAATTTATGACACGATGCAGATTATCAAGCCTGATGTTTCCACCATTTGTACCGGTATGGCGGCTTCTATGGGCGCTGTACTTCTTGTTGCAGGTGAAAAGGGAAAACGTTCGGCACTGAAACACTCCAGAGTGATGATTCACCAACCTTCAGGCGGAGCACAGGGTGTCGCTTCTGATATGGAAATTAATCTGAGAGAAATGCTTAAGCTTAAAAAAGAGCTTTATGACATCATTTCGATTCATTCCGGACAAACTTACGAATGGGTTGAAAAAGCCTCGGACAGAGATTATTGGATGACTTCTACCGAAGCTAAAGAATTCGGTATGGTTGATGAAGTTCTGGAAAGAAAAATAGAAAAATAATTTCGCAACTCCTCTTAAAACAAAAAAGAACGCATTTGCGTTCTTTTTTTATGAATGATTATTGGCGGTTTCTAAGAATTAAAACCTTCAATAATTTTCGCGAAATCATCAATTTTTAAAGCTGCGCCGCCAATTAAACCACCGTCGATATCGGGTTGCGAGAAGATTTCTTTCGCATTATCTGGTTTCACAGAACCGCCATATAAAATTGAAATTTCGTCCGCAACTTCCTGTCCGTATTTTGCTGCGATTAAACTTCTGATATGTGCGTGGATTTCCTGAGCCTGTTCCGGACTTGCAGTTTCGCCGGTTCCGATGGCCCAAACAGGTTCGTAAGCGATAACCACTTTTTTAATTTCTTCCGCAGAAAGGGTGAAGAGCGCAACTTCGGTCTGGTTTTTTACGACTTCAAGATGCTGTCCTGATTTTCTCTGTTCCAAAGTTTCACCGTTACAGTAAATTGGAGTCAAACCTTTATCTAAAGCCAGTTTTACTTTTCTGTTACAGTGGGAATCGGTTTCGCCGTGGTATTGTCTGCGTTCTGAGTGTCCGATAATCGCGCCAGTTGCATCGATAGATTCAAGCATGTCGGCAGAAATTTCGCCGGTGTAAGCACCGCTTTCGTATTCGCTCATATCCTGCGCGAAAACGCCGATTTCGTCCTGCTCATATAAATCTTTTGCCATCATTAAGTATAAAGAAGGCGGAGCGATCCAGACTTCGCAATTGGTGGCGTTATTTTTTTTGTAATCGAGTAACTGAAACATAAGCTGTTGTGCTTCAATTACATTTTTGTTCATTTTCCAGTTTCCTGCAACGATATTTTTTCTCATAGTTACTTTTTTAATTCTCACAAAAATCCGAAATATTCGGTGATAAAAAAAATAAAGCGGAATGATTACCGTCATTCCGCTTTAAATATTTGCATTCAGTTATTTGGTGATTCCCTCTAATTTCAAAAGAAAAGCATAATCCCAGGCAACATCTTTCAGATAATCGAATCTTCCTGATGCCCCGCCATGACCGTAAGCCATTTCGGTTTTCAGCAATACTGCGTTTTTATCCGTTTTAAGATCGCGGAGTTTTGCGGCCCATTTTGCGGGTTCAAAATACTGAACCTGAGAATCGTGCAGACCTGTAGTAATAAGGATATTCGGGTAATTTTTTTTCTGGATGTTTTCATATGGTGAATAAGATTTCATGTATAAATAAGCATCTTTGTTGTTCGGATTTCCCCATTCGTCGTACTCATTAGTGGTAAGCGGAATACTTTCGTCGAGCATGGTATTCACGACATCTACGAAAGGAACCTGCGCAATTACGCCGTTCCAGAGTTCAGGTTTCATGTTGACCACAGCGCCCATCAGCAAACCGCCTGCGGAACCGCCCTGCGCATAAAGATGTTTCGGGGAGGTGTATTTTTCCTTCACTAAAAATTCTCCCGCATCAATGAAATCGGTAAACGTATTGATTTTCTTCATCATTTTTCCGTCTTCATACCATTGCCTTCCCATTTCCTGTCCGCCACGGATATGCGCCATTGCGAAAGCAAAACCTCTGTCCAGAAGACTTAACCTCGCTGAACTGAATGTTGCTTCCATAGAGTTTCCGTAGGAGCCGTAGCCGTAAAGGAGTACCGGGTTTTTGCCGTTTTTCTCAAACCCTTTTTTATAAACAAGCGAAATCGGGATTTTTGTACCGTCTTTTGCGGTGGCAAAAACTCGTTCAGTGGTGTACAGATTCTTATCGTAGCCGCCAAGAACTTCCTGCTGTTTAAGCAATGTTCTTTTGCCTGTTACCAGATTCTGCTCATACTGAGAACTTGGCGTAATCATCGACGTATAAGCAAAGCGGAAATTATCGGTATTGTATTCCGGATTGTTCATGCTCCGGATCATGTAGGCAGGTTCATCAAACTTCAGATATTCCTTTTTCAGGGTTTTTCGGTCCTGAATTACAAGCTGGGCAAGACCGTTCTGTCTCTCTGAAAATACAAGGAAATTCTTGAATTCATCAATCCCCAACATCAGCACATCTTTGCGGTGTGGGATTAAATCCTTCCAGTTTTCAACGCCCGTTTTGTTGATGGGCGTTTCCATTACTTTGAAATTTAAGGCGTCTCTGTTCGTGGTAATAAGGAATTTATCTTCTAAAGCCGTAATGTCATACAAAACATCCTTCATCCTTGGCTGGAATACTTTGAAACTACCGTTTGGTTGATCCGCCGGCAAATAGCGAATCTCTGAACTGGTTGTTGCTGATGAATAAATCAGGATATATTTTTCATTCTTCGATTTGTCAACACCAATGTAGTTGGTGTTGTCTTTCTCTTCGTAAACCACCGCATCTTTTGATGAATTGGTTCCTAAAGTGTGTCTCTTAATTTTTTCCGATAGAAGCGTAACATCATTTTTCGCGGTATAATAAATTGTTTTGTTATCGGCAGCCCAAACCGCGTTACCTTCGGTGTTTTTAATTCCCAAATCGGTAATTTTTCCCGTGTTTAAATCTTTAAGGAAGAGAGTGTACTGTCTGCGCGAAACATCATCAACCCCGAAAACCATTTTAGAATTATCCGGCGAGATGCTGAAACCAGTAGCTGTGTAATAGGCTTTGCCTTCCGCCATTTGATCTACATCGAGCAGAATTTCCTCTGGAGCTGATAAACTGCCTTTTTTACGGCAATATTTAAAATACTGCTTTCCGGTTTCGGTGCGGGAATAATAATAATAACCATTTTTGAAAACCGGAACACTTTCATCTTTCTCCTTGATTCTAGCCTTCATCTCCTCATAAAGATCTGCACGAAGCTGCTTTGTATCTGCCATCATCGTTTCCAGATACGCGTTTTCGGCAGTAAGATAATTCACAACTTTCGTAGAATCTTTACCTTTTTTGAAATAGTCGATCATCCAATAATAGGGATCGCTTACTTTTTCACCGTGAATATCACGTATGTGATTCTGTTTTTCGGCGATGGGTGGCTTTGCATCAGGCCAGATCTGAGCGTTCATCATACATGTAACTGTTAATAATGATGTAGCAATTGTTTTTTTCATGGTTATTTTGAGTTTTAAGTATAGGTTTTATGAAGGAAACCACATATTCTTCAGTAACCTGTAGAAATGGTGTTCGCGGTCGCTAACTTCCTCATCCGCTTTAATTAAAGACTTCGCGAAATTCAGGAAATCTTTTCTTTCCGACTCTACTGAATCATCAAAAAAGCATCGTGCATGAAACTCGAAATGATCTTTCCACTGCTCCGGCTGCAGAACTGCAATCGCGTCAAGCTCGTTATCGAGATTCATTTTAAATGGAAATTCTTCAGCAAGATATTCCTGTATTTTAAGACCTTCTTCGGGTGCGAATTCACCGTCAACTGACGATAAAATCATTAATAGATGGTAACCTGCGATTGATTTATTTGATTTTTGCATTGTTAAAATATTGTATTTAAATTGAATTTTTATTTTATAATATAGTCTTTGGCCGGAATTTTATCCACGATTTTACCGCTCTGTAATATAAGAACAAAAGGATTACTGCGTGCGATTGTTTTAATCGCAGTGCCGTCCATCACTGCGTTTTCTATCGTTTTGAAAGTAGTAGGATTTGTAGATATTCCTAAAACTAAAGCATCTTTTTGTGTGTTAGCTTTCGCTTCAGTTTTCACAAGAATTTCCTGATCAGCTTCCAGTGGTTTATACGAGAAAATGAGAATTGCTTTTTTTGCCTGCAATATTTCCGGAGTTAAATCCAAACCATCTACAGATTCAGGTTTGAATTTTGAAATCTCGGATTTATAACCCTGTTTAACTATTTTGGATGTGGTCTTTGATTCTTCAATTTTCCACGGAGAACCTTCAGCCCAGTATTTTTTATCAGCGACATATTCATCCTGATTCAGCTCGATTGTTTCGCCGGTTTTATCATTTTTAAGGCTGTAAAATGTTTTGTATTCTGATGGTTCTTTTTCAATATTTGTTTTTTCAGCATTCAGATCCGTACCAATTTTATAATCCCGGAAATCGATCAAAGGCTCTTGAAGAATCCCGTGAAGTGTGATTAATCCCATCAACATAACAAAAAAAGACAACGCGATAAACCTTACCTGTTTTTTTGCTTCAAGTAACTGAAACTGATTTCTGTACATCAACCACAGTAAAAGCAATCCCAAAAGCAGGATTACATCTTTCACAAAACTTTCCCACGGCGTGAAAGTAATGGCATCGCCGAAGCAACCGCAATCGGTAACTTTATTGAAATAGGCGGAGTAAAAGGTGAGGAATCCGAAAAACACACAAAGCGCAATAAGTGCGGTCAGCGTAAATTTCAAGCGGATTTTAAGTAAAAGCATAAACCCAAGAATAAGTTCCAGCGCTACTACAACAACTGCAATCGGCAGCGCCTGGCTTTCCATGAACGGCATATTGAAAACCGATGGTGAAAAATATTCCTCGAGTTTAAATGAAAAACCAACAACATCCACCGCTTTCACAAAACCGGATGCAATAAAAACGACTGCTACGATAATCCGTAAAATATGTTTCATCAATTAAATCATTTGGGGTTTGAATTCTTGCTGCTCTTCAGAAAATTTAATTAGGCAGAAAACTGCATAATTCAGCATATCGAAGTAGTTTGCGTCAATTCCTTCGGAAACTAAAGTTTCGCCGGAGTTATCTTCTATCTGTTTGGTTCTCAATACTTTTTGGTAGATTAAATCGGTGATTGAAGAAATTCTCATTTCACGCCACGCTTCGCCGTAATCATGATTTTTTCTCATCATCAGTTCTTTGGCTTCGTTGGCAAATCGGTCGTAAAGTACGAGTATTTCAGCATTGTCCTGTTTAAAATCATCTGCAAAACCTTTTTCCAACTGAATCAAACCGATAATCGAATAATTCACGATTGCAATAAAATTTTCCTCCTCGGATTCACCAACTTTTGAAACGCCCGTCGTCTGAAAATTCCTTAAACTCTTTACTTTGATAAAAATCTGATCGGTTAAGGATGGCGTTCTCAATACGCGGAACGATGCTCCGTAATCGGTGAGTTTTTTACTGAATAAATCGCGGCAAACGCTGATGACTTCGTCGAACTGTTTTGATGTTTTCTGCATAAAATTTCTAAACTTTTCAAAGATAAGAATTTTGAGGAGAAGAGGGAAGATGAAGTTTTGAAGTTTCAGCCAACTATTTGTTAAATTTGCGGTTATGAAATCACCTGAATCTACCGAACAAAACGCTTACTTTTCAATGAACTGCCGGGGAAAACTCATTGATCTGACGTTCCCGAAAATTATGGGCATTTTGAATCTGACACCCGATTCTTTTTCTGATGGCGGGAAGTTTAATGATGAAAAAACAGCATTGTTTCAGGCTGAAAAAATGCTGAAAGACGGTGCGGAAATCATCGATATCGGTCCGCAGTCTACGAGGCCAAATGCTGAATTTTTATCGGCTGATGAAGAGATTTCAAGAATTGGAAACATGATGTCTGTGATTAAGAAAGAATTTCCGGAAGCCTTAATTTCTCTCGACACGTTTTACGCGGAAAGCGTGAAATTTGGCTTTGATGAAGGTTTGGATATTGTGAATGATATTTCAGGCGGAATGTTTGATGAAAAAATGTTCGAAACGGTGGCCAAAACAGGACTTCCGTATATTCTGATGCACGTAAATCCGACTTACGAAACCATGCATGAAAAAATTATTGGGGATGATATTATCCTGAATATCAACAGATATTTTTCAGAAAAAATTCTGGAGCTGAGACAGTTTGGAGTGAAAGATATTATTCTGGATCCGGGTTTTGGATTCGGGAAAACAGTGGGGCAGCTGCACCAAATTATTGATGAACTGCAGCATATTGGGCTTGGAAAATTTCCAATGCTGGTCGGAATCTCCAGGAAATCTTTTATTTACAAACCTTTGGGGAAAAAGCCGCATGAAATTAATGAAGAAACACAAAAACTTCATCTAAAAATGCTCGAAAAAGGAGCAAAGATTCTTCGCGTTCACGATGTGGCTGAAGCTAAAAAAACGGTTGATGAGTATTTGAATCGCTAATTCAGATGTGAAAGTTTCTCGGCGTATTCTTTAGCAAACCGCTCGCGGTCTTTGTTGAGCTGCTCAAGGTTTACCGGCAGAATATAATTGAAGAGAATTTTTTCTTCGTCGTCTAAAAATATGAGTTCCTTTTCTTCGCCATCGATCATCTGCGCGAAAATTTCCCACATGGAAGTGTCTTTCATTTTCAGCAGTTCGAAAAACTGTGATGCTTTGATCTGAATGATTTTCATGAATAAATCTGATTTTTTATTGCTGCAAAAATAGTGTTTTACAACGGTTCCCGCGTAAGCGATGGGAGAGGAAATCCTTATTTGTTTGCGGCGGCAAAGCCGCCGCAAACAAATAAGATTGTAACGGACGTAGCGACCCGGGCGGTTGGAAAAGCTGCGGCGAGGGATACGCCCAAATTAAAAACCAAGGAAATTCAACTTCAACTGTATGGCGAAATTTTCTTTGAAAGGTAAAGTCGAGTAGTGGCCAACTCTGTAAAAGAACCCGAGATTGAAGGGTGTTCCTAGGAAATTATTACTCTCTAATCCGATTTCCTGATAAAAATGATCGAGTTTCTGAAAGTCAAAACCGTGGTGTCCAGGATTTTTCATGTCGCCGGTGATTCCGCGGTAAACTACATCAAAACTCGAGGTATTCTTTCCGAAAGTTTTGAAATACCAGGGAATCCTGTGGGTAAAGTAAAATCCGGCAAATTTATCATTGTAATATTTTCCGCCCTCCATGGTTGCAAAACCAAGAAAAGAGGTGAGATTAAAATTGAAACTGTCTTTTCCGCTGCCCAACCCGTTCATCGCAAAATGATGCCAGATCGGCGCGTCACCAGCGAGTAATCCTCCATAAACCCGAATTCCCGTAACACCTGCTTTTGTCTTGAAATTGTGCTGAGCGAGAACATCGAAACGGCTGTATTTGAAGTCGCCGCCAAAAGACTGAAATCCCTGTTCATAATTGATGTAAAACTCCGGGAAGCTTTGCTCGTAAGTGAATTTTCCCGAAGGAGTCATGATGTTTTTTGATTTCGGAGCGTATTTGAGGGTAATTTGCGAGGCAAAATTCTCAAATTTCTGTCCCAGATTCATAAAATTATAATCGAAAGTAGCTTCTTCACTGTCTTTTTTGGCAGAAATATTCAGGGTCAACGCATTGCTTAAATCATTTTCGAAAGCGAGTTTAAAACCGTTGTAGCGGTAGAATCTGTCGTTTTTTAGATCAATCCCAGAGTTCATGATTTTCATTTTAAAATTCCAGAGATTTTCATTGAACCGTCCGGCTGCCATTACGTCGTTATAGTATTCGGCACGGAAGAACGAGTTTTTTTCAAGGGTAGTTTTCACATCGATACCGGCGCCATATTTCCAACCTTCATCTTTGAAACCGTAAGCTACATAAGCATCAGGAGAAATATATCTGTTGAATCTTTCATTCAGTTTTCCGGCAATGCCAACACGAATTCCTTCATATTTATTGTATTTAATGAGTTGAGCGGCATCAAAATCAACTTGCCCGATCCTGAGTTTTCCTTTAATCAGACCTGTAAATGCGTTTAATTTTTGGTCGAGTTTATATTTTTTTCCAACACTGTCAATTTTTTCGTAGGTGATCTTTTCGCGTGCAGTTAATGAATCTGTGCGGAAAGTTTCCAGAGTTTTACCGTCGGAATTTTTTACAGCCATCGTGTAGCCTGCAAAATCTTTTTTATTTTCGTTGATATTCGTTGTGAAGTCGAAATAATCCGCTACCATGAATACATAATTTCCGAATTTCTGAGTGTTTTCCTGTGCGGAATCCTTCACTTTTTTATCATCGGCTTTAGTGTTTCCAAAAACGGTGGAACCCATTTTTATTTTCAGGTTTTCTTTGCTCAGGAACCATTTGTTCTCAATCGGTTTCCAAATACTGGTAATTGTTCCTTCACTTTTTTTCTTGCTGTTGCTTTCAATTTTTTTCAGCCCCAATGTTTCTGTGTCAACATACAGGTAACCGTTAAATTTTCTCTTGTTTACAGGTTGTTTATAATCAACCTGCCGGAAACGGATCACGTAATTCTGGCGTCCTTCGATTTCAATCGTATCTGTTAAAAAGAAACGGTAAAGGGTGCGGTTTTCTTCGCGGATTTCTCTGGGAATGCGGTTTCTGTTAGAACGAAGCGTCATCATTTCGTAAATCGGCTCTTTCAGTCCGGCGACGCGGTTATCGAGAATGTTTATTTTTTCGCCGTATTTTTTTGAATAAAGGAATTCTGAAGCTCTTTCCCAAAGAAAAAGTTTGCTTGAGGACATCAGTTTCATGACATTTACGCTTTCCAACGAATCTTTCTTTTTCTCTGCTGTCTGTACTTTTTCAGGAAGCTGTCTTAAAGAATCGAGTCTTTTTTCGAGATAGGAATTGTAGTGTTTGATACTGTCTTCATCAATGTCTAATGATATTTTTTCGTAGGATTTAAAGGAATATGAATCAAGACTCTGAGGCGAATTCTTTTGGTAGCTGTCGTTTACTTTCTGCAGAATTTCCAATGCTAAAGGGTCGCTTTTGTCGTTGATGATCACACCTTCAATCGACTGAGTTTTCGGGTCTGTTTTTGACAGAGTTACTTCCATAACCTTATCCACAACTGCTTCTTCCTCATAATAGCCGGCAGCTGTTACATCTACCTGCTTACATTTTGTTCTGAATTCTAAATTGCCCTGGGCGTTGGTTTTTCCTACTGTTTTTTTGTTACAGGAAACTGATGCACTGGGAATAGGTGTTCCTTCTCCCGCTTTCAAAACAGTGATTTTTGACTGTGCAGTAATATTCAGAAAAATGAATGAAAAGAGGAGTAAAGAAAGTTTATTCATAAAAACAAAAGTATATATTTTTTTTAGACATTCCGCCACACAAATCCGATTGCTGTTGTCAAAATTAATACCGGGACGGTTTATAAATAATTTGTAAATTAGTTAGATGAAAAAAATATTTACACTCGCTGTACTTCTGCAATCACTCACGTTTATTGCCCAGCAGAGAGCATTAACCGAAGACGGTAAAGAAGTGGTGCTTTTCGATAACGGTACCTGGAAGTTTGTAAATGAAAGCGATGCTAAAGTTCTGGAAACCATTGCTACCAATAATAATTTATTTGAAAAATCCAGGAACGCAAGTTTTTTAATGAAAAGTAAAAAGCTGGATGTTGGCGTATATTTCGATCCCAAAAAATGGAAACTTGCAACCCAGAATATCAGTCCCCATGTAGAGTATTTCTTTACTGACCGTAGCAATACTGAAGGTTCATTCGGTTTTATGATGACCGAAAAAGTGCAGATTGCCACTTTGAAGAATTTGAAGGAACTCATCATCGAAAACGTCAACAGGAACGTAGATTTTTTCCGGCTAAAAGAGTCTGAATACCGTACTGTAAACGGGATGAAGGTGCTCTACATCCGTTACGCGGCAAATACAAAAGGCATGGATTTCGAATATGCAGGATATTATTACATCAACAGCGACGGCTATGCAGGTGTGGTAGGTTTTTCGTCTCAGAAAATGTTCGAAAGTAATTTTGGTGCTATTCAGGAGCTGATTAACGGAATTTCACTTGCACCCAAGCAGGAGTTGTCTGAAACTATAGAATATACGTCGCCGCCACCGCCGATGAATTCTAAATAAATTTTACGAGATCCGGCTCCATTTATTTTTTCCTTTATAGAGTTTCAGATAGTAATTTTTTAAACCTGCATTCTCAGGATTCTGCAGATGCGGATCCTGTTTTAAAAGATGGTCCACCGCTGCTTTAGATGCTTTAATGATTTTTCCATCCGCCGTTAAATCAAGTTTTTTAAAGTCCATAACACCACTCTGCTGCGTTCCCAGAATATCGCCCGGACCGCGCAGCTGCATATCAACTTCAGAAATTTTAAAGCCGTCATTGGTTTCGGTCATGGTTTTAATTCGTGTGCGGCTTTCTGTTGAAAGTTTATCGGAGGTCATTAGAATACAGAAACTCTGTTCCGCACCTCGTCCGACTCTTCCACGCAACTGGTGGAGCTGCGAAAGTCCAAATCTTTCAGCACTTTCAATAATCATTACTGAAGCATTCGGGACATTTACGCCGACTTCAATCACTGTTGTTGCTACCATTATTTCAGCTTTTCCGGAAGCAAAATAACTCATCGCGGCTTCCTTTTCTGTAGGTTTCATCCGCCCGTGAAGCATCGTGACATTTTTTCCTTCGAAAAACTCAACAATATGATCGAAATTTTCCATCAGGTTTTTATAATCCAGCGTTTCAGATTCTTCAATTAAAGGATACACAAAATAAATCTGGCGGCCTTTTTCAATTTCATCTTTCGCGAAACGGAAGACCGAAAGTCTGTCTTTTTCCCTTCTGTGAGCGGTAATAATGGGTTTTCTGCCAACCGGCATTTCATCGATTACAGAAACATCCAGATCGCTGTAAAAACTCATCGCCAAAGTACGTGGAATCGGTGTGGCAGTCATGACCAGAATGTGGGGCGGAATTTTATTTTTTGCCCAGAGTCTGGCTCTTTGAGCAACCCCAAATCTGTGCTGTTCGTCGATGATTGAAAGACCGAGATTTTTGAACTGGACAATATCTTCCAAAACAGCGTGAGTGCCTACTAAAATTGACAGTTCGCCGCTAAGAAGTTCCGAATGAATGATTTTTCTTTCTGCAGTTTTTGTCGAACCGGTAAGGAGGCGGACTTTAATATGAGTATTGGCGAGCAACTCTTTAATTGAATTAAAATGTTGCTGTGCAAGAATTTCTGTAGGAGCCATCATACAGCTTTGGAACCCGTTGTCCATGGCGATGAGCATTGCAAGAAGCGCAACCATGGTTTTTCCTGATCCTACGTCGCCTTGCAGCAGACGGTTCATCTGAATCGGCTTCTTCATATCGGTGCGGATTTCTTTCAATACCCTTTTCTGGGCATTGGTCAACTCAAAAGGAAGGTTGTTTCCGTAAAAATTATTGAAGTTTTCACCGATTTTCGGGAATGGATTTCCGATAACAGAAGTCTTTTGGTGCTGTTTTTTTAATCCGTAACCAAGCTGAAAGAAGAAAGCTTCTTCAAACTTCAGTCTTCGGTTCGCGTGTTCGAAATGATGGAAATCTTTAGGAAAATGAATATGATAAAACGCTGGAATTCTACCTATTAATTTTAATGATTTCATTAAAGCATCAGGCATGTTTTCCTGCATTAATGAAGGTAAATTAAGCGTAATTTCCGCAAGTAAAATCTGGAAAAATCTGTTGTTGATACCTCTTTTCGCAAGTTTTTCGCTGCCGGGATAAATGGGCAGGAGCGACCCGGAGAGCGCCTTCTTTTCGTCCACTTCAATCTCCGGATGAGCCATTGAAAAAATTCCGTTGAATAAACTGACTTTACCGAAAATGAAAATTTCTCTGTTGAGCGGAATCTGCTCTTTCATCCATTTTGAATAGCGGAACCAGACGAGTTCCAAAGTTCCGGTCTGATCACGGAATTTGGCAGACATTCTTTTCTTTCCGCTTCCGTAACCAATTTCCTGTACATCGGTTATTCTTCCCTTCAGCTGGATTTCAGCATCCGGCTCTTCAGTTAACTCCCCAATTTTATGAATCTTGCTTTTATCAATATACCGAAGAGGATAGAAGGTGAGGAGATCTTCCACAGTCGCAATACCTAAAACATTTTTAATGAATTTGGCGCGTTCGGGACCGATTCCTTTTAAGAATTCTATGGAGGTTTCTATAGTCAGACTCAATTTTTTCACCAGATTTGCTGGTTAGTGAGCGAATTTCGGCAAAATAAAAAAGACTTCCAAAAAATTATTTGAAAGTCCCGGTTTCTTTGAATCTAAATCAGTTTTTGATGCTCGATTTAAATTTTTTCTGATAGTTTTCCCACTGTTCACGGGTATTTATCTTCTTGTAATCATCAGTAGCGATAAAAAGCATATAAGGTTCCAGTTCTTTGGCGGTGAGTGCTCCCTGAAGAATGGTGATTGGCATGCTTTGCTCATCCAGAAAAACGGTTGTAGGAACTGCATTTACATTCATGAATTTTGTAAATTCATGCATCGAATTCCTCTTTTTACCATCAACGAATCCCGGGTTTGCGAACGTTCGTCCGAAAAGGGTAATACTTTCTTTATTTTCTGCATCAAATTTTACAGCATAATAATTGTCCTGAAGGTACTTTGCGATTACAGGATGGTTAAAAGTCTCCTTTTCCATTGTTTTACACGGTCCGCACCAGTCCGCGTAAAAATCGATAAGAATTTTTTTAGGTACGTTTTTCTGCGCTTCAATGGCGGCCTCAAGGGTCATCCATTTTACCTGTCCGAAGGCAGCGGTCATCAAAAGAGAGAAAAACAGAAAGGCGAACTTTTTCATCGGGGATTTGATTGCAAATAAAGGTTTTTGTTAAAAGATTATCTCACATCCTGCATCAGTTTTTTCACGAGCGGTGAAATCAGAATCAACACTACTCCGGCAACAACGGCATAAATACCCAACTGTTTGTACCCTTCGGTATAGGCAATAAGTGCATCCATATTCGTGGAGCCTTCTTTCGCTGTTGCCATGTTTGCCCCAATTATTCCTGCAACATACTGTCCGTAAGCAGATGCCAGGAACCACATTCCCATCATCATTCCCTGAAGTTTTTCAGTGGAAAGTTTCGTCATAATCGAAAGTCCGATTGGTGATAAACAAAGTTCCCCGAAGGTAATAACCAGCAATGCGATGGTGAAAATGTTTAATGAAGTAATTCCCTGTAAGTCAGCGAAAATTCTTGTAGCAAACAAGACATAATATCCTAAGCCTAGAAATATAAAACCAAGGCCGAATTTTATTAGCGTATTAGGCTCGAGTCTTTTCTTGCTCAGCCAAATCCAGAACAGTCCTAAAACCGGCGCCAGGAAGATAATGAAGAAAGCACCTCCGGAATTATTCACCCCATTCGGATCAAGCCCAAGTAAATCCTTATTCAGATTGTTTGCCGCGAAAATACTGAGAGAGCCACCCGACTGCTCGTAAATACCCCAGAAAATAATAGAGAACATGATGAAAACAAGTGCTGCCCATAATTTTTTTCTTTCAGCAACATTTACTTTTGTCATTTCATAAAAGAGGTAAATCAGTGTCAGAGGACCAACAGTCCACATAAAATAATCAGTGTATTGTGGCACGGAAACCATAGTCATTATGAGCGGAACGAAAAGCAGAGTAAGCGCGTATACGCCATAAATCTTCCATTTTTCCATTGGAACAACGGTTCCGTCTGCCAGTTTTCGTTCAGGCATAAGACCAATCGGACCTAAGCTTCTTTGGGTAAAAACAAAATTAATCAAGCTTATGACCATTACGATTGCTGCCAGACCGAATGCGACATTCCATCTTTTGTCTTCTGGGATGAGTCCGGAAAGCATTTCACCTTTACCAATTGCGATACACAAATAACCGCCAAGTAATGCTCCGAGGTTAATTCCCGCATAAAAGAGTGAAAAACCTGCATCAGTACGGGAATCTCCGGCTCTATACAGTTTTCCCACCATCGTGGAAATGTTTGGTTTAAAGAATCCTGTACCTACAACGGTAAAAGAAATTCCCAGAAAGAAAAAATCGTGAGGATTAGTGGCGAGAATTAAACTTCCGACAATCATCAGTAAACCGCCCCAGAAGAGAGATTTCCTGAAGCCCAGAATTTTATCGGCGAAAAGTCCGCCCACAAAAGTGAAAGCGTATACGAAAGCCTGTGTTGCCCCGTATTGTAAATTGGCCTGTTCATCACCGAATTTCAGTTGAGAAATCATAAAAAAAACGAGCATCCCGCGCATTCCGTAAAAGCAGAAGCGCTCCCACATTTCGGAGAAGAAGAGGGACCAGATTTGTTTAGGATATTTCCCTTTAAAATCCTGTATTTGTTCGAGGGTAAAATTCATTGTAGGATAATTTTAAACGAAAATAGAAAAAACCACCGAATAATCGGTGGTTTTTAGATAATTATGTAGCAGGCTTATTAGTTTACACCATGCATTTTCTTTTCTAACCAACGGCTCATTGCAAAAAGTATTAATGCCGCAGCACCGCACATTACGATAAATACAAGGAAGAAATCAAACAGATTCGCAATTTCGAAACCTAAAAAATAAGTAACTTTTGCACCCTGACCTTCTTCGCCACTTCCAGGAATTAATGCGGACAATGTACCGGCAAACTTATTTGCAGCAGCATTTGCAAGGAACCAGGTTCCCATCAATAAAGAAGAAAAACGCATTGGAGATAGTTTAGAAACCATCGAAAGACCTATCGGAGAAAGGCAAAGTTCACCCATTGTGTGAATAACATAAAGCGCGATTAACCAAAACATAGAAACTTTATCCATAAGGCCCAATCCATACACTGCGAAAGCGATTACAACGTAACCTAAAGATACCAAAGCAAGACCAAGCGCCATTTTCTTAGGTGAAGAAGGCTCCATACCCCGGTTACCTAATCTCAGCCACAGAGATGAGAATAGGGGAGCTAAAAGGATAATTGCTAAAGGATTTACCGACTGGAAATAACTTGCAGGCATTTCCCATCCGAATAAATTTCTGTCAGTCTGTCTGTCTGCAAAGATTGTCAAAGAAGCTCCTGCCTGCTCAAATGCTCCCCAGAAGAAGATTACGAAGAACGCCAGGATGAAGATTACCATAATTCTTTCACGTTCCTGTTTCGTTAACGATTTATCTGTTAAAACGATGAGCGGCATTACGATCATGGCTCCATAAATCAGATATCCAATGATATCCAAATCGCTTTGGAACATGGTTTTAAAGTTCATTAAGAAGAAAATAACTCCTATCGACCCTAGTACAAGACCGATTTGGGCGATACCAAATTTATTGGTCGGCATACCGATTGGTTTTTTCTCGTCATCAATAAGCAATTTGTTTTTTTGCAAAATAAAAGTGATTAAACCAATGACCATACCGATACCTGCGGCTAAAAATCCCCATTTATAATCTACTTTTTCTGCTAACGTTCCGCAAATCAACGGTGCGAAGAAAGCACCAAGGTTAATTCCCATGTAAAAAATAGTGAAAGCAGAGTCAACACGACGGTCGCCTTTTGGATAAAGCTGACCTACCATTGTTGAAATATTTGGTTTGAAGAATCCGTTTCCTATAATAAGCATCGTAAGACCAATCCACATGAGTGTAATAGCCGACGATCCCGACGTAGATGCACTGAAAAACATTACAAACTGACCAAGTGCCATTAAAACACCTCCAATTTCTATACTTCTTCTGTTCCCCAGAAAGCGGTCGGCAAGATAACCTCCCAGCAGCGGCGTAAGATATACCAAACCGGTATAACTTCCATAAATTTGTGAGGCTTCCGCATCATCCATTAAAAGCATTTTCGTCATGTACAAAACGAAAATCGCACGCATTCCGTAATAAGAGAAACGTTCCCACATTTCTGTCATAAACAAAAGATAGAGTCCTTTCGGGTGCCCTGTTTGCACTGCTGTGTCCATATTTTTTCTATGTTAATAATTGTTAATGAGCAAATATAGTTTTTTTTCCTTTTTCACTGCCCGTTTATTTATTTTTTTGAAAAAGAAAAGTGCTGAATTTCTCCAGCACTTTAAAATATTCATAAGTTATCGGTTAGTTAACTCCCTTTTCCTTCATGATTTTATTTAATCTTTTCAGAATAGATAAACCCAATAGTGTTGCCAACAGCAACAGCCCGAAATTAACGATAAAGAAATTGGCTTTGTTCTCGTAATCGTACCAGAAACTTGCCAGAACTCCCGAAAGTTTGTTCCCGATCGATGTAGAAAGGAAGAATCCTCCCATCATAAGCGCCGTAAGTCGTGGCGGTGATAATTTGGAAACCAAAGATAATCCCATTGGTGAAAGGCAAAGTTCACCGACGGTAATTACTCCGTAAGCTCCAATGAGCCAAAGGGCAGAAACCTTAAATGCGCCGTTGTCTCCCGCATATACTGCACCAACCATTACCAGACAGGAAAGTGCTGATATAAAGAGCCCTAAAACGATCTTTGTTGGTGTAGTAGGTTCTTTTCCTCTTCTGCGAAGGAACATGAAGAATCCTACGACAACCGGGGTAAGAACAATGACCCAAAACGGATTTACAGACTGGAATAACTCGGTATTATAGAGGTAAACATTATCCTCCGGATTTGCTTCCATAGTGGTTTTTTTCTCCGGTACTTCATTTCGGAAGTAAATGTCTTTGCCCTGCTCTTTTACCGGGTTTCCTGCTTCGTCTTTCTGTGCCTGGTATTGGTTGTCGTAAACATTTACTTCTTTAGTTGCGTAGTTTTTAGTTTCAACCAGATAAATGGCTTCCAGAGGTTTTTCAGCTACTGCCGGAACGCTTCTGTCGGTATAATAATTTGCCCATCTTGTCAAAGCGGTTCCGTTCTGCTTGAAAACAGCCCAGAACATCAAACTCACTGCGAAGATCGCAAGCAAGGCTCCGATTGGCCTCTTATCATCTGAATTCGCTTTTACATAAAGCATTACATAAAAATAAACCACCGGTAAACATGCAAAGATAAACGCATCGGTAGAATCACTTCCAAAGATGTTCCCCGGAATAACCCATCCGATAATACCCGCAACAATTGCCGGTAAGAAAACTTTAACCAAAACATCAGAAATCTTTGTATCGCCTTCCTGAACTGGTTTCATAATGTTTGCTTTCAGGATATGCTTTCTTCCTAAAGAGAAGATCAGTAAACCGATAAACATCCCGACTCCCGCCGTGATAAATGCTTCGCCCCAACCGAATTTATTTCTCATAAATGCGGCAATAATGTTACAGGCAAATGCACCGATGTTAATACCCATATAGAAAATGTTGTAACCGGCATCTTTGTTCAGTTTGTATGGTTCTTCTTCATATAAATTACCGAGAAGGGTAGAGATACTTGGCTTGAAAAATCCGTTACCCAAGATAATTAAACCCATTGACGCGTAAAACATCGGAATATCTTTAAAAACTCCCAAACCAATATAACCCAATCCCATTAAAGCTCCACCAATGTAAATCGCTTTGATATAGCCTAAAACACGGTCTGCTAAAAAGCCTCCCAAAAAAGGGGTAAGGTAGGTGAGCGCGATGAAAGTTCCGAAAATATCATCTGCATTTTTGTCATTAAAAGCCAATCCGCCTGTATCTGTCGGGTCGATCATGTATAACACGAAAATTCCGAGAATGAGATAGTACCCAAACCTTTCCCACATTTCGGTGAAAAACAGGTACGGTAGGCCTTTAGGGTGTTTGCTGTTGCTTGTCGCCATTATTCAATATTAAGGGTTTATAAATTTTCTAAGATAAAATCGGTCATTTTCTGATAAAGCTGCGGTCTCGTCTGGCCGCCGAAAATGCCGTGGTTTTTGTCCGGATACGCCATGAATTCAAACTGTTTTTTGTTCTGAATTAATGCTTCTGCAAACTCCATCGAGTTTTGGAAATGTACGTTATCGTCAGCAGTTCCGTGGATTAACAGGAAATTTCCCTTCATCAGGTTTGCGTATTCTGTGGGGGAATTTTCGTCGTATCCTTTAGGATTTTCCTGAGGAGTTCTCAGGAATCTTTCGGTATAAACCGTGTCATAGTATCTCCAATTGGTTACTGGCGCTACTGCTATACCGGCTTTGAAAACGTCTGCGCCTTTAGTCAGGGCTAAACTTGCCATATAGCCACCATAGCTCCAGCCGAAAATTCCGATTCTTGACTTGTCGATATAACTCTGGTTTCCAAACCATTTCGCTGCTGCAATCTGGTCTTCGATCTCGTATTTTCCAAGGTTCATGTAAGTGGATTTTTTATATTTTGTGCCTTTATAACCGGTTCCGCGGCCATCTACACAAACCACGATATAACCCTTCTGGACCAAGTGATTAAACCATAATCCGTTGCCTGCATCCCAGGAATTCGATACACTTTGCGATCCCGGACCGGAATACTGGAACATAAACAGCGGATATTTTTTATTTGGATCAAAATCTTTCGGTTTCAGCATCCAGGCGTTCATTTGGTCGCCAGCTTCATTCGGAACGGTGAAAAATTCTTTTGTCACCATATTGTCTGCCTGAAGTTTCTGCAGCAATTCGTTGTTGTTTTGAAGTTCTTTGATGGTTTTTCCGTTCCCGTCCTTTAAAACATAGGTGAAAGGTTTTGCTGCAGTAGACGACGTTTCGATGAAATAATTATAATTTCCGCTAAAACTCGCTCTGTTATTACCTTCGGCATTCGAAAGCAGGGTTGATTTTCCGTTCTGGATATTTACCTTTGAAACGACTTTATTAATACTCCCTTTTTCGGTAGTTTGAATTAAAACTTCTTTGGTTTTTGGATTATAGCCGTAATAATCAGTTACCTCCCAGTTTCCTTTTGTGATCTGTTTTTTAAGTTTCCCGTTTTGATCATACCAATAAAGGTGGCGGTTTCCGTCTCGTTCAGAGCCCCAGATAAATGAATTGTCATCTAAAAATTCAAGAGTAACGTTGTCGGTATCCACCCACTTTTCGTCAGTTTCTGTAAAGAGTTTCTGAACAGCTCCTGTTTTTGTGTTTGCTTTTAAAACATCAGACGCATTTTGAGTTCTTTCAGAAGTAATCAAAATGATTTCATCGGCTTTAGCAGTTTTGTAAACATTCGGAATATAATAATTTTTGAAACCTGCCAGATTTAAAGGCATTGTTTTACCTGAATCCAAACGGAAAAGCTGTGCGGAAACTACAGAGTTTTTTTCGCCCGCTTTCGGATATTTGAAACGCATTTCCGAAGGGTAAAGCTGCTTCCCATAAATAGGAATATACATTTCCGGCACTTCAGATTCATCGGACTTTACAAATACAATAGCGTCGGAATTTTTTGTCCACTCATATAATCTTGCGTGCCCAAATTCTTCCTCGTAAACCCAGTCTGCAAGACCGTTCAAAATATGATTTTTTCTGCCATCTGCTGTTATCTGGGTAATTTTACCGGAGTCTAAATCCTGATAAAATAAATTGTTATCAGCAATAAAAGCCACTTTAGTACCGTCGGGAGAAAAAGCAGGTTCCTGAACAAAATTACCGTTATTCAGATTAACTACTTTTCCGGACTTTAAATCTTTAACATCAAACTTTCCAAGAAATGAATGTCTGTAAATCGGATCACTTTCCTTCAATAATAAAATTTTAGATTCATCATCATTGAAAATGTAAGATTCAAATTTTCCATCGACAATATTGCCTTCCTTTTGGTAAGTTTTGTACGAATATTTCGCGATTCCGTTGGGTTCAATTACTGCGTAATTTTCTCCGTTTTTCAGAGAAGCAATTCCCGAAATTCCTTTACCGCGGTAATAACCGGAATATATTTTGTCGAGCGTAATCTCCTGGCTGAAAACGGTTACAGACGCGAGAACTGCGAGGGATAAAAAGATTTTTTTCATGAATTATTTTTGATAAGATTTCAAAGATAACAATTTTATTAAAAACAGTGTTAAAAGTTGAATAATACGTGGTGTTGGCAAAATAATTGGACTCAGATTACGAAAAACAAAACACAAACAATGGAAACATTCAATTCAGAAAAATTAAACAGTTACCGATTAAATAATCAGAAAATTGTTACAGGGTTTGCAACTTATGCAGACGCAGAACGTTACGCCGAAAAATTCGCAGGAAAAGTGGTGGAAATCGCATTCAGAGACGGCAACGATAATCCCGAAATCACCGATGACGGAGGATTGATTAAAAAGAAACTGCATTTTTTTGTAGACGCAGGACCGGAATACAAATTTGTGCATTCTTCCGACCCCGGTTTCCGGCACTACGCCGATGAGTTGCAGAAAATAAAAGCTAAGATTGACAGGCTAAGTCCTGAGGAAAAATACATCGCGAACGCAGAAATTGAAATCGCGGAAGATCCAATTATTGTGCTTAAGAATAATCATTTTGAATCGGTAACTTCCCGCGAGCGCTCGAAATATCTGAAACACGCAAAGGTCTACGAAATCGCGGTAGCACTGCCTTAAGCTAATAATTTATCTAACAAATCATATAAAAATAATCTATTAATTTCAATGGATTATTTTTTTGCGGTCTCTTCTTTATGTGCCTGGAAGCCAATGGCTTTTCTTGGAATTTCCACAACTTTATATGATTCCAACTCACTTTTTAATGCAGTGATTCTCTTCGGAAATTCATCGTAATTATGTATTGAAACATCGGTAATAAACTGGGCAACCTGATTCAGATACTCTTCCGTAAGTTTTGCGGAAGCGTCGCGGCGAGCTGCGTTCAGCAATTTACCGTCAATTTTAATATCTTCGGAATTGTCTTTTAAGTACTGATTCCGGATTCGTTTTTTTAAACTTTGCGTAAAATCGACGATCATTGTATTTGAAAAAACCTTCATTTTAGATGAAATTTCTTCCCAAAACGGAAGATGATCAGCATTGTTTTTTACTAAAATTTTCATCAGAAGTGCATCTTCAGAAAGATTTTCCGTCATAAAGTATAAAATCATTTCCGACCTTTCGTGAGCATTTGGCGGAAATACCGGAATCATCACATCGAATCTTCCTGGCGCCAGTATTTCTTTGTCAATATCTGCAACTGAATTTGCCGAACCTACCATCAGTAAATCTTCATCTTCAAAACGGCTTATATAATGGAGCACGATTTCTTTTGTTTCTTCATAACACGATGAAACCGACCTTTTTTCGCTTCGTTCAGTCATGATCTCATCAAAATCTTCCATAAAAAGAAGTACTTTATCGTCCTTCAGCATCTGAATCAGGAAATCGTTAAAGCTTGTCTGAAGTCCATCTACAAAAGAAGTTCCCAAATAGTATTTTTTCACCTCTTTAAAATGATAACCGATAATTTCTGCGATTTTATTCGCCCAGAAAATTTTTCCGCTGCCCGGGGGTCCGTAAAGAATAATTCCTGCCGGTCTGTGAATTCCCCAGTCGGTAAGGGGAGTATTGTTGATAAAAGGGTCTAAAGATTTGGAAATATGGAAAAAAAGGTCGCGGTAACCAATAAAATCCCGCGTTGTTAAACTGGTTTTCTTTCCGAAGTAATCGTAAACAAACTGATAATTGCCGCCTAATTTATGATCGATACCGAAACTTGATACTGAAGATTTGTACATTCCGTTATCAAATAGTTTAGGTTTTTCCTGGCTGATAATTTCTGCCACCTTTTCCGGACTCTGATTAATTGTTCCGGCAATATCTTTAATGGATTTTGTTTGCGAAAGATCCTTCTCATACTTTTTCAGAAAGGTAATATTTTCACGGGCAAATTTTGCGAAATCGTCTTTTACATCAAAATTGGGAGTGATGCATTCGCAAAGTTCCAGATCAAAATCCTGAATAAATTTGATAAAACTTTCGGTTGATATTTTAAGTTCCTTGGCGAGTTCAGCAAGTTTCATAATATTGAATTTTCTTTGAAGTCAAGCTGCAAAAACCATGCTGAAGGATTTATTTAATTTGATGATCACAAAAACCGTCTTTTAAGGTGAATTTACGGTTCAAAACTCTCAAACTTTCCATTTTCGTAGAACCAAACAATACGTTTAATTTTACTCTCTTGATTTTCAGTTATTTGGATAGTCGTTTTGGTTTCCGCCGGCTCTAATCGCTGAGAATCGCTTATATTTTCTTTTTCGGGAACCTGTGCAGAAATATTCGATTCTGGAGAAACATGTTTTTCAATTTTATCTTCCTTTTCTGTAACTCCAAAATTTTCATCCGCAATCAAAGAAAAAAGATCAGGTAATGGAGTAGGTTTAGATTTTTCCGGAGCAATTTCTTCCTCAATATTTTTTATCATTTCACCTTCGCCCATAATCAGCCAATTCCACTGTAGCTCAGGAAAACGCTCTTTAATTTTAATCAGAAAGTCGAGAGACGGCTTATTTCGTCCTGAAGTGATGTGAGAAATGTTTGAACGCTGCACATCAATTTCATCGGCAAATTCTGAAGCTGACAATTCCGAATAGGAGATGATTTTTGAAATCCTTTCGTTTAAATTCATAATTACAAATGTAAATAATAACCCGGAAGTTACAATAAACAAAAGTGAACAAAATAAGAATTAAGGTATTTACAAAAGTAAAACCACCACGTAACGCATTGGTTTTAAATTAATTGATGATAATTAAATTTGTATTACCTGTGTAAATTATCTTCGTGTTCAGGATCGAACTTTAGTTTTCTGTCCTTTTTACGCTCAGGGAAAATAAGTGAGAAGAAGATACTTAAACCTAAAATTCCGACAATAATTATCAAGGAATGACTGGTTGTGAATCCCCATGCTTCCAGATAACTGTGAAGTAACATCTTCAAACCAATGAACGTTAACAGTACCGATAAGCCAACTTTGAGAAAGCGGAACTTATCGATAATTCCTGCCAAGAGGAAGAACATTGACCGTAAACCTATAATTGCAAATATGTTAGAGAAGAACACTATATAAGGGTCCTTAGTCACTGAAAAAATGGCCGGAATACTATCTACTGCGAAGATCAAATCGGTAGCTTCTATAATAAGGAGAACAAGGAAAAGAGGGGTGATTTTCTTAACACCGTCGATGGTAACAAAGAACTTGTTCCCCACAAAATGATCATGAACCTGAAAGAATCGTTTGGCAAACTTTACCACCGGATGATTCTGCGTATCGATTTTATCTTCCCCGTCTTTATCAAAGAACATTTTAATACCTGTAAACACCAGAAACGCACCAAAAACGTACATAATCCAGCTGAACTTCTCGATCAGTGCAGCACCTACGAATATAAAGATAAAGCGCATTACGATAGCACCAAGAATTCCCCAGAACAATACTCTGTGGTAATTCTTCTGGGCCACGCCAAATGCACCAAAGATAAGAACCATGACAAAAATATTATCTACAGAAAGTGCATACTCTACGACATAACCTGTGAGATATTCAAGACCTAAATTCTGGTTATACAGCTGTATGCTGTTTTCCAGATCGTTGGGTATTATTTTTACCGGATGATGGTGTGCGGAAATTACCTCCTGCAACTTTGACATGCTGTCGATGCCATGGAGTAGGTGACCATAGGTAATAAGGACAAAATAAAAGCACATTGAAAGTGCTACAACAAAGAAACTCATCAATCCGGCCTGTTTCATGGAGATGGTATCGGATCTTTTTTTGAGTAATCCTAAATCGAGTGCCAGGATAAAAAAGATAAAAACTAAGAATCCCAGTAAAAAAATCGTTTCGCTATTCATATAAATTTTAAAGCGCAAATATACATAATTTATCATTTTTCAAATTATTTACATTTGTAACGCACGCTGATGTTTAAGTTTTATGCAAAGAAGAATATGTTTATACTTTTTTCCTACATTTGGAGTTTTCCACACGTAAGCACGGTTA
>JAANMT010001008.1_pt1 | contig 29464 bp, 21 predicted proteins | sample 7279711 | NCBI WGS metagenome assembly JAANMT01 (sample SAMN14094538, study PRJNA606508) | bioreactor metagenome | isolation source: A lab-scale SPAN reactor treating ammonium-rich wastewater day 1 | place: Ireland: Galway | collected 2017-01-16 | reverse complement strand
CGACGTGCCCATCGTCACCGTCACCATCACCGAGACGGGGGCGGCGCCCTCCGAGCTCGAGACCCAGGTGACCCGCAAGGTGGAGGACGCCATCGCGGGCATCGGCAACATCAAGCACATCACCTCCACGGTCAACGAGGGGATCTCGGTGACGGCCATCGAGTTCGAGCTGGGCACCGACTCCGACCGCGCCGTCAACGACGTGCGCGACGCCGTGACCCGCATCCGCCAGCAGCTGCCGGCCCAGATTCAAGAGCCCATCATCGCCCGGGTCGACTTTGTGGGCGGGCCGTTTGCGACCTATACCGTCGAATCTGCCTCCAGCACGGTCAAGGAGCTCAGCTGGCTGATCGACAACCAGATCGCCCGCGAGATGCTCTCGGTGCCCGGCGTGGGCCAGGTGCTGCGCTCGGGAGGAGTCGACCGCGAGATCCGCGTCAACCTCGACCCGACCCGGCTCGAGGCGCTGGGGCTGACGGCCGATCAGGTCAGCGCCCAGATCCGAGCCCTCAACATCAACCTGCCCGGCGGACGGGGCGAGGTAGGCTCGCAGGAGGAGTCCATCCGCACCCTGGGCAGCTCGCAGACAATCGACGCCCTGCGGGCAGCGCGCATCTCTCTGCCCGCAGGAGGCTGGGCCCGACTCGACACCCTGGGCAAGGTGGTGGACGGCGCCTCTGACCCGCGCCAGCGCGCCTTCCTCAACAACCAGCCAGTGGTCTCCTTCTCGGTGGTGCGCAGCACCGGCAGCAACCTGGATACCGTCTTCAAAGCCGTGGAGGCCAAGATGGTTAAGGTGCGCGAGCAGGCCGGCAAGACGCTGCCCAAAGACCTCAAGATCACGCGCGTGCGCACCAACGCCGACTACGTCAAGCTTTCTTACGAGGCCTCGCTCGACTCGCTGGTGATCGGCGGCGTTCTGGCCGTCATCGTGGTCTGGATCTTCCTCAAAGACTGGCGGGCGGCCGGCATTTCGTTTGCGGCCATGCCCATGTCGGTGATCCCGACCTTCGCGGTAATGCAAGCAGCCGGCTTCACGCTCAACAACATGTCCTTGCTGGGGCTGGCGCTGGTCATCGGCATCCTGGTGGACGATGCCATCGTCGAGATCGAGAACATCGTGCGCCACATCCATATGGGCAAGGACCCCTACAATGCCGCCCTGGAAGCGGCCGACGAGATCGGACTGGCGGTGGTGGCCACCACCATGACCATCATCGTGGTGTTCGTGCCGGTGGCCTTCATGGGCGGCATCCCCGGGCAATTCTTCAAGCAATTCGGTCTGACGGTGGCCATCTCGGTCTTCTTCTCGCTGCTGGTGGCCCGCCTCATCACGCCCATGATGGCCGCCTACTGGATGAAGAGCCCGCCCGAGGAGACCACCCGCGGCTGGCTGGTGGAGACCTACGACCGGCTGCTCGACTGGGCCCTGGGCTACCGCGTGCCCACCTTGCTTTTCGCCGGGATCTTCTTCGTGTTCAGCCTCTTTCTGGGGGGCATCATCCCCAAGACCCTGCTGCCTCCGGTGGACCGCGGCGAGACCACCCTGGCGGTGGAGCTACCCCCCGGCGCCACCCTGGACGATACCACCCGGGTGGCCCGCGAGCTGACCCGCATCCTGCTCGAAGAGAAGGTTGTACGGGCGGTGTTCGCCACGGTGGGCTCGGGCGCGAGCCAGGGGCGCAACCAGTCGGCCGCCTCGGTCAACAAGGCCAGCCTCTACATCACCCTGGTGCCGCGCACTCAGCGCAAGGTCACCCAGAAGCAGTTCGAAGAGCAGGTGCGAACCAGGTTCAACCAGGTGGCCGGAGCGCGCCTCTCCTTCGGCTCGACCATGGGATTGTCGGGCAAGCTCAAGGTTGTGCTGACCAGCGAGCACGCCCACGACCTCTCGCGCACCGCCCAGGAGCTGATCGGCGAGATGAGAAAGCTCCCGATGCTCTACGATGTGACCTCCTCGGCCGCGCTGCAGCGACCCGAGATCGTCATCAAGCCCGACCTGGCCCTCGCCGCCCAGCAGGGCGTGAGCATCCAGTCCATCGCCCGCACCGCCCTGGTGGCCACCCTGGGCGACATCGAGCAAAACCTGGCCAAGTTCGACCTGGATGAGCGCCAGATCAACATCCGCGTCCAGCTCGATCCGATCTACCGCTCCGATCTGAGCGAGATCGGTCGCCTCAAGGTGGCCGCCAGCGGCGGGCGCCTGATCCCCCTTTCCAGCGTGGCCGAGATCAGCCTCAGCCAGGGCCCTTCCCAGATCGACCGCTACGACCGCAAGCGCCAGATCACCATCGACGCCAGCATGCGGGGTAACACCAGCCTGGGGGATGCCATCGCGGCCGTGCACGACCTGGGCGCCTTCAAGAACCGTCCCGACACGGTGCAGGAAGCTCCGGCCGGCGATGCCGAGATCCAAAAAGATGTCTTCGGCGGCTTCCAAGCCGCCATGGGCGCGGCGGTGCTATTCATCTACGCGGTGCTGGTGCTGCTCTTTCAGGACTTCTTGCACCCCTTCACCATCATGATGGCCCTGCCGCTCTCCATCGGAGGCGCCATCATCGGCCTGCTGGTCACCGGCGAGCCGCTGGGGATGTATCCTCTGATCGGCATCGTGATGCTGATGGGGCTGACCACCAAGAACTCCATCCTGCTGGTCGAGTACTGCCTCACCGCCATCCACCAGGGGGTCCCCCGCACCGAGGCCATCTTCAAGGCCGGCGAGGCGCGCATGCGGCCCATCTTGATGACCACCATCGCCATGATCGCCGGTATGGTGCCCATCGCCATGGGCCTCGGGGCCGGCTCGGAGGTGCGCAAGTCCATGGCCATCGCGGTCATCGGCGGGCTGGTCACCTCCACCTTCCTCACGCTCATCGTGGTGCCGGTGGTGTTCACCTACGTGGACGATTTCCGCCTCTGGCTGGGCCGGCGGAAAGACCCGCGGAGGAAGTCGTGAGACGCCTGCTGCTGGCCCTGTTGCTGCTTGCCCCGGCCCGGGCCGAGCCCTACCAGCCGCCCCCGCTCGAGATCGTGCTGCCCACCGAGGTCGAGCTGCCTCCGCCTGCCGCCAGGCCCGATGAGCTGGGCTCCGAGCCGCTGACGGTGGAGGAGGCGGTCAACATCGCCCTGCGCTACCAGTCCACCGTAGCCGTGGCCCGCACTCAGGTACAGGTGGCCGAAGGACGCACCCAGCAAACCGGGGCCCAGACCAACCCCAGGCTGAACCTCACCTCGACCTACCGCGACTTCTTCTACGTGGACCCTTCGCTGGGCGGCGGCATCGGCGGGCTCGGGGGCCCGGGTGGCTTTATTCTGGGCGGCAACCAGACCAACGCCACCCTGCGCCAGCTGCTCTTCGATTTCGGTTACACCCGCAACCTGGTGCGCCAGAACCTGGCCCTGGAGGAGGCGGCCCGAGCTGGCTACACCCGCTCGCAGTGCGACCTGATGTTCCAGGTCAAGGAAGCCTTCTATGTGGCCGTGCAAAACCAGCGCCTGGTGGAAGTCAACCTGAGCAACGTGAAGAATCGTCAGGCCCAGCTCGAGCAAGCCAACAGCCGCTTCGAGGCGGGCCTGGGGCTGCCCGCCGACGTGCTGCGGGCCCAGACAGCCGTAACCTCGGCCGTTTTCGACCTGAGCCAGGCCCAGACCAACGCCGGGCTGGCCCGGCTTAATTTGAACAACCTGATGGGCATCGACCCGCGCACCCCGCTTAGCCTGAAGGACAATCCCGAGCAGGGCCCCACCACCGAGAAGGTGGAGGAGCTCTTCGAGCAGGCCCTGCGCAACCGACCCGAGCTGACCCAGGCGGTGGCCAACCTCGAGGCAGGCCGCTATGGGGTGGACGCGGCCAACGTCTCCAGCGCTCCCCAGCTCAACGCTTCGCTGGTCTACGGCCTGAACAGCGAGCCGTTCTTCAACTCCCTGAGCGTGCAGCTGGGGCTGAACTTCGACCTCTACGACGGGGGCTTACAGGGCGGCCGGGTGCGCGAGGCCGAGGCTAACCGCGAGGCAGCCCAGGCCCAGCTCGACGGGGTGGCCCAGACGGTGCTCACCGAGGTGGGCCGGGCCTACCTGAACTTGAAGACCGCTGAGCAACGCGTGCAGACCGCCCGCCAGGCCGAGGCCAGCGCCAGCGAGACGCTCCGGCTCTCGACCGGACGCTACGAGGGGGGGCTGGGCATCTTCCTGGACGTGCTGGAAGCCCAGGCGGCCCTGCTCGCAGCCCAGACCGACCGGGTCAACGCCCAGACCCAGGTGGACGTGGCCCGGGCTGCCCTCAACCGGGCCATCGGGCAACCGCCGCCCGCGGTGGCTCCCGTGGTGCGCACCGACGAGCAGCCTTCACCGGTCAGCCCGGTGCGGCCATCCGCGGACGCGCCGCCCGAATAGGGCGCCCGTTTCAGGACAGTCCACGGACGCGCCCGAATAGGGCACCCGTTTCAGGACAGTCCACGGACACGCCCGAATAGGGCGCCCGTTTCAGGACAGTCCACGGACGCGCCCGAATAGGGCGCCCCTTTCAGGACAGTCCACGGACACGCCCGAATAGGGCGCCCGTTTCAGGACATTCCACGGACACGCCCGAATAGGGCACCCGTTTCAGGACAGTCCACGGACGCGCCCGAATAGGGCGCCCGTTTCAGGACAGTCCACGGACAGGCCCGAATAGGGCACCCGTTTCAAGACAGTCCACGGACGCGCCCGAATAGGGCACCCGTTTCAGGACAGTCCACGGACGCGCCCGAATAGGGTGCCCCTTTCAGAGCAGTCCACGGACGCGCCCGAATAGGGCTGGTCAATGGGGCCGGACTTCCTCGTAGAGGATGCCATTGGAGGCGGGCGAGATGGCCACCGAGCGCAGGCCCGAGCGGTCGGCCACCACGGCGGCGGTGCCGTTGGGGCCTTCGGTGAAGCTGACGATGCCGGCCGGGCCCTGCACGGTCCAGTCGATGCCGCCCGAGGCGGGCACGGTCATGGCTGCCGAGTCGTAGCCCATGCGGGCCAGCGCCCGCGAGCTGACGTCGCCCAGCACAGCCCCCTCGCGGGAGTTGTCCAGCGGGCCGAAGCTGGCCAGTTGCACCAGCGGGTCGAGTTGGGCAGCCTGCTCGATGGTGTCCACCGCTTTGAGGTAGCCCATCGCCTCCTGCAGGTTGTCGAACTTGGCGATGAAGCCCCGGTTCGCGTCCCGCGCGTTGACCGGCTGGGGCTGGATGAACATCGAGTTGCCGTTGATCACTTGCTTGAGCCTCCCGGGGATGGTTGTCGAGGACAGCTTACCCGGGGGGGCTGAAAAAACTCTCAGCGGACGACCTCAGCGCTTGTTGGGGTCGAGCAAGCCCTCCAGCACCTGCAGCCAGAGCGGCTGGGGCTTGCGGTCACGCGATTTCTGCCCGCCCAGAGCGGCTGGAGGGGGAGGCGGCGGGGTGGGTTGCGCGGCCGCCCGCCTGCGGCCCGAGCCGGAGCTTCGCTTGCGGGGCGAAGGAGGAGCGGGCATGGCCGGCAACAGCTTCTCCAGCTCCAGTCGCTCCAGCCAGACCCCGCCGCAGCTGGGACAGGTCTCGAGCTGAACGCTGGCGTGTTGGGTCGCCCGCAGCAGAGCCGCGCAGCTAAGGCAGCGGCGTCCCGGAGGGGGTGCCGAGAGAGCCACCGGGCTCTGAGCCGTCAGTCCCAGGAGAGCGCGGGTCTCGGCCACGTTCTGGGGCCGCTCCTGCGGATACACTGAACACAGCTTGACCACTGCCTGCCAGACCCCATCGGTCAGGGTGGGGTTATCGGCCGGCCTGGTCAGGGCCGGATTGGCCACCCGCAGGGGCGCCTCGCTCAGGTGCTGGCCGCTGAGCAGATAGTACATCGTGGCCCCGAGGGCGTAGAGGTCGGTGCGCTGGTCGGTGCCTCCCCCGCCGTACTGCTCCAGGGGCGCGTATCCTTCCGAGCCCATGCCCTTGACGATGGCCTTGGTACGCGAGCCCGGGGTAAGCAGCTTGGCCAGCCCGAAGTCGAGCAGGCGCAGCCGGTTGTCGGCCCCCAGCATCACGTTGGCGGGCTTGAGGTCGCGCACGATCACGGGGGGCTGGCGGGTGTGCAGGTACTCCAACACGTCCAGCAACTGGCCGGTCCAATCCAGCACCTTGCGCTGGCTGAGCCGCCGCGGGGCCAGCTCGACGATCTCCTCCAGGGTGCGACCCTGGATGTATTCCATCACCAGATAGGGCATCTGCTGGTCGAGGAAGAGGTCCATGATGGCGGCCAGGTTGGGGTGATCGAGCTGGGCCAGGATGCGCGCCTCCTCCTGGAACTGCTCCACGAAGCCCCACTGCTCGGCCGGCTCACGGCTGAGTTGCTGCAGCATTTTTACGGCCACCTGGCGGTCCAGGCCCAGGTGGGTGGCCAGGTAAACCTGGCTCATTCCGCCCTCGCCCAGCAGCCGCTCGATGCGATAGCGGCGTTGCAGCAAAGTTCCCGGAGGGAGCATCAAGTCAGCAACGGTCGGTAGACCGCCTCGTCCCCGGCTGAGAAGACCACAAAGCGCACTTCGTCGAGCGCTCCGGGATGCTCGGCCACGAAGGCGCGCACAGCCTTCACCGCCTCACGGGCAGCCAGGCTGATGGGATAGCCGTAGACCCCGGTTGAGATGGAGGGAAAGGCAACCGTGCGGGCGCCGCTCTCCACCGCCAGGGTCAACGAGTTGGTGTAGCAGGAGCGTAGCAGCTCGGCCTCGCCCGCTTGGCCGCCGTCAAAGATGGGGCCGGCAGTGTGCACCACGTGGCGCGCTTTCAGCTTGCCGGCGGTGGTGACGACCGCCTGGCCGGTGGGGCAGGGCGGATGGCCGCGCTCGGCCCGAATCTGCTTGCAGGCCTCCATGATGGCCGGTCCGCCGGCCCGGTGGATGGCTCCGTCCACGCCCCCTCCTCCGGCCAGGCCCGAGTTGGCAGCGTTGACGATGACATCTACCTCTTCAAGCGTGATGTCACCGACCTTGAGGATGAGTCGCGTCATGCCGGCAGGCTTCGACGCAAGCCCAGGCTTTCCTCAGCGGCGGACGGTGTAGTCGGCATCCACCACGACGTTCGGCCGGCGAGGTCCGGCAGCGGGCCGCGAGAACAGGATGTCGGGTCCGTCCGCGTCCACCGTGGGACGACCAAACATGGAGCCGACCACGAACTGCAGCGGATGGGTGGCGGCCCGATGGCGCACGGCCACGGCCGCCTCCTCGGCGGTGGCGCCGAACCAGACGAACACGCCGATCAGGATCAGCATCGGGGTGACGAACAGTCCGGCCAGGCCGAACATCCAGGCCATCATGCGGCCGATGCGAGCAGCCGTGCGGGTGGCTTGCAGGTAGTCGCCCTTCATGGCCAGGTAGGCGCGCAACAGGCGTCCGCCGTCCATCGGGAAGGCCGGCAACAAGTTGAATCCCGCCAGGATGACGTTCATCCAGAAGAACTGGTTCAGGGCCCAGCCCGCCACCGGGCTGGCGGGAGCCACCAGCAGCGCCGCGGGGTAAGCCAGGGCGGCCAGCACCACGTTCACGGCCGGTCCGGCGGCGGTGATCAACAGCTCGTGCACCGGTCGGGTGGGGATGCGGGCCAGGCTGGCGATCCCTCCGATAGGGGTAAGCACGATGTCGCGGGTGGGGATGCCCAGTCGGCGCGCCGTCAGGGCGTGACCGAGCTCGTGCAGCACCACCACTGCGAACAGCGTGAGGACGAAGAGCAGCTCCACGACCATGGTGGTCGTACCGCCCGAGACGAGGCCCGACAGAGCCAGGAAGGCGATCAAGAGAAAGAACGTGCCGTGCACCTTCAACTCGATGCCGGCGACTTTACCCAGTGAGTAGGATCTAAACATCGTGGTCAGTCTAACCGACTCGAGAAGAAAAAGGTATAGGTGCTGCGTTAGTTTTTCGTGTGCACAGGGGCAACGCGGGAGTCAGCTTTGATCGGAGCGGCCACTGGATACCCAGGTCGCAGCTCCCGCAAACACAAGACTTCTGCGCTTCGCTCTAAGGCGCCGCGCGTTGAACACTTCAGGAATTGGCGCGGCGCCGTTCAACAGATTATCTACACTCCCGCGCGTTCTAATTCTGAACAGGTCAACGCGCGGGAGTGTAGCGCTCGTGGGCGATCAGCTCCACCTCGAAGACCAGGGCGGCGTTGGGCGGGATGGTCGCGCCCATGCCCCGGGCGCCGTATCCGAGCTCGGGCGGGAGATAGAGCCTGCGAATCTCGCCCGTTCTCATCCCCACGATCCCCTGATCCCAGCCCGGGATGACCTGACCCACTGCGATCTGCACTTCGAAGGGCTGACCGCGATCCAGGCTGCTGTCAAACTTGCGACCATCCGTCAGCCAGCCGGTGTAGTGGGCCCGTACGCGCTCGCCCGGCTGCACGGGCTCTCCCTGCCCCGGGCGCAGAATCGTGTAGGTAAGCCCGTTGCCGGCCTGGAGCTGCCCCGTTTCGCCCTGTGCGGGAGGCTGGCGCAGGCTGATGGCCCCGCCGCGCTGGGTGACCTCCACCTCGAAGACCAGGTCGGAGTCGGGAGGGACTCGACCCCGACCGGCTTCTCCGAAGGCTAGCCTGGCCGGGACATAGATCCGCCGCACCTCACCCACCCTCATTCCCATGACTCCCAGGTCAAAGCCCGCGCAGGCCGTGCCGGAGCCGAGCACGTAATCGAGCGGTGCGCGGTTCTCGAGGGTGCTGAAGAACCGTGTGCCATCGGCAAGCCAGGCTTCAGATTGGGCCTGGAACCGCTCCCCCTGGCTCAGGGGCTGGCCATGGCCCGCAACAAGCACGGTATAACTCAGGCCCAGGGCGGTCTGGACCTGGCCCGACTCTCCCGCCCGGGGCGGTTGGAAGCGCTCCTGACCCAGGGCCAGCGAGGTCAGGAGCAGCCAGGCGAGCACGACGTGACGCATCCCCCGGAGTTCGGCCCTCGGCGCGATCCACCCGCCAGGTGGGCACGAAGTTGTGCTCCCGCTGTGTAAGCGGAGAGAACAAGCCGGGCTCCTAGAAAATGGGTGAACCTTATGGTAGCTTACCATTATGACTTACCAAATCACGATCGATGCCGCCGGAAGACTGGTCATCCCCAAGCCGGTTCGCAAGCAACTAAAACTCTCAGCAGGTACGCCCCTGCAACTCGACGTCGAGGATGACACGATTGTCCTGCGCCACCCGACAACGCCGGGAGCCCTGGCTCTGGACGAAGGCGTTCTAGTCTTGTCGGGGACGCTCGGAGAGCCCTATGATTTTGAATCCATGCGTGAGGACAGAATCCGGAGTCTCTTGTCCTGAAGCTGCTGTTTGATACTTCCATCCTGGTGGCTGCCCTTGTTCGCGAGCATGGGCACCATCCGGCAAGTCGCCCCTGGTTCCGAGGCGTGATCGACGGTAAATGCCAGGGTGGTATTTGCGTGCATACACTGGCTGAGCTCTACGCGACGATGACTGCTATGCCGCTCCGTCCGCAACCGTCCACCCAGGAGGTTGAACAGTTGCTTCGCACCTCCGTGCTGGCACACTTTCAGACAGTGGAGCTCAGGTCCAGGGATTACTCCGAGGCTCTCCATGACTGCTCTGGCAATCTCCTTCGCAGCGGTGCCGTCTTTGACGCCCTGATCGCACGAGCTGTGTCGAAGTGGCGGGCGCATTCCATCGTCACTCTCAATCGAGCCCACTTTGTCCGTTTTCTGCCCCCGGAGCAGGTCCTGGATCCGCGTCGCGATCCCCTACCCGACTGGTAAGAGCAGCGTTCGTAAACCGCCTCCCCTCGTGCGTAAACTCCAGAACGGCGTAGCTTTGAGCATTGAGCATCGCTCTTGACACGGGCCTCAGGCGCGCTCTCAAAGGGAACATGCTCCTCCGGGTCAAAACGCGGGAGCCAGCCTTGATCGGAGGGACCTTTGGACACCCAGATCGCCGCGCCCGTGAAGTCGGTCTATGCCACCGAGCTAGAGTTCGTGTTGAACGGCAAGAAAGTCCGAATCGCCCGGCCGAACCCCGCCACGATCCTGGCGGAATACCTCCACGAGGCGGGACTGACCGGAACCAAAGTGGCCTGCGGCCAGGGGGGTTGCGGCGCCTGCACAGTGATGCTGTCCCAGCGCCACCCCATCGATGGCACCCCGATCCACCGGGCCATCAACGCCTGCCTGAAACCCCTCTGCTCGCTCGACGGCATGGCCGTGACCACGGTCGAGGGGCTCGGAAACGTCCGCGACGGACTCGACGTTGCCCAGTTCCGCATCGCCGCCGGCAATGGCACCCAGTGCGGCTTCTGCACCCCGGGCTTTGCCATGAGCGCCCACGTGCTCAAGCGCAACCGGCCCCAGGCCAGCGAGCAGGACTTCGAGGACAGCTTCGGGGGGAACATTTGCCGGTGCACCGGCTACCGGCCCATCCTGCAATCGGTGCGAAGCCTGGCCTGCGACTACGATCCGGCCGACGATACCAACACTCCCTGCGAAGTGGACGACTCGTTCCCGATCCGGGTCCGACCCACCGCTGTCGAGGTGCATCTGCCCGATGTGGCTCCGAGAGCCCTGCACTTCGCCTCGGAACGCCACGACTGGTGGCGCCCCGACAGCCTGGCCGAGGTGCTGCGTCTCAGGCGCGAGCTCGGGCCGGAGACGGTGCGGCTGATTGCCGGCAACACCGCCGTGGGGATCTATCCCGACGAGACGGCCCGTCACCTGATCGACATCTCGGCATTGAGCGAGCTCTTTGCCCTCCGCGAAACGCCCCAGGGCCTGGAGGTGGGGGCCTCGGTGCCCATCGCTCACCTGCTCGACTTCGCCGCCGAAGTGATCGAGCGTCGCCCGGCCGAAGAGTGCGCCGGCCTGCGCGAGCTCGTTCGCCACGGAAAGCTCATCGCCGGGGTGCAGGTTCGCAGCGCCGGCAGCGTGGGTGGAAACATCGCCATCACGCTCAGCCATGTTTTCCCGTCCGATCTCTTCACCATCCTGGCGGCCCTGGACACGACCGCGACCGTGAGCGACCAGGGTGGGTCGCGCGTGTTTCGCCTGCTCGAGCTGTCCGTCCCCGACGACGGCGTGATCGTTTCCTTCACCATCCCGTTCAGCCGCCCGGGGGAGGTCGTGCAGACCTACCGGGTGGCTCGTCGCCCCCAGAACTCCCACTCCTTCGTCACCGCCGGCTTTCGCCTGGCCCGAGCCGAGAACGGAGCCGTGCAGGCTTTTACGGCCGTCTTCGGGGGACTCGCGACCGGGTTCTTCCGGGCCGAGGAGACGGAGCGCTACCTGGTGGGCAAGAGCTGGACCAACCAGACCTTGCGGGGCGTGCTGCCCATCTTGCAGACCGAGATCGCGGCCCGAACCGTGCCCCTCATGGAGGAAGAAGGCCTGACCACCGAGTACCGCCGCGACCTCGCCCGCAACTTCTTCTACAAGTTCTTCCTGCACGCGGCCGACCAGGTCGATCCAAGGAACCGCTCGGCGGCGAAGCATCACGTGCGAGAGCTGTCCCGGGGCCAGCAAGAGTTCACGGTCGACCCCTCGGCCTTTCCGCTCACCCGCCCGATCATCAAGCAGGCGGCTTTCGTGCAAGCCTCGGGCGAGGCCCGCTACACCCAGGACCTGCCGCTGCCGGTGGGCGGCCTGCACGCGCGGATGGTCACCAGCCGCCGGGCCCACGCCAACTTCACCTGGCGACCCGACCTGGAGGCGGTGCTGGCGGAGAAGTTCCCCGATTTCCACGGGCTGGTCACGGCCGCCGACATTCCAGGCCAGAAGCTGGTCGGGCTGGGCGAGGATGACCCGGTCTTCTCCGAGGGCGTGGTCAGCGCCGTGGGCGCGCCCCTGGCCCTGGTGCTGGCCGCATCCGCCTCCACCGCGCGTGAGGCGGCCGCCTGGGCGGAGCGGGAGGGGGTGGTCTATCAGGAGCTTCCCGCCGTGCTGACTCTGGACGAAGCCATCGAGCAGGACACCTCCATGCCGATGCTGCGTCGCTCCAAAGACCCCGACGACGACGTGCAGCAGCGCCTCCCCTCGGTGACGCGGGCCGGGAGCGACCTCGGCTGGCTGCGCGACCCCGAGTCGCCCCGGATGGTGACCGGCACGGTGCGGACCGGCGCCCAGGCCCACTTCTACCTCGAGACGATGTGCGCCCTGGCCATCCCCGGCTCGTACGACCACATGACCGTCCACAGCTCCACCCAGAACCCCAACGGGGATCAGCGCACCATCGCCCGCGCTCTGGGGGTGCGGGCCAACCAGGTCTCGGTGGTGCTCGAGCAGGTGGGCGGGGGCTTCGGGGGCAAGCAGCACCGGGCCGGCCTGGTGGGCTGCGCGGCCGCTGTGGCCGCCCGCAAAGCGCGCCGCCCCGTGCGCCTGCTCTACGAGCGGGCCACCGACACCACCGTGGTGGGCAAGCGACACCCCTACCTGGGCAGCTACTGGCTGGCCTTCGACGCCGACGGCAAGTTCCAGGCGCTGCGCACCGACCTCTCCTCGGATGCGGGCCATACCTACGACTGCTCGTTTGCGGTCATGGACCTCAGCTTGATGATGTCAGACGGCTGTTACCAGATCCCCACCTTCCAGGCCAACGGCACCGTCTACCGCACCCACAAGCCCAGCAACACGGCCTTTCGCACCTTCGGGACGGTGCAGCCCTACCTGGTATTCGAGGATGCCGTCGAGCAAGCCGCCCACCAGCTCGGGGTGCTGCCCGAGCAGCTGCGCCGCCAGAATTTCTACCGCACCGGATCCCTCACCGACAGCGACGAGACTCCCTACGGGCAAGCTCTCTCGTTCTGCGCCCTCACCGAGCTGTGGGACGAGCTCTACCTCTCGTCCGACTTCGAGGCGCGCGAGGCCGCCGTGCAGGAGTTCAACCGTAACAACCGCTGGCGAAAGCGCGGCATCTGCATGCTGGCGGAGAAATACGGCATCGGGTTCACCGAGCCGCGCGGCTCATTGAACGCCTCCAGCGCGCTGGTCAACGTGAACATGAGCGACGGCTCGGTGGTGGTGATCCACGGCGGGGTGGAGATGGGCCAGGGGCTGCACACCAAGATCGCCCAGGTTGCGGCCAGCACCCTGGGCATTCCGATGCACCTGGTGCGGGTAGGCGATACCGACTCGGACGTCATCGTCAACGCGCCGCCCACGGCCGCCTCCACCGGCTTTGACCTCAACGCTGGAGCGGTGGAGAAGGCCTGTCAGACCCTGCGCGCCCGCCTCGAGCGTTTCTGCCGCGACCTGGAGCAGTTCCTCCCCCACGACTCGATCCAGGGCTGGCGCACCGACTGGGCAGGCTGCTGGAGAGAGATCGTGGCCCGCGCCTGGAGCCACCGGGTCGGACTGAGCGCGGCCGAGCTCTACGGCACCCCCCACTACGAGGGCACCAGCGAGCGGCACCCCCGCGGCCACCCGTTCCTCTACTTCGTGTGGGCGGCCGCCGCCACCGAGGTGGAGGTGGACGTGCTCACCGGCGAATTCGAGATCCGGCGCGCCGACGTGCTCTACGACGCGGGCCGGTCGCCCAATCCGGCCATCGACGTGGGCCAGATCGAGGGCGGCTACGTGCAGGGGGTGGGCTTCGTCACCACCGAGGAAGTGCTCTACGACGAGCGTGGAGGCCTGGTGACGGACAACACCTGGAGCTACAAGCCGCCCTGCAGCAAGACCATCCCGGTGGATTTCCGGGTGCGCCTTCGCACTCCCAACACCCCCCGCGATCTCGAGGAGTCGCGGGCCGAGAGCGTGGCCGTGAAGTCTTCCAAGACCGCCGGCGAGCCCGGCCTGGTGCTGGGAATCTCGGCCTACTTTGCGCTCAAGCGCGCCATCCTGGCGGCTCGGCGCGAGCAGGCGCAAGACGACTCCTGGTTCCGTCTGGACGCCCCGGCCACCACCCAGCAGATTCAGACCCACTGCCTGGTATCCGCCGACCACCTGAGCCTGTGAAAGAGACGATCTGATGCGTATTCGACTGTTCTGGACGACTCTGGTGGTCGCCCTGGCGGCCACGGCCATCACCTGGAGGATAGGCCTGGCCACCCCCGTGCCCAGCGAGGCTCGCCCTTTCGCCGAACCGGTGGTCCTCTCAAGCCAGGACGGGGTGCTGGAGGTGGTGCTGTCGGCCCGCCAGGGCCAGGGCAAACTGGACACGGTGGCCCTCCCGGTCAAGAACATGATGTTGTTCAGCTACCGGCTGATGAGGGGCCGGGCCAGCAATGGCCAGGGGTCGGGTGAGAACCTGTATCCCGGCCCCACCTTGCAGGTCCAGCCCGGCGACACCCTGATCGTCCGGCTCGAGAACAAGCTGACCGGGCTTTCCATACCCGACTTCTTCAACCCGGCCTTCACGCCCGCGGGCCAGGAGGTCCCCCTGCTTCCGCCCACCCTGCGCGAGGCTCCCTTCAACCTTCACACCCACGGCCTGCACGTCAGCCCGATGGGCAACTCGGACAACGTCCTCTTGAGCCTGCCGGCGGGCGCCAAGAATACCTACTCCTACCAGATTCCCAGCGACCATCCCCAGGGAATGTACTGGTATCACGGCCATCTGCACACGCTCACCACGGCCCAGACCTACTTCGGGCTGGCGGGGCTGCTCATCATCGGGCGCGCGGACGGGAACCTGCCGGCCGTGACCGAGGCCAACCTCCCCATCCGCAGCATGGCCATCCAGTACAACATGGTCTTCGATCGGCAGGGCGGGCTGCACCAGCTCACCAACCCTTACTGGCCGCAATTCGTGAGCACTCGGCGCCAGCCCGCGCCAGGCCAGCTCGAGTCGGGCAGCTACCGCCCCTTGCTCGCGCCGGTCAACTTTCAGAGCTCGGCCGTGGGAACACAATTCACCACCAACTGGTACACCGGGCCTCTGAGCATCAACAATCATCGCGGGCAGTTCCAATGCATCCCCAGCAACCTGCTGCGCTTCCGCCCCGAGAGCGGGCCGGAGGTCGCGCCCGACCCGTCGCTGCCCGACTCCCAACGCGACGTCCAGTACACCGTCAACGGTCAGTTTCAGCCCGAGATCCGCTCGCGAGCGGGGCAGACGGAGATCTGGGTTCTCTCCAACATCTCCGATGTGGCTTATGTGCGGGTTCGACTGACCGAAACCGCCACCGGAGAGCACCCCCGCCTGCTGATCGTGGGCCAGGACGGGCTGCCCTACCCGCAGGTTCAGACCTCCACCGAGGAGGGGGGAACCGTGCTGTCCATCCCACCGGCCTCGCGCTACGCCCTCGCGGTGACGATTCCCAAACAGGGCGAGCTGGTGCTGGAGATGCCCCCCGCCCACGATCTCAAACAGGAGTTCCGGGGGCCAGGCGTGGCCTACACCAACCGGTTCCCCAAACCGCCCTCGGCGGTGCTCGGGACGCTCAGCGTCGATCCCGAGCTCATCAGCTACTTCGACGGTTTCTTCCTCTTCCCGACCCAGGTGCTGCTGCGCGCCACCGCCGCAACGGCAGACGCAGGCACAACGGTGACCCTGACCCCGGGTCAGGCCCTGGGCGCTCCCACCTCGTTCGTGGAGACCCGAGGCATGGAGCCTGCCGTGAAACGTGGCCTGATCATCAACGGCGGGTTCCTGGACCCGCTGGCCAGCAACCAGGACCCCAAAGCCTTCATCTACGCCTTCGACAGCCGGGCCTTTCCCCACACCCCGCTGCTGCGCCCCCGCCTCGATACCGTGGAGGAGTGGACGTTCACCAACTACAACAACGACGAGCATCCCATCCACATCCACGTGAACGACTTCCAGGTGACCGATCTCATCGACCCCGTGGCCGGCACCCGGGCCGCCTTTCAGCCCTGGGGGCAGGACAACGCCAACGTCCCCGCCCCGCTCATGGGCCCGGGAGAAGCCGTGATCGAACCTGGAGTCATGAGCCTGCGCACGAAGTTCTCCGATTTTCTGGGTACTTACGTTATGCACTGCCACCGGCTCAACCACGAGGACAACGGGCTGATGACCATGGTGAACGTGATCCCGTCGGTCTCGAGCTACGCGGTGGCCCATGCGGGCTCGGTGCAGGTTCGCGACGGCCAGGGCGACAGGCTGCTGGCCACGGTGGAGCCCTTCGCGGGCTTCTCCGGCCCGCTCAGCCTCGCACTGGGGGACGTCAACGGGGACACGGTGCTCGACCTGGTCGCCGGCACAGGCCCCGGTGTCCCCGCTCAAGTGGTCGCCTACTCGGGAGCGGGCAGTCCGCCGTATCGTGAGGAGCTGGCCCGCTTCTCGCCCTTTGACCCGGGTTTCTCCGGCGGGGTCAGCGTGGCGGCCGGAAACCTGGATGGAAACGCCGGGACCGACAACATCGTGGTGGCAACCGGCCCGGGAACCGAAAGCCGGGTGCGCGTGTTCAGCACCCGTCTGCCCGCACCGGGCCAGGCCCCGGCGGTCTTCGGGCAGTTCTCGCCCTACCCCGGGCAGCGCGCCGGGGTGACCGTGACGGTGGGCATGATCGAAGCCGCGTCAGGTCGCAACAGCATCATCACCGCCCCCGGACCGGGCCAGTCGGCCACCATCCGGGCCTTCCGCTACGAAGTCGAGAATCCGGAGTTCTGTGGTCCCGGGTCGGGTCCGGCCCGGATCGCCGAATTCCTGGCCTTCGACGCCGCCTACAAGGGTGGAGTGACCCTGGCCAGCGACTGGATGTCGGCGGGAGAGGGAGGCGCCCAGATGATCGTGGTGGGGCAGCGCGCCGCCCCGGGCGAGGTCCGCGTCTACTCCAGCGGCTCGGCCTTGGACGGCTACCCCCCGATGTACAACCAGAGCCCGACGCACCACGAGGGACCGCTGGCCTTCCGGTCGGTGTTCCGGTTTCGTCCCTTCGAGGGCACCGGGGGCGTCGCGGTGGCTACCACCAGCACGACCGACGGGGCGGACCTGCTGGTGCGGGGCGCAGCTGAAGTGCGCAAGTATCAGCTCCTGCGCGCGCAGCCCAGGGCCACCTCGCTGAGCGCCCGGTTGCTGGCCCGGTTCGATTCGCCGGGCCCGGGGACAGTGGGCGGTGACTGAGCCTGTGGACGGCAATCGACAGCGTCGCGGCCACCCTGCCGGATGCAGCTAAACGCCTGTAAACAGTAAATCCAGAGCGGCGATGATTTCTTGTCGCGCCAAGCCTAAATTGCCGACGCACTCGCCAAGTTCTCGTTTGGCAATACCCGCCATTTGGGGCGTGACGGCCACGAGCTCCATGCCCACGATCTCCAAGAGTGGCATCAAGCGGGTCAGGATTTTCCCCGCGAAAAGCTCCTTGGACGCCAGGGGAACGACGACTCTTGTGTCAAGCTCCTCCAGTAGTCCCGCTTGCACATCGAGCAGAAACGGAAACCGTTTTTTGCTAGCGGCGTTCCGATTCTTGTAAACGTCGTACTGCATCAGAAAGACCGTGAGTCCTCGCTAAACGTGCCATTGTGCTCAACATCCTGGTTGTAGGCCTGTATCGCGCTCTGGTTTTCGCAAACCCAGGCCTGTGCCTTGAGTTTCTTTACCTGTTCGGCCAGGGATTGCTCGAGGACGGCCGAGATGTTTATGCCCAGCGCTTTGGCCTGAGAAAGCAAGTCGCTGTTTACCGTAAGGTTGGTTGCCTTCTTTGGAGCAGCCAGATTATACACACTATTCATGCATATATTCTGCCTTAGATCTTTATGCGCGTCAACTCGACCTCGGCTTTATGTAGGCAGTACGAAGCCCCCTCGGCAATCCACCTGGGAGTCCAGGCCTGACTTCCCGGCCCGGGCCCAGCGCTCGTAAAGCTCATCCCTCACCTGTCCGAACTCCTCACCCGCCCTGACCAGGTCGGACGAGCCGTCGTAGGCCAGCTCGCTGCGCGCGTCCGGGCGCAGCTCCAGCCCCAGGTCGCGGGCGATCTCGCACCAGGGGGTTCGGGTTGTCGGGTCCTGGTGCAACCAGTAGGCGCCCTGCTCGAACCCGGTAGGGTCGGTGTAAACCCTGCCTCCGATTCGGTCGCGCGCCTCCAGCACCGTGACCGAGCGCCCGCCGGCTGTCAGCTCGTGAGCGGCCGCCAGCCCGGCCATCCCGGCTCCGATGACGAGCACATCGGGATTCTGGCTGGGAACCCGGGGAGGGTCGGCCCGGTGGGCCAGGACTTCCTTCAAGGTGAGCTGACCGTGCAGCAGCCGGTGGCGCTCGTCGGCTTCCAGGCGATCGGCCAGGCGCGGGAAGTCTGGCCCCAGCTCACGCTTGAGGCGGGTGTAGCTCATGGAGCTCGCGCTGACGGCCTGGACCAGCATGGCGAAAGACTAGACCAGACGCATCCGCCAGCCAAGATCGAGCTTGTTACTTTGTTACCAGTGTACCGAAAGGTTCAGAGCCAAACCAAAGCGAACCATACAAGGTGCGCGAGATCACCTCGATCGCCAGCCTGCCCATCGCCTCCCAGTCCACCCCCGCGCGCCATGAGGCGGGGCCCTCCGACCCGTCCGATACCGCCCAGCTGGGTCGCTCGCGGCGTTTTCAGGTGCCGGTGCTGGGAAAGCTGGTCCAGCTGGTGCGCACTCTCTCCCAGGCCACCGGCCAGGGCCCGGGCGAGACCGTCAGCCAGACGCTGGTCCCCATGCTGGGGGTGGCCCTGGCCTCGGCGGTGCTGCCCCAGCGAGCCCTCAAATTGGCCCAGCGCCAGGCTCCCGAGGCCTTCCAATCGCTGACCGGCGCGGTCGTCAAGCTGGCTAACGGGCCGGTCGAGAAAGACCTGGGCCTGAACCTGCACGGCGCCCTGGAGGCGGCCTCCTTCCTGGACGCCCACCTGGCGCCGCTCAACGGCGAGCCTTCCTCCCTGATGGCGAGCCTGGCGCACCGAGGACCTTGCCTGATCTACCTGGGCCCCGAGCGGGCCCAGGAAGCACAGCTTTTGCAGACCTTTGTTCCCATGATGCTCAATCACCCGGAGGTGGTGCCTCCGGTGATCCCGCCCGACCTGGTCCCTGCTTACACACACGTCATGGGCCAGGTCAGTCGGGGCGAGTTCGGAGTCTATATCGACCTGGACGGCGATCCCTCGCGGCAGACTCCCACCGAGATGATCGCCGGCGAGATGGCGGCCTCCCTCATGCAGCGCAAGAACGAGCTCGGCTCGGCTCCCAGCGACCCGCGAGACTTCTTGCACGAGACTCTGACCAATCTGCGCGGGGCCCAGGTGCAGGCCGACTGGCTGCGCCAGTACGACCCCACCGCTCACTCGCGGCTGACCACCATCAAGCGCTCGCTCACCCCTCCCTGGCGTGAGCACGGCGCCGAGGCCGCTCCGCTGGGCTGGCGTCCCCCCCCGGACAAGGTCGACCTGGCCTATGAGACGCTCATGGCTTGCGGCAGCCGTGCCGAGTCGGGCCGACTGGCCGACCTGGTCATCAATCTGTCCCTCGACAGCGTTACCGGCGGTCAATCTTACTGGACCCGCTTCTTGCGCGACATCGGGCCGGAGCGACGCTCCAAGGTGCTCGAGCTGGTGGCCCGGGCCTGGGTCGACCTCAACCGTGCCTCGATCGGCCCTGTGATCTCCCGAGAGCTGCTCGGCAAGACGGACGAGACTCCCGCCCTGCCTGCCTTCGACCCCAAGGCGGGCAAGGAGTTCTCCGACGCCTACGAGAGGGGGCCGTTTCTCACCCGGGTGATCGACCGAACCCTGAACGGGCTGGGTCCCGATCAACGGCCTCGCTTTCTCGCCCAGCTGCGCGACGAGGTGCTGGCTCAGAGCGGGGCCGTGCGTGAGCGGGAACGCGAGTTGCACAAACTGTTCTCCTACCCCGGTCTGCCCTGGACCGACCTGATGCTGGGCCGTGTCGACGCTTCCCATCCCGATGTGGAAAGAGGCCTGGAGAGCCTGCGGGCTCTGGAGAAGACCCTGAGACCGCACGCCGGGATGTCGGCCGACTGGGCCCCTCGCCGGGCCCTGGTGTTGCGCCACCTGGCCCTGGCCGAGTGGCTGGCGGGCGCCAGCAGCCGCTACGGCGATCCTCAGTTCCAGCTCCCCTCGCAGGACAAGAGCCGTGCCTACGGTGTCGGCCAGTTCTTCGACGCCCCGGAGACCCGCTTCGTGGACGCCTCCACCCCGGTCACCGGCCGGACGCTGGGCCCGGTCGAGGCCCCCCGAGAGGTACGCGCCTCTATCGTGCTCGAGGGCGGCGGGGGCAAGGGATTCTGCTTCCCCGAGTGCATCGAGGCCCTGAGCGAGCAGCTCGCAGCCGGGCCCGCAAAGGTCGTGGTAGACGAATTCGTAGGCACCTCGGCCGGGGCACTGACCGCCTTGCTGCTGGCGGCCGGCCTTCACGGCCAGGAGCTGCTCGACATCATGACCCGGCTCGACTTTATGAAGTTCAACGGCGACTTTCTCAACCTGCAGAGCGCCCACGACCCCAAGGTGCGCGGCCTGGACCGCACCGGGCTCTTCTCCATGCAAGAGATGCACCGCACCCTGCAGCAAGTACTGGCCGACAAGCTGGGCATCCATGACCGACCCATCACCTTCAAGGACCTGCCTTTCAAACTGCGCCTGACGGGAACGGTGCAGGCCACCAACCTGCCCGAGGACGACCCGCTGCGCAAGCTGATCGCGCCCGATGGCAGCATCGTGTTCAACCGCGAGGACACGCCCGACTTCGACGTGGTGGGCTGCGCGCTGGGCTCGGCTTCGTTCCCGCTCTTCTTCGACTCGCCTCAGCTGCACATCGCCCGCGGCTCGCAGGTCTACTGGATGCAGCTCCTGGATGGCGGGGTCACCAACAATCTTCCTCTGGCGCGCGCGAGCCACGAGGAGGACTCGCTGCTGGTCATGCTGCCGGCTCACTACTCGGTACCCGAAGCCAGCCTCTCCACTCTCTCCTTCGACAACTCGGGTGTGGAGCCCATCGACCGCTTCAACCGCCAGCAGTATCAAGAGCAACTTGCGTCGCTGGGCCAATTCATTGACCAGGCGGGAGCCGGGCGGGTGGTCTTCGGGCTCAACCTGACCACTCCCGAGGAGCAGTCCCGGCCGGTGGTGCAGGGCACCGACCGCCAGCGCACCTCGAAGTTCCTGGAGATAGCCCGCCAGGCCGGCCTGGAGACTTACTCCGCCGAAGAGGGAGCCGCGGTGGTGGATTCCCAGCTCCGCCGCCCCTCAGGGGCGCTGACCAAGCTGGCCACCAACGCCCTGGTGGACGTGGGCGGCTCGCAAGGCCAGCTGCAGCTGAGCGGTTTGAGACTGGGCGCCACCTACCGGGTGCGCAGCCGGCCGGCGGTGGGCTACGAGGAGGTTCTGGCCACCGCCGCCAGCGCTATGACCGCCTCGGGCGACCGCTTCCAGCAGGCCCGCTTCGAGCGTCCACCCCGGTAAGGGATCCTCCAGGATCCCAAGGGTGACTCGAGCACCTTTTCAGGCTATAATGTTACCAGAATGTAAACGCGTTGGTCGTCCACCAGACGGGAGCGGATTCTGGGCAAGTTCACCTACCGAGCATTGGACCAGCAGGGTCGGGTCCGAAGCGGCACCCTCGATGCCGCTGATCGGGCTGAGGCCCTCTCCGTGTTGCAGGCACTGGGACTGAAGGCCGAGCAGCTCGACCCGGTGGGCCCCGCAAGAAGCCCGCCGGGTAAACAGAGCACCCCACGGATGGCCACGGCGCCCTCCCCCCGGCTCGAGCCGGTCGGTCGGCCCAGGGAGCCGGCAACATCTAAACGGTCCGCCCCCAAGCCCGCCAGCTCGGCCACCGGAGGCTCGCGCTTCCTCATCGTGGGCGTTCTGATCGCGCTCGGAGTTCTCTGGCAACTGCCGGGGCTGCTCAAGCGACCCGCCCCGACGCCGCCTCCTCCGCCTTCCCTCTCGCGGCATCAGGTGACCGTGAACGGGCGCCTGAGCCTTGCGCCCGAGGCCGGTGGCAGCCTGGAGGGCGCCCGGGTCATCTTTCACTTCCCCGAGCTGACGTTGGACCTTGAGAGACCGGTCAGCGAGCTGAACCTGCAGCCCGACGGAAGCTTCACCGCGACCCTCACCCTGGAGGCCAGTCAGGTCCCGCGGCGCGTCAGCCTCACCGCCCGGCGGCCAGGCTGTCAGGACATCACCTTGACCGAGGTCAACCTGGCCGGCGGTCAGGCAACCGCCCCGGCTCTGGCCCTGAAACCGTTGCGAAAACTGCCATCCGAGCCACCTGAGCGACGTCCGAGGCTGGCTCGCGACGAGCAGCGCAAGGGGAAGGCCCACCAGAAAATGCTCGAGGTTCACAAGGAGCGCAAGAAGGGGGGGTCTCCACGCCGATGAAGCGCCGAGGGTTCTCCGTCATCGAGCTCCTCTTCGCGGTAGGCTTGATGGCCCTGATCGTGGGGTTCTCGCTGGTAAGCACTCGACGCCCCAGAGAAGGCGCCGAGTCTCGGTCCGTCGCGGAGGCGGTGGCCGAGGAGCTGCGCCTGGCGCGACTCTCGGCGATATCGCGCCACATCCCGGTAGCCGTTGGCTTCCCCAGCGCCAACGGCAGTCGAGCCGTCACCCAGGGGCTCTACGTGCTGGAAGGAGAAGTCAACCCCCGGCTGACGCGCTCCATCCGCTATTCGGGCGACTTCCCCGGAGCCTTCATCGCCCAGGCCTTCTGGCCGCTGGACGGCGCCCGCATGCACAACCCCGGGCTCGGGAACAGCACGGCCCAGGTCCAGTCCAACTCCAGCTCGGACAATCTGGTGGTCAACACCTGGGCCCCCACCGCCTATCGTCGCGATACCCTGTTCGTTTTCACTCCCTCGGGCGCCATCCGCACGAACGGAGCCGTCCACTTCGACGGCAGCTACCATGTCCTGGTGAGCCAGGGCCTCACCTCATCCGCCGGCACCCCACCCGGGGGAGGAACTCTGGCCTATTGCCAGCCCAGCCTGGTGTGCCAGCCCTACACCGTCAACATCAGCCTTTCCGGCCAGATCACGGTGACTCCCGGAGTCACGGCCGGGACCGTGAACGAGCTTGCCAGCCGCATCCCCACCCCCGCCGGGCCCAACCCTCCCGCGCTGGCCATCCCCACCAACGCCCCCCCTACCATCCTGGGCGTGGACCTGGCCCCCTCCACCAGCGACACGCTGCCGGGGGGGATCGATCTGCTGGTGGGTCTGGACCAGTACGTAACCCTTCGCACGCGTGCCAGCGATCCGAACGGGGACGCGCTCTACTGCGTCTGGGAGGCGAGCGGGAACCGGGGAACCTTCTCCTCGGCCAACCAGGACCGCATGGAGTGGGACCCGACTCAGAACTGCTGGGTTTCGGTCTGGGAGTGGCGGCCCGACCCCACCATGTCGCTCAACGACCAGGTCGTGCTCACCTGTCGCGTACGCGACCGGAGCCAGGCTGCCACAGCAGCGGTCAGCACGGGAGCTCGAACGATTCGACTGGGCCAGCGAGGTCGGGTAGTCTACACCTCCTACAACATCGACTACTGGGGCGACGTGGGCATGGTCAACCTGGACGGCACCGGAGAGCGCCTGCTCACCGAGACCCCCGAGCAAGACGAGCTCGACCCCAGCTACTCTCCCGATGGCCGACGGATCGCTTACGGAGTCTGGGACACGGATACCTGGTCGGTGGACGTGTGGGTGATGAACTATGATGGCACCGGCGCCTACCAGCTGACCAACACTCCCGACCTGGACGAATGGCCTCCCTACAACTGGTCGCCCGACGGGACCCGGCTGGCCTTTGCCGCCGACGACTGGATAACCGGCGATTCGGGCATCTTCGTGCTGTCAGCTGACGGCAGCAACTCCACCCGGGTTTCTCCCAACAACGTCAACCTCTGGTTCTGGGACCCGACCTGGTCGCGCGACGGCCAGGCGGTGGTCTACGAGGGGGATGACGGCCTCTACTGGTCCAACGTGCGTACCGGGGCTGGCCCCACGCGCATCCTCTATGCCGACCCCAACAACCTCTGGGTCTACAACTGTGACTGGTCGCCCAGCTCAGATACCCTGGCCTATGTGCGCTCCGACTCGGTGGATGACGAGATCTACCTCATCGACATCGTACCAAGCACCGGCGCAACCAGCAACCATCGACCTCTCTTCTCACCCCAGCGCACCAGCACCTGGGAATGGGGCCCGTCCTGGAGCCAGAGCGGCCTCCTGGCCCTGGAGTCCGATAGCAACATTATCGTCGTCCCGGCCAGCGGCACCCCCATCACCAACATCACCAACAGCTCCACCAACTACTCCTACGGGCCGGCCTGGACGCCCCAGGGCAACCTGGTCTTCGCCTCGGACATGAGCAACAAACCCAACGACTTCTGGGATCTCTACCACGCGGCGCCCGACGGGTCGTGGCTGCGGCGATTGACCTCCAACGACGGCGACAATTACGTCACCCGACAACCGGCCTCGATTCGATGAAGTCCCGGGGGCTCAGCCTGGCCGAGACCGTGCTGGCGGTTTTCATCCTGGTTGGTGCCATGGTCATATTCGCGCTTTTGATGCACTCCATGCTCAACTATGGGACCCGCTCGCAGCAGCGCGCCATGGCCGCCCTGGCGGCTCAAAAAAGGCTCGAGGAGATCCGGGAGTGGGCCAACACGGGCAACAACTTCTTCACCGGTTGGCCCTCCAACGGCCAGTCCACCACCGACCCCACCTTTTCGGGCATCACGCTGCTCAGCGAGGTGGAGGACCACAGGCTGCGCTCTCCCAGCACCGAGCTCGAGAGCAAGTCGGGCAGCCCGCGCGAGATCGTGGAGAGCTGTAAGAAGGTGCGGGTGACAGCCAGTTGGGCCCAGGACGATGGACGCCCTATTCGCCTGGTGACGTTGATGGCCGCTCCCAACCGCGAGCCCAATCCCAACCTGACCCTGAGCGGGGCCGTGCCAGCCAACCTGGCTCCCGGAGCCAGCTTTGCCCAGGGAGTCACGGCCCGGGATACCGCTGGCAATCTCCTGCACGATCTCTTCTACCAGTGGTCCAGCCTTCCCACGGGGGCCAACCCCGGCAACGGCACGGCCCTCAGCGTCACCGCCAACGGCAGCACGGGCCGCTTCACCAACGAATATCAGCCTCAGAACGGGGGACCGATCCTGACCATCAGCGGGACCTGCACCATGGGGGTCATCGCCTACTACCGCGGGCGAATCTTGCGTGGAGTCTCAGGTGCGTTCCTGCTGCAGCCCTAAGACCGGAGTCTCGCTGGCCGAGGTGATCTTGACCTCGTTCATCGTCTTCATGCTGCTGGCCACCGTGGCCACCCTGGTGGGACAGTACCGGGAAGTGTTGACCCACACACGCTTGAAGGACGCCTCCCTGAGAAGCGCCCTGGGCCTGCAGCAGGCGGCCAACGAGGCCAGGGAAGCGATCGAGCTGATCACGCCCCCGCCCGGGGTCGGGGGGGCGTTCCCCTCGCTCGAGCTGACCCGCATCAACCCCAACAGCCCCTCGCGCTTCCCCAGCCCAATTCCCCCGCCCCCGCCCCCTCCTTATGACCCCCGCGTCCCTCTCATCAGCGTGCGCTACGCTGTCGACGCAGGCGAGCTGGTGCGCTTCGTCCAGGTCGGCACCCAGGTCTCCCGCCAGCTGATCGCCGAGAACGTGCTGGGCTTCACGGCCGAGAACCAGGGAGCAACCTCCGTTAAGCTCACGCTGCGAGTGCGCGAAGACAAAATGCAGCGGGTCTACGAAATGCTCTCGGTGGTGCGCCAGTGAACGCTCGACGCGGGGCCATGCTGATCATCACCCTGTTTCTGGCGGTCCTCTTCCTGATTCTGGGCATGGGCTTTTTGACCCAGCGGGTCACCCAGTACCGAGGCTCGTTCCGCGCGGCCGAGGCCGTTCAGGCCCTGGCCTGCGCCCGGGCCGGCCTTGAGGACGTGCGCACCAAGTTGAACGTGGACTACAACTTTCCGCCCCCGGGGGCGGACGACCAGCCCGTATTCAGCTATTGCGAGGTGCTCACCGATCTGGCCAGCAACACCCCGGTGGGAAGCTACACGGTCAGCATCGACACGACCTACCGCCAGGCTCCCTATTCGCTCTTGCGCATCAGCGTGGTGGGCCAGGCCGGAGACCCCACCGCGCCGGTGGCCCGGCGCAAGCTCTATGCCGAGCTGGACATCTCCCCAACCCTGCGCGACGATCCCACCTCCGGCAACCCGGAGTTTTTCAACTTCATCCAGGTCGTCGACCTGGGGAATCTTTGAGCCAGGACCGTCACCTCGCAGACTCAGGAGCGTCATCCGAGGATCCACGAGATTAACAAGCCGGCAATGTTTGCCCCCCTGCCGTAGACTACACTGCCGCCATGCAGGTCCGTCCCGCCGAATGGTTCAGCTACAAGCCACGCCAACCTGACCCTTTCCAATCCGTCCACGACCCGGTGCAGGTGCTCCACGAGGAGAACCCCCTGGGCGAGCAGGCTTTCGAGGTGACTCACGTGGGCACCGACATTCTGCTCGACCACGTCCACTCCGGGCTCGGGGCGACCGTCGGTGGGGTGGCTGCCGGCGCCGTGGCTGTGATGGGCCTGGGCTGGGGCATCTCGCGCCTGCGCTCGGAGGCCTGGCCCGACAAGGTGGCCGGGGCGGGTTACCTGGCCCTGGCAGGCGCCTCCAGCTTGCACGCTGTCGAGCACCTGGCCCACCTGCACGTCCCTCACGCCGCCATCGGTGCGCTCGAGGTGGTCCACGGCCTGGCCAGTATGGGCCTGGGCCTAAGCGAGCTGATGCGGGCCACTCGCGAAGGGGGCAGCCTCGAGCGCAAGCTCGTGGGAGCCGGCGAGCTGGCCATGGGCGTCGCCATTGCGGGCGCCGGGCTGTTCGGACACCTGGCCCCGGCCCTTCACATCGTGGCTGCCGGGGCCCTGGCCGTCAAGGAAGTGGCCCTGAATAAGGATCGACTTTTCCGCGGCAACAAAACGGCAACAACATAACCACCCAAAAGGGCTATGCTGCCACCGTGCACGCTGCCAAACACGTCCCTGACCTGACCCTGGATCGGGGAGAGCCCGGTCTTGCCAGGGATGTCACCCGCTGCCTGGGCCCGGTTCCCATCGTTCGCCTCAATCGACTCAGCCCGGCCTGCCGCGACCGAGACTGCTTCGTCAAGCTGGAGGGCTGCGGCCCCAGCGGCTCGATCAAGGAAAAGAACGCCGTGATGCTGGTCGAGCAAGCCGAGCGGGAAGGGCGGCTGCGGCCCGGGGGCACCATCATCGAGTCCAGCTCGGGCAACTTTGGCGTCGGCTTGGCCATGGTGGGGGCAGTGCGCGGCTACCGGGTCATGATCGTCATCGACCGCAAGACCACGCCCGGATTTCGCAAGATGCTCGAGGCATACGGCGCCACCCTGGTGGAGCTTTCGGCCGAGGAGGTGGACGCCAACGGCTCCATGCAAACGGCCCGCATCCAACGTGCTCGCGAGCTGGCTGCCTCCATTCCAGGTGGGTGGTATCCCTGTCAGCACCACAACCCGGCCAACTCCGACGCTCACGAGCTGTGGACTGCCCGCGAGATCATCCAGGCATTCCCCGGTCGGCTGGACGCAGTGGTGGCCGGGGTGAGCACCGGGGGCCAGTTGACGGGACTTGCGCGCGGCCTCAAGGGCGAGCGTCCCGAGCTGCAACTGGTGGCCGTCGACGTGGAGGGGAGCGTCATCCTGGGAGGCCCGCCCGGTGCCTACAAGATGACCGGCATGGGCCTCTCCTTCCGGCCTCCGCACCTCGACTACGCCAGTCTCTCTCGAGCCTTCATGGTCTCCGACCGGGTTGCGTTCTCGGTCTGTCACGCCCTGGCACGGCGCGAAGGGCTACTGCTGGGGGCCTCCACCGGCGCCATCGTGGCCGCCGGGCTGCGCGTGGCCGCCGAGTTGCCGGCGGGCAGCCGGCTTCTGATGCTCAGCCCCGATCGCGGCGAGCGCTACCTGGATACCGTCTACAACCCGTCCTGGCTGGCCGAGAACGGGTTCGAGCTCTTGACTGGCGCCGATCTCCAGGGCGCCATCCACGGCCTGCGTTGCACCCTCCCCTGACTCTGGGCGGGTTGCTGCGCCGCCTGGTCCCCCTTTCGGCCTCGGACATGGCCATGGCCCTGGGCGACCCGGTGGTGGCCATCGCCCTGTCTCGCATGGCCCAACCCGAGATCGCCCTGGCGGCGCTGGGCATCCTCAAAGCCCTGGCTAACTTTCTCGAAAGCCCCATCATCATGCTGCTGCACGCCTCCACCGCTCTGTCGGTCAGCCGCCGGTCGCGCCAGGCGCTGTGGCGCTTCACCTTGCTGGCGGGAGGAACGCTCACGGCCATCTTCCTGCTGCTGGCCCTCCCGCCGCTCTATCGGGTGGTGATGAGCGAGCTTTTTGCGGCCACTCCCCAGGTGAGCGCCGCCGGATGGGCCCCCCTGGTCGTCCTGGGGCTCTGGCCGGGAGTGATCGCCTGGCGGCGCTACTTCCAGGGCATCCTGATCCGCGAGGGCCGGGGCCGTTTTCTGGGGCTGGCCTCGCTGGCCCGCATCGGCTCGCTGACCGCCCTGCTAATACTGGTCGCTCGCGGCTGGCCGGGGCTGGACGGAGCCCTGGTGGCTGCCATTGCCATCATGGGTGGCCTGCTGGCCGAGGCCAGCCTGGTGACCTGGTGGGCCCGCCAGGGCTCGGCCGAGCTGCCCGACGGCCCCGAAAACTTGCCCAGCACGCTGTCGGCGGTGAGCCGCTACTACTTTCCGCTGGCCACCACCATGGTCATCGTCTGGGGCGGGCGGGCGGTGCTGGTCTCCATCCTGGCGCGCGCGGTGGACGGCGAGCTGGCCCTGGCCGCCTGGGCCGGAGGCTGGGGCTTCGTGATCTTGCTGGCCAACTCCACGCGCATGGTGCAACAACTGGTGATCACGCATGCCCGCCACGCACCGCAAGCACTGCTCCTCAAGCTGGCCCTGACGGCCGGTGCTGGAGCCACCCTGCTCCTGGCCCTGCTCGGCTTCTCGCCAGCCGGGCGGGCCCTGATGAGCCTGCTGCTGGGGGGTGGCGAGCTGGTCGGGCCAGCCCTCTTGATGGTGCGCATCAGCTGCTGCCTGCCTTTGCTGGTGGCGCTGCAGAACACGGTGCAGGGCTACTCCATCGTCAGCGGTCAGAACCGGCGCATCCAGTGGGCCAGCCTGGCGGGCACCCTGGTGACGCTGGGGGTGGCCTCGGGGATCGTGTTCTCGGGCGGGTCGGGCCTGGTGGCGGGCGCGGCCAGCGTGCCGGTGGGAGTGCTGGTGGAGATTGCCTGGCTGTCCGCCCATTTCGGGCGCGTCCGTGGTCTGTCCTCTGAATAGGGCGCCCCTTTCGAGCGCGTCCACGGACTGTCCTTAATAGGGCGCCCCTTTCGGGCGTGTCCACGGACTGTCCTGAATAGGGCGCCCCTTTCGGGCGTGTCTACGGACTGTCCTGAATAGGGCGCCCCTTTCGGGCGTGTCCACGGACTGTCCTGAATAGGGCGCCCCTTTCGGGCGTGTCCACGGACTGTCCTGAATAGGGCGCCCCTTTCGGGCGCGTCCACGGACTGTCCTGAA
>JAANMT010001004.1_pt1 | contig 29550 bp, 20 predicted proteins | sample 7279711 | NCBI WGS metagenome assembly JAANMT01 (sample SAMN14094538, study PRJNA606508) | bioreactor metagenome | isolation source: A lab-scale SPAN reactor treating ammonium-rich wastewater day 1 | place: Ireland: Galway | collected 2017-01-16 | reverse complement strand
TTGCACCGGCTCTTCAACAATAGCAGTAGTTTCTTCGATTTTGCTTATCGTTTGCACCGGCTCTTCAACAATAGCAGTAGTTTCTTCGATTTTGCTTATTGTTTGCACCGGCTCTTCAACAATAGCAGTAGTTTCTGCCGGATTTTCGGCAACGGGTGTATCGCCATTTTTTTCGTACTCCGTTTGAGTTTTTGTTTGCAGTATCGGCTCTTCCGTTATTGTCGCCGTTGCATTTTCAATCGGATATTGCGTTTCTATGGCGGGTATTTCCGTTTCCGTCGGCCGAGTGGGGCGATGTTGCTCCAATCGCTCGCGATGCTTTTCTGCGGCTTTATACTCTTTTTGGAATTTTCCCAAAACAAGATCCGTCATTTCTTCGGTCAGGACGGAAGTCGGTTTTGCATCAATAGGAAATCCTTTCGATTGCAGAAATTCGACAATCGTTTCTTTTCCGATATTTAGTTGCGAGGCTATTTTGAAAAGCCGTGTTCCTTGCTGGGCCGCCATAATATTCCGTAGAGTAAAAACAAACCAAATTATGCGAATTGCGCGCGGCGTACCGCTGCGATTTATTCCTGAGCGTCCATAATTTTTTGGCGCATGGCAGGTTTCTCTTCTTCTTCGAATTCGGCCAGAATAATGCTTCTGATTTCGAGCAACAATTCTTTGGTCATTCCTTCTATGCCGAGCAGTGTATCAATATCTGCATCTAACAACTCACGGGCGGTATCTATGCCGAGCTCGATTAGATTTGCGTACATTTCGCGTCCGAGTTCATCGCGGAATTCTATAAGTTCAATATCCTCGCCGCCTTCTTTAACGAGTGTCAGCATATAGCCCGTTAATTTGGTTGCAAGTCTTACGTTCTGTCCGCTTTTTCCGATAGCCAGCGAAACTTGGTCGTCGGGCACCATAACAGTAGCCGTCCGTGTTTCTTGATTTACGACAATTTCTTTGACTCGTGCGGGCGAAAGGGCACGTGCTATGAATATTTTGGGGTCGGCCGAATATTCTACCACGTCTATACTTTCATTGTTGAGCTCGCGCACTATCGAATGAATACGTATGCCTTTCATGCCTACACAGGCTCCCACGGGGTCAATTCGCTCGTCATAACTTTGCACGGCAACTTTGGCGCGCTCGCCTGGCTCGCGTGCTATAGCTTTGATTTCTATAAGACCGTCGAACACTTCCGGGATTTCCACCTCGAACAGCCGCGCAAGGAATTGGTCGGCCGAGCGCGAAAGTATAATATCGGGCGCACCACTGCCCTGCATACGGCGCACGTCGCGCACAATGGCGCGAACGATTTGATTCTTTTTGTATTTCTCGTTGTGAATCATTTCTTCGCGCGGCATTCTCATCTCTATTTTATTGTGCATAATGAGAAGTCCGCCCGGACGTGCCTGATATATTTCGCCTACTATTATTTCTCCTATTTTCGAGGCATATTCATTGAACACATTATCTTTTTCAACATCTCTTATGCGCTGATTAAGTGTTTGTGCCGCAAAGAAAATAAGCCGGCGACCGAAACTGTCCGATATATTTTCCAGCGTAATTTCTTCTATAAATTCATCGCCTATCTCGTAATGCTCTTCCGAGCGGCTTCGCGCCTCTTCCAGCGAGATTTCGAGCGATTCATCTTCCACATATTCCACAATTGTCCGCATCAGATAAATTTCGACATCGCCTTTGTCCATGTTAACGATAATGTCAAAATTTGCCTCGCCGTATTTCTTTCGCACCAGCGTAGAGAGTGTTTCCTCCAGTATGCCTTGCAATAATTCGCGGTCAATTCCTTTTTCCCGCGCCATTTCGGCAAATGCTTCAATAATGACTTTCTTGTCGAATTTCGGTTTAACTTTGCGACGTGCCATAATCGGAACGAATCGGTTGTTAAAAAATGAGATAAATGATTGTCAAATGCGATGCGCCGATTTCTCGCCGCTTTATTTTTCTGCCGCATTTTTATTTGGCGTTCGTACGTTTTTTTGTCCGCCGGCCGCTCGAAAAAGTACTTGAACAACTGCCGAGTCAATTTCGGAAAATTGTATTTTTCGCGCTGTTTGAGTGCATTTTTGCTTGGCGGCTCTTTTAGGCTGAAGCGTTATGTCGGTTTCGGAAATATTTTCCAAAACACCCTCGATTTTTTCGCCTGTTTTCAACGTTGTAGCAAGCGTTCTGCCCTTATGCTTTGGAAATTGCCAAGGCTCGGTCAGAGGGCGGTCGGTACCGGGGGATAATATGTCTATAGCGAATAATTCAGCCAAAAAATCGTTGGTTTCGGCAGCTTCGTCCAATAATTTGCTTACATTGCGGCAGTCTTCATGCGTAATGCCGTCCGCCGAATCAATGACGGCTTCCAATCTGACGCGCTTCGGAAGTGTACCGCGTACATTGGCTTCGAGCAATCGAACACCGCATTTTTCGCAAGCAGCGTGAATAATTGCCAATACCGATACGGGAATTTCCGTTTTCATAGCCTAATGTGCAAAGCCAATAAAAAATGGGCTTTGTCGAGCCCATTTACGATAATCGCCTGCAAATATACTGTATTTTTATCTATTCTCAAAAAAGAGAGACGAATATGGCAAGTGAAAACTTCGCTGAAAACAGTTGCTGTCGGACTGACTGTATGCACGAGTTGTCTGTGCGCCGTTTTAAGCGCAAAGAGAATTCATTGTTTGCAAAAATATTTTGACTTGTATTCAGATGTGAAAAAAAAAACGGCAACAAGCAAAAAATGTTGTGAAATACGAGAAAACCGACACTTGTACGTCATTGCCCGCCATTAGGAATTTCCAATTACTACGGGCGTAACGGACGTGGAACAGCAAAAGGGCAATATTCTTTGGATTGACGATGAAATTGAATTGTTAAAGCCGCATATTATTCTCCTGAAGCAGCGCGGATATAATGTAAGTACGGCAACCAACGGCGACGACGCAATTGTTATGGCGCAACGCGAGCGATTCGATTTATTCTTCTTGGACGAATCCATGGTAGGTATGACCGGACTCGAAACTCTGGGACGGCTAAAAGACATAGACCCGTCGGCACCGGTGGTTATGGTAACGAAAAATGAAGCCGAAAGTGTTATGGAGGAAGCTCTCGGGCGCAGAATAGACGATTATCTGACCAAGCCTGTAAATCCGGCTCAAATATTGGCTGCCTGTAAAAAATTCTTGGAATCGCGCCGTATCGCCGAACAAAAAATTACGCAGGACTACACGCAAGGGTTCAATGAAATTGCCCGCAGGTTGTTTGACTTTATGGACTGGGACGATTGGCTGGATATTTACTTGAAACTTGTGGGCTGGAGCATTGATTTGGACGGACATCCAGAGCTTGGCTTCCATCAAACATTACGCGACCAATGGCGCGAGTGTAATGCTGAATTCGGAAAATTTACAGAGCATAATTATCGCCGTTGGGCGACGGGAGAGGGGCCGGTGCTTTCACCGAATGTAGTTGATAAATTCGTGATACCGCACCTGCGTAATGAAACACCCGTGTTTTTCTTTGTAATCGACTGTATGCGGCTCGACCAATGGTTGGTAATGGAGGATTTGATACGCCCGTATTTCAGCGTTCAAAAAGATTATTACAGTTCGATATTGCCTACGTCTACGCCGTATGCGCGTAATGCCATATTCTCCGGACTGTTCCCGTCGGAATTAAAAAAGCATTATCCTAAGTTCGCACCCGATATGAGCGCAGCCGAACATAGCCAGAACGCTTACGAGAAAGAGTTGCTCGACGCATTGCTGAAACGGCGGCGTATTTCGCTGAAAAACGATTTGGCCTATGTAAAAATCATAGACACGGATTTTGGCAAACGAATCGAAAATGATATTTTGCGATATGCAAAGCAACATCTTACCGCAATTGTGGTGAATGCCGTGGATATGATAGCACATTCGCGCTCCGATTATCCGATATTGAAAGAAATAGCACCGGACGAGGCGGCGTATCGCTCGTTGACGCGCTCGTGGTTCCAACACTCCAGTTTCTTCGGAATGTTGAAAACGCTTGCAAGTGTGCCGGGAGTGAAAATCGTAATTACTACTGACCACGGCTCTGTGCGCTGTTTGCGTGCGGTAAAGGCATTGGGCGACCGCGAAACTTCTACGTGCTTGCGATTTAAGCATGGCAAAAACGTAAAAACTGACAGCAAAAATGCCTTGTATATTCGCAATCCGGAAGACTATAAATTGCCCGGTTCGGGAGTATCGGATAATTATATCATTGCCAAAGAAGATTATTACTTCGTTTATCCGACAGATTATCATCATTATGTGCAACGCTATCGCGACAGTTTTCAGCATGGCGGTATATCGCTTGAAGAAATGATGCTACCGGTGATAACGCTCGAACCCAAGTAGAATATCAAGAATATATGCGGTGAGTCGGACGGAATTGAATTCAATTCCGTCCGCTCGGTTTTTCCGAGTGGCAGTAAATTGCGTTTTTTTGAAAATCACGCCCAAATATAATTTGTTTCATAAACGGCGATATTCATGGAAGTCGAAAATTACCATTCTGCAAGCGAAGACGAAACCAATATGCTCGGCAGGAAATTTGCCAAGAGGTTGCAAGCCGGCGAAATAGTATCGCTTTCCGGAGAAATCGGTGCCGGCAAAACGGAGTTCGTCAAGGGAATTTGCGAACAATTCGGTGTGGAAAGCATTGTATCGAGCCCTACATTCACGATTATCAATCAATACTTCGGATATGACGAAATCGGCGAAGAATTGACTATATATCACGTGGATCTATATCGCGTAGCCTCTGCCGACGATTTGGCCGAAATCGGTTTTCAAGAATGTATGAATGCAGAAAACGCGCTGAAACTTGTGGAATGGCCGGAAAATGCCGGCGATATTATGCCGATGGCCGACTGGGAAGTTGCCATAGGCTTCGACGGCGACAGCGACAACAAACGTATCATAACGGTAAAACGCATCGGCAACTAACCCTTGCATATCCGAATATCGGCATTTTTTTATGATAGATACACATTCGCATCTTGATAATCAGCAATTCGACGGCGACCGCACCGAAACAATAGAACGCGCCTTTGCCGCCGGTGTGGAAGCCATAATAATTCCTTCCATAGAACCCGGCAACTTCGACGCAGTCAGAGAAATAGCTGCCGGCAATCCGCGCATTTGGCGCGGTATAGGAATACACCCTCATAATGCGCATCAAGCCACAGCGAAAGATTTTGAGCGCGTAGAATACGAAGCAACCGACCGTAAAGTAGTGGCAATAGGCGAAATAGGATTGGATTATTACTATGATTTTGCACCTCGCGATACGCAACAGTCCGTATTCCGCGAACAGTTGCGCATAGCAAAACGCACAGATAAGCCCGTTATCATACATAATCGCGAATCCGACGGCGACATTCTGCGTATAATCGAAGAAGAACAAGACGGCTCAATGCGTGGCGTTATGCATTGTTTTTCAGGTACGCCGGAAATGCTTGCGGCAGTACTTCGTCTTGGATTATGTGTTTCCTATACAGGTAACATCACTTACAAGAAATCTAATCTCGATGCGACTATAGCGGCGACTCCGTTGGATAGAATGATGATAGAAACGGACGCGCCGTATATGTCGCCGGTTCCGCATCGCGGCAAGCGCAACGAGCCCGCTTTTGTGAAACTTACAGCCGAAAAAATTGCTGAGATTCATTCCGCAACTCTCGAAACAGTAATATCAATGACAACCACTGCTGCAAAAAATCTATTCCGTTTGTCTTTGCTTCTTGTTTTTCTTACGGCGGCTTTTGTTCCCGTTTTTGCCCAACAGTCCGGAAATCCTCGCGACGAAGAAGAGTATGAATACGAAGAAGAGATAATACCGAATCCGTACCCGAAATCAATCGGAATAGGCGTTATAGTTGCAACCAATACAATTATTGACTTTCAAGAATGTGGATACAGCCGAAAATCCGTAAGCTACGACGGTATTTTAAGTTTTGGCGGTGCAATTAATTACGGTTTGCTTGATTTCATAACGCTTGAAGCCAGTTATATATATTCGCATAATACGCATCTAAGCATAGTAAAATTTTATCCGGACGGAAATCATCACCACTTTATATCGCTCGGTGCAAAATTTATAGCAAATTCGCATAAACGCATAGGTTTTTTTGCTATGGCGGCCGGCTCGATAGGAATAAATGAAATTCACGGCGTATCGTCGCAAAAAGCAGGTGTAGACGTAGGTGCAGGCTTCGAGGTGCATATTCCGTCGAACTTCGGAATGTTCGTTCCTACGGCGGAATGGCGCGTGGTTGCACCGTTCGGCAGCGAAAGTACGCGCGGCAACCCGACAGTTTGCGCCGGCAATTCCGGAACTGTATCAACGATTTATTCGATACCGCGCTTTACTGTCTATTGGTATCCGAAATTCTGATTCGGCCAATTACCCGTAAAACTATTGAAATCGGTTCTTACCGCTTGATATTATTAAGCATTGTTGCCGGATAATTACAAAATAAAGACTGTTGTAAAGTCGTAAACTAAATCCAACTCGGGCAAAGCCCGTTCGAGCGATATATTTAATCTGTATGGCGACGATGAAAACAAGCAAAAATCTTACGATTATCATCTTGACGGGTGCTCTCGGCATGGCGGCCGGAATATGGGCAGCACCTATTATTTCGGGCGATAATATCTACGAACAAGTGAGGAAATTTAACGACGTTCTGAATTTAACCTCCAAAAATTACGTGGAAAACGTAGATACGCAAAAACTTACAGAATCGGCCATCAAAGGAATGTTAGGGGAGCTGGATCCACATTCTGTATATATTTCTGCCGATGCGATGAAGAAAGTAACAGAAGATTTTCGCGGTAGCTTCGACGGTATCGGCGTTGAATACGACATAGTGAAAGATACAATAACCGTTGTTACGCCTATATCGGGCGGCCCAAGCGAGTCGCTTGGAATTCAATCGGGCGATAAAATCGTAAAAATTGATAATGTATCGGCAATTGGACTTACTCGCGACGAAGTTCCCAAAAAATTACGCGGCCCAAAAGGCAGTGTGGTGCGCGTAACCGTAAAACGCTCCGGCGTTTCCGGTTTGACCGATTATGATATTACCCGAGACAAAATCCCGATTTATACGGTTGATGCTTCATTTATTTTACAGGGAACGGATATCGGTCTTATCAGCATAAATCGTTTTGCCGAGAATACTCATCGGGAATTTATTGAGGTTGCTCGCCGCTTGCGAGAGCAGGGCATGAAAAAACTTATTCTGGATTTGCGCGGCAATCCGGGCGGCTATCTTGACCAAGCGCGGCAATTAGCCGACGAATTCTTGCCGACAGGCGAAAAAATCGTTTTTACGAAAGCGCGACGCGACGACCTCAGCGAAGAGTATTTCGCAACCGCCGCAGGCGAATTTGAGAAAATTCCGCTCATAATTCTGGTAAATGCCGGCTCTGCATCGGCCAGCGAAATTATGTCGGGAGCTGTTCAAGACCTCGACCGCGGGCTAATCGTAGGCGAAACTTCATTCGGCAAAGGCCTTGTACAGCAACAATTCTCTTTGGGCGACGGCTCGGCTTTCCGATTGACCATATCAAAGTATTACACGCCGTCCGGTCGGCTTATTCAAAGGCCTTACGGCGATAAGTCCAAGTATTACAAAGGAGAAGGGCGCGAAGAAGGTGAGGAGGGCGATAATCTGGAGCACGAGTCCGATATAACGACAGCCGACAGCAACCATCCTAAATTCAAGACCAAAAGCGGACGTACTGTCTACGGCGGTGGCGGTATCACGCCGGACTATATTGTAAAGTCCGACACAATTACACCTTTAAGCAGGCGTTTGCGTAGCAAAAACATTTTTTGGGCATGGACAGAGGCGTATCTTGCGGGTGCCGGTTCCAGCCTTCGTTCGCAATACGGGGCTGATTTTGATAAATTCCGTCAAAAATTTACCATAGCCGACGAACAAATCGCTTCGTTCAAGAAATTGGCTGACGAAAAGGAATCTGAATGGAACTACGCAGATTTTGACAAGGATAAAATATATATCACTACTATGATGCGAGCTTATATTGCTCGGGCAATTTGGGGCAATACGGCGTTCTATCCAATCGCTTTCGAAATTGACAAGCAAACAGCAAAAGCCGTAACATTATTCCCAGAAGCTGCAAAAATAGCACGTCTTCAATAACAGCTGTTCAAAATAAAAACAGTATAGTAACCGCTAAAGTTCATTGCGCACTTTGGCCGGTGAAATCGCAAATATAGTAAACTGGAGTTTCCTATGTACCCTTGCAGAGAATACTGCGCAATTCCAAATACTACGGATTAGGTCCGCTTGTGGAAAGAGCCGCGCTAACACATTTCAAAATAGAGACAGCGCGAGCGTAATTCATACGTTTCGGGCCTATCACACCTATCGAAGCGGTTGCTGTTCCAAAAGTGTAATTTGCGGCAATAACGCTGTAATCAGCCAATAAATCGTGCCCTAACTCCTGACCGATACCGATAGACAGCGGTCGCACACCGGATTCTATACGGTCAAAAACATGTACTATAATGTCTTGATTTGCAACGAGTTCGATAACGCCGCGTATTCTTTCCGGCGAGTCGAATTCCGGCTGTGCCAACAGACTTTGCGTTCCCGAAATGTGAAGGCGTTCGCCGCCGTCATTGTATTGAGCAAAAAGTGCGTCTACCGAATCGGTGAAAAGCCGCAAAAGTCCGCCGTGCAGTATATTATCGCCGTCGCTTATTAGCGCGTTGAAATTTTCGCGTATGAACGAAACGCGCCGTCCGGCCAAGCGCTCATTGATGAATTGAGCTGAAATGTCCAAATCTTTGCGGTCGAAGCTAATATCGGCCTCAAGCGTTACCGTGCGCAGAAGATTGGAGTCGAGGTCGAGTACAACCAAAATACGAGCAGAAGAAACCTCTATAAGTTGAATACGGCGAATGACGGAATCAAAAAGGTGCGGCAGCTCCACCACGCTTAGGCAACGGGAAAGAGAGCCGAGAATTTTTGAAGCCTCGCGTAAAATAGATTCAGAAGGCAACCCTAATAAGTTCTCGCGTATACTATCCGATTCTTTGGCGGATATACTCTCGGAAGGCATCAGTGAATCCACGTAAAGCCTATAGCCTTTATCAGTAGGAATACGTCCGGCCGAAGTATGCGGATGCGTAATGAACCCCAGATATTCGAGATAGCCCATTACGTTGCGAATTGTGGCCGGGCTTATCTTGAAATATTCTTCAATATATTGTGAAAGATATTTTGAGCCTACGGGACTTGCGGTCAATATATATATGTGTACGATAGAGCGCAAAATAGCACGTTCGCGTTCGCTGAGATTTGGCGGCTCTATTGAGCGATATGCTAAATCATCGTTCATTTGCTTGGCATGTTTGCATTATTTCTTGATTTCCCAATACATGGTTTTGCGCAGGGATTCTATCCACTCTTCAAAAAGCCGGTTCTGTTTGTAAAGAGTTGCAATTTGCTCGACTTTTTTGAAATCGCTTGCTATATCGGGTTTATGCTTCTCGATAAGTTTTTTGCGATAAATAATATGAAATGCCGGTTTTGTGGGGTCGGATGCATAAGGCAACGGTTCGGAAATGCCGCCGTCGGGCAGTTTTTCGATAATTGAGCGCAACTCACCGGGTAATCGGCCTAATTCCATAGTGCCGAATGCACCGCCGAAGCCTTGAGTTTCTTTCTCGTCGGAATATTTACGCGCCAAATCTTCGAACGATTCGCCCTTTTCGGCGCGAGATTTTAATTCCAGCAAGTCTTTCTTTACGCGGTCGTTGTCGGAGTCGGAACGCCCGATTTTGAATAAAATATGCTTGGTTAGAACAGCGTCTTTCTTTTTGTCTTCGGTTAAAATAAGATGATAGCCAAAAGGCGTTTCAACGGGCTGTGATAGCTCGCCGGGTTGCATGTCGTAAGCCGCCTTTTCGTATTCGGGGACGAATTTGCCTCTGTCTGTCCAGCCAAGTTCGCCGCCCGAAGCGGCCGAGCCGGGGTCTGCACTGTAGCGTTTGGCAAAGTCGGCAAAATTACCTCCGTTTTTTAGTGAATCGCGCACTTTCCGTGCAAGTTCAAGTGTTTGATTCTTAACGTCTGCACTTGCTCCTACGTATTTTACGATGTGATAAAGGTCAACCTGCGGCGGAATATCGGGAATAGAGTCGCGATAATTCACATAGAAATCCTCTATTTCTTTTGGCGAACATTTTACCGATGAAAATTTCTGCTGTTGCAAGCGTTCGGCCAGAAGCTGCTTGCGTATATCTTCGCGCGCTTCTTTACGAAGTTTTGCTATAGATGTGCCGTAAATGTCTTCGATGCGCTTTTCGCTGCCGTAAGTTTGCGTAAGATTGCGAATGGTGTAATCCAGCCGCTGAGTTATTTCCTCGTCACTTACCTGAATACTGTCTTCGATAGCCTTTGCAACTATAAGCTTTTCGTTGATTATGGCATCGAGAATTTTAGCACGGACAGACAGGTCGTCGGGATTAACGCCCTGCGTTTGCTGCGCATACATAGATACGCGGGCATCTATGTCGGATTGAAGAATAATTTCTTTACCGACGACGGCTGCGATTCTATCGAGCGACTGTCCCGAAACGGGTTGTGCCGTTGCGGTGCCGGAAAGAAACGGCATAACGACAAAAAATGCCGCTATGCCATTTAAAGTCAACGTGAGGATTTTCATTTTTTCTCGAAAATGGCGGAAAATACCGCATTGTTAATCGAAGTCGGAAATTTCTTACGAATACGCTCAAGCCATTGTTCCGTAAGATGTTTCTGCATAACATCTTGAAATGCCGGTGCAAAATCGGGTATTGCTTCTTCAAATGTTTTCGGGCGAGGCGGCACGGTTTCATGAAGTTGAAGCAGAACATATTTTTGCTCTAATTTTTCGGGGCCTATAACGCTGCCTTCTCCGGCCTTTACGCCCATGCGTTCTATAACTGCGGCGGCCTTATTCTCTTTGGCGGAAAGCGGAATATTGTAATGCCCTTTCTTGTCTTTCATATTAGGGCGTTCGGTGTATTCAGCCGCAAGTTCGGCAAATGATTCGCCGCCGTCAATACGCTTGCGAATAGCGGTTGCAAGCGAGTCGGACTTTACGAATATCTCGCTGAAATCGTACTTTACGTCGGTTTTCCAGCGTGTTTTTGTCGAATCGTAATATCTGCGCGCCGCCGCAGAGTCGAACTTAAGTTTGCTCCACACCTCTTTTTCTTCGACGCGGAAAAGCAGTATTCCGTCGCGGAAATCTTTCATCAGCGTGGAAAATTCGGGATAATCATGCTCAAGGTTCTCCGTAGCACGTTTTACTAATTTAGGCTCTAAAATTTTATCGAGCGAACGAATAACGCCTGTGTGATTCAGAGAAGTCGCACGAATATCGGCACGTTTGGCTATTGAGTCGACAAAAGCACCTATCGTTATCGTACCTTCCGGCGTGGAATAAAGCGATAATGCTTTCTGACCTATTGTAATGCGCTTGTTCCATGTTGTATCGAGCGTGGTGCGCATGGTGTCCACCGACTCAAGAAATGACGTAAGTCCTGAAAGATTGAGTTTGTAGCCCCATGCATTTTTTAATGAATCGAGCATTGTGCGCTTGTCGTCTTCAAGATAAAGACGCTTGTAATCGCGCTTGATTTGTTCTTTTTCTTCATCCGGCAAAAAATTGAAAGTAGAGTCGCGCCGGATTATATGAATGCCGTAGTCCGTAATTACTTTGCCCGAAATTTGCCCGTCTTTCAACGCGTAGAGTGCGCGTTCAAATTCCGGCATAAGAAGTTGTTCGCCGCTTTTATCGAAGCCTGTTGAGCGGCAATACGGTTGCATCTGCCCGCCGCGGTCGCGGCTGGACGGATCGTCGGAATTTTTTCGTGCCAATTCGGCGAATGACGCGCCTGCTTTCAGAAGTTTCAACAAACTGTCTGCTTTATGAGTTGACTCATCGACCGATTGCCCGGCTGTTGTGGTTATTAAAATATGGCTTGCCACCACTTTTACGCGCGGCTCGCTTTGAATAAGTTTTACTATGAAATAAACACCCCGTGTACGAATAATCGAAGGGTAAATTTCGCCCGGCTTTATCGAATAAGCCGCATTTTCAACGGGCTTTAATACGCGGCCGCTTGTAATGAAGGGTAATTCGCCGTCTTTGCTTCCGGTTTCTTTATCGTCGGACGAATCACGGGCTATTTTTCCGAAATCGGCACCGCTTTGCACTAATTTCAGCAGGCGGTTTGCTCGCGCAAGAGCCTTGGCAGTATCGTTGTTTACCGGTGTAACAACAATAATTGCAACTTTCATTTCTTTCTTGCGGCGTTCCAACGTTTTCTCGACGGCCGGCTCCACAACCTTTTTGTCGAAATAAAATGTTTCGGCAAGCAATTTCCGGTTTTGCGCCAAATCTACGGTAACAGCCGAATCTTTGTCTATGCCGCGGTCAATCGCATCGCTGACTTTAAGCCTGTAATTTACATATAGTTTAAGAAAATCCATGACGCTGTCGCGAGCCACGTCCGAAAGCCGGACAAACTTGCGATTCATATTTTTCTTGAACGCGGCTTCAAGCTCGTCAACCGTGATTTTTTGCGGTCCGAGTGTTGCTATAACTTTTGAAGAAGTGCCTGCGGCTGATGATGAAGGCGAGGACTTGGACTTTTTTTGCGCCTGAAGCGTTGTTGTAAGAGAGACAAAGATTCCGATTGAAATCGCAACCAGCAGAAAATTCCGCATTGCGTAAGACTCCGTGATTTGTGTATATTTTGTGTATGTAAAGATTTACGTATTAAGCTGTAATTGTACGATAACGGAAAAAAATATAAAAAATTTTGACTAATACCGATTTTAGAATGGAAAAACCGCGTTGTTTCGAAACAATTTTTTGATTATTATATTGTTAAGCTATGAATTTACTCATTGCACGATGCGATAGCGTTATCTCGATAAACGATTCGCCCGTAACCTGATAGCCCGATTTTTCGTAAAACTGCACGGCATTTTCGCGGGCGTGAAGAATTATTTCCGAAAAACCGCGCTTTCGAGCTGCTTGCTCCGCAAATTCTGTCAATAACCGCCCTATGCCTTGCCTCTGTTTTTGAGGCAAAACCGCCGCTTGGCGCATCTTTATTTTTCCGTTATTATACGGTGTTAATATTATGCAACCGGCAAGTTCCGCACCGTCGAAAGCGGCTATGTGAATATCGTCGGCCTCTTTGGCCAGTTGCTTCTCTGAAAATGCCAATCCGAGCGGTTTGCGTAATACTTCAAAGCGTAACCGAATTACTTGGCGATACTCGTCCGAACCGTATTGTATTTCGCGAATAGTCGTCGGCATAATTTTCTGCTTCGATTTTGAACGGCAACGTCAGGATGATTGCACCGGTTGCGTTGATTTGCCTCTATTTTCGAGGTGAAATTTCTAAGCAAGTCCGGCGAAAATACCGATATTCCGCCAAAAGACAAGCCGCAGACCAAGCAGGCGTACTGCCGGTGTACTTGCCGTGCAGGTATTTCGGATAGTCAGGATTTGCGTAATTTGCAACGGCATATTTTGTTCATTTATTCAAATTACCGCGTATGACCGCATCATCAGTTCGCCCGCCGAAGCCTTGGTGGAAAATTTCGCTGACTATGCAGATATTTATAGGGCTTGCGCTTGGCGGCCTTATAGGCTGGCTCGGCTCGGAACAGATTATACCGACCGAATATGCCGTTTCGCTGAAATTTTTGCGAGATATTTTCCTGAATTTAATCAAATCCATTATTGCACCGCTGGTGTTTGCTACAATAGTGAGCGGAATAGCCGGCGGCGGCTCGCCCAAATCATTAGGCAGAATCAGTGCCAAGGCCTTGATATATTTTGAAATAGTTACTACGCTGGCTTTATTTTTGGGCTTGTTGGTAGTCAATATCACACAGCCCGGCGCAGGGCTTGTATTGCATCAAACCGCTACCGATACTATTGCCGGCATACAGCATACGCAACCTAAAACTATCGTCGAAACCATAACGCATATTTTTCCTAAAAGCATAATAGAGGCAATGTTTGGCGGCGATGTATTGCAAATAGTGGCATTTTCTACACTTTTCGGATTGGCGGCCGCATCTATGAAAGAGTATTCGCGCCCAATAGTGGCATGGTGTGAATCTTTGTCGGCGGTGATGTTCAAATTCACGGAATATGTGATGATGTTCGCGCCGGTAGGCGTGGGCGCGGCAATGGCATATACAATCGGCCATCAAGGCTTGGGCGTTTTGGCAAATCTCGGCGGATTGATACTTTCATTATACGCTGCTCTCATTTTATTTGTAGCGTTGGTATTCGGCGCGGTTGCATTGATAATTCGCTTGCCTGTGCGCGAATTCATAACGGCTGTAAAAGAGCCTTTTATCTTGGCTTTCGTAACCACAAGCAGCGAATCGGCTCTGCCTATGGCAATGGAAAATATGGAGCGTTTCGGGGTCCCGAAGCGAATAGTAGGATTCGTTATGCCAATGGGATACAGTTTTAATCTTGACGGCACAACTCTTTATCTGGCGATGGCTTCCGTGTTTCTGGCTCAGACAATAGAGGCTACATCAGGCGTTCATTTCTCTTTTGGGCAGCAACTTATGATGATGCTCGCGCTGATGGTTACATCAAAAGGTGTTGCGGCAGTACCGCGTGCTTCATTGGTAATCTTGCTCGCTACGGCGGGCTCGTTTATGGATCCCGCTTTGGTCGCACTCGGCGTAATGATAATTTTCGGGGTTGACGAATTTATGGATATGGCGCGAACGTCTGTTAATTTATTGGGAAATTGCCTTGCAACCGTGGTTGTAGCGCGTTGGGAGGGTGTGTTCGACAGCGAAAAAGCACGTTCTTTCAAAGCTGACGTGCCTATTGTTGAGCAATTACCGCAGGAGGCATAATGAGTGTGATACTCGAAGGAACTGTTTTTGACGTTGTTGCCGGAAAAACTTTTCGCGGCCGCATCAAAATCGAAGATGGTCTTATCGGGCCGGTTGAAGAAGACGCTTCTGTGCCGCCGCAGCCCGTTATTATGCCCGGGCTGGTCGACGCTCACGTGCATATAGAAAGTTCTATGCTTATACCGTCGGAATTTGCACGACTTGCAACGCCGCACGGAACAGTGGCAACCGTATCGGACCCGCATGAAATCGCAAATATTCTGGGGGTGGAAGGTGTTCGCTATATGGTTGAAAACGGACGGCAAACACCGTTTAAATTCTGCTTCGGCGCACCTTCATGTGTTCCTGCCACTGCATTTGAAACGGCCGGTGCAGAAGTTACATCGGAAGATATTCGCGAGATGTTCAAATCCGGTCTGACATCGTATCTAAGCGAAATGATGAATTTTCCGGGCGTACTGAACGCCGACAGTGCAGTTATGAGTAAAATTGCCGTAGCCAAAGAGTTTGGCGTACCGATAGACGGCCATGCTCCGGGGCTGCGCGGCGATGCGGTGCGCAGATATGCAAAAGCGGGAATTACTACCGACCACGAATGTTTCTCAATCGAAGAGGCTTCGGATAAAATTGCATGCGATATGAATATAATTATTCGCGAAGGCTCGGCGGCGCGGAACTTCGACGCTCTGCACAGGCTTATCGGACTTTATCCCGAACGCTGTATGTTTTGCAGCGACGACAAACATCCCGATTCGCTTGTGGCAGGGCATATCAATGAAATAGTTCGGCGCGCCATAGAGCTCGGCTATAATCCTATGAACGTAGTGCGTATGGCAACTCTGAATCCGGCTTTGCATTACAAATTGCCGATAGGACTATTGCGCACAGGCGATACGGCCGATTGTATAGTAGTCGAGTCGCTCGAAACCATGCGCGTTATGCAAACATACATTGACGGTAAGTTGGTGGCCGAGAACGGGCAAACTTATATCGAGCGTGTTCAGGCTACCGAAATCAATAATTTCTCGGCACAAGAAATTACGCCTGAACAAATAGAAGTTCCGGCTCAAGGTTCTGTTCTGCGAGTAATAGAAGTGCTTGACGGACAATTGATTACAAACGAATTACTATTGCCGGCCCGCATTGAAAACGGGTATGTGGTTGGCGATACCGAGAACGATGTGCTGAAACTCGCGGTGCTAAATCGTTATTCGGTAAATTCGCCCGCTATTGCATTTATCCGAAATTTCGGTTTGAAACGCGGATCCATTGCTTCGAGCGTGGCGCATGATTCGCATAATATTATCGCAGTAGGAACGAACGACGATGAAATTTGCGCTGCAATTAACGCAATTGTTAAAACAAAAGGCGGAATATCGGTGGCGGACAATGGACGCATTGACGTATTACCTTTGCCTGTTGCCGGAATTATGAGTGCGGAGGACGGGCAGGAAGTTGCGCGTCGCTATGCATTTCTTGATAATCGCGCCAAACAGCTGGGAACCGAACTCGGTGCACCGTTTATGACGCTTTCATTTATGGCGTTATTGGTTATCCCTGCGCTGAAACTTAGCGATAGGGGATTGTTCGACTGTACAAAATTCGATTTTACGGGCATATTTGCCGAATAATGCTTGGCAGAACACAGTTAGAAGTAAATGTAAAATACGGCCAATAAATGCTGTATGCGTCGAAAACGGTATTTTTGCCGATATTTCCGGCGTAAAAAACTTCCAGAAACTCATAAGCGTCAAATTGTATGGCATCTTTGCATATACCGATACATCAACGGGTTTTCGATAACGGATTGCGCGTTGTTATCGCGCCGAACCACAAGTCGCCGGTTGCTTGCCTTAGCGTAGGCTACAAAGTAGGCTCGAAAGACGAGCATCGCGGCAAAACAGGATTTGCTCATCTTTTCGAACATTTGATGTTCGACGGTTCGGCAAATGTGGCACGAGGCGAATACGACGCTTATCTGTCTGCCGCCGGCGGACAATGCAATGCCTATACTGCTTACGACCAAACGATTTACCATGAGGTTGTGCCGTCGCATCAGTTGGAGCTCGCTCTATGGCTAGAGTCCGACCGCATGGTGAAGTGCGGCGTTCGGCAAATTGGCCTTGAAACGCAACAAAAAGTGATTATCGAAGAAATTGGGCAAACTGTGGAAGACCAACCTTACGGACGTTGGCGCGAGGCACAGGCGGCCGTTGCTTACGCGCCGGAATGTTCGTACAGTTGGGAGGTGTATGGCAGTAAAGCAGATGTTGCGGCGGCTACGATGGATGATGTCCGGGAATTTTTCGGAACTTTTTACCGCCCCGATAATGCCTGCGTAGTAGTGGCCGGCGACGTGTGTCCGGAGGAGGCATTTCGACTTGCGGAGCGTTACTTCGGTGATATTCCAAGGGGTAACGGTACGCCGCCGCGCAATAAATTCCTGCCGGAATACCGTCGCAACGGATACGTATGTTCGGAAGATAACGTGCCGCTTGCTGCAACGGTTCTCTCGTATCACTACGGAGGCATGAACGATGATAATTACCTTACGGGTGCGGCTTTGGCCTCTATTGCCGGCGACGGACGCAGTGCGCGTATTTACGATGCATTAACGCGCCGTCGGCAACTGGCGAGTTCCGTATATGTCTATCCCGATTTGCGCGAGCATACTTCGCTTCTGACCTTTATGGCAATAGCAGCAACTCCCGAAATAAGTTGTGAAGAATTGGGCGAGGCACTTCATCAAGAAATAAGCGGTTTGGCAACCGACGGTGTATCTTCGCACGAAATCGGTAAGGCACGGAACAGCCTGGCTACTTCGCTTGCCTATATACTGCAAACTTCGGCCGGTGCGGCAGATGCCATAACAGCGCAAACTTTATTCTGGGAACAGCCGGATCGCGTGAATACAATTCTTGACCGCTATGCAGCACTTTCAGATGCGCAACTGAATGATTTTGTTCGTGAAACATTGCACGACGATAACTGCGTCCGTACCGACATTGTTCCTTCTTAATAAATTGCTGGTGCTGACAGCAGAATTTGTATCGAAAATAAGGCTGAATTTCAAACGATGAATTTGCTTGCAACCGGCCGACGCAATTTCCGCGAAACGCTTGCGGCTGCTCTCGTTATCGTTGCGGGCGCAGTGCTGTTCTCAACATCGCTCCTGATAAATTCATGGCTTTACGTTGCCGTTGCAATAGGCTGTGCCGCACTGATATACGCTTTCGTTCGCAAGCCTCAAATTTGGATTTATGTTGTAGTTCTCTCGCTGTATTTTTTCTTTAACACCAATCAGGAAGATGCCGGAGCGGGTGGTCTGGGCGGACAGGAAATAGCGTTCGGATTATTTTATCACGGTTCGTTGATAACATGGTTTTGTTGGCAGATTTTCGTACTGCGAAAAAAACTTGTCCGTAGCGGTGCAGACCGATTGTTTTTGTTGTTTTTAGCCGCTCTTTCGCTTAATTTCTTCGTGGCGTACTTCAATGATATAGAGCCGATGAAATGGGTGCGCGGCTGGCAATATTACCTTCTGTTCCTTTATTATTTTCCGATACGCGAATATTTCTCCGACGAGCGTGATTTACGCCGACTTTTAGTAGTTTGGGGTATTTCTACGCTATATACGGGAATTGCTTATCTATATGAGTATAAATCGCTTGCCATGAATTTTAAGTGGGCGAATCAAGTGTATTACATAGGCGTTCGCCGTGCCGGGTTTTTCTATTCAACTGCTTCTATATTGTGCTTGGCCGGTATATTGCTGGATAAAGGACGACTGAAAAAGATATTATGGATGACCGGCTTCGTATTCGTATTGATTATATTGATTATTTCGCTTGCACGAACTGCATGGGTCAGTTTTACGATTTCGTCTGTTATTCTTGCTCTGATATTGCCGTTGCGCGAAAGATTGCGATTGGCGGCTTATTCCGCCGGTATAGGTGCTGTCGTAGTAGCGGCCACTTTTCTTGTTGCACCGCGTATCGCTAATGTGGCATTAACCATTATTGAACTTCGCTTTAATTCGAGTTCCAATATCAGCAATGATCCGTCGTATCTGTCGCGAACTATGGAGAACGAATCGTTGCTTGCGGGTATAGCCGAATATCCTTTGGGCGGGCAAGGTTTGCAAAAGGAGCATGTGCGCTACGATTTGATTGATATGCGCCATATAGTTTCAATCTACGGGCATAACGGATATTTTACTTTCGCGTATTTGGTCGGGATTCCGTTAGCGGCCTTGTTCTATGGAATTTTAGGATATTATGTGCTTGCTGCGTTGCGCAGAGCGCGCCAAGCCGGTGATATTTTGTCGCGATTGCTGTACGCAGGCGTAGGTTGCGGATTTATCAACGCATTCATCGGAAATATAATGGGATCCGTATTCGACCAGCGCGAAGGTTTGTTTATCACTGCATTCCTGATAGGATTTTTCGGTATTGCGGAGAAACTCGAATTACGCCGCCGCGCCGCCGCATCTCCGCAATTTGCCGGCACTCTGCAACAAGCGGAATAGTGTGAACGTCATTGGCTTAAACTCCGATTTTACCCTTTTTACCTCGATAACAGAAACATTATTTATCATGCGTACTACAATAGGCGACGAAGAGAGATTTGGCTCGCGGCAACGTCGCACAATTTTCCGCACAATAGTTATACTGCTTCTTGCCGTGTACGCGGTTCGGCTTGGTTATTTGCAAATTATACAGGGCAATGTATACCGCTTGAAGGCTGAAACGCAGGCAATAAAGCAAATTACGGTAGAGCCGTTTCGTGGCAATATGTTCGACCGTAACGGCTTATTACTTGCCCACAATGCACCTTCATTTTCGATTACCCTTACGCCTAATGAATTTGACACGGCCTCGATACCTCTTTTGTCGGAAATTTTAGGTATGGATTCGGACGCAATACGCCGTGAATATGAGCGTTCGTTACAGATTTCCCGCGTAAAGCCGAATAAAATTTACCGCGACACAGATTTTTCGATTATTGCCGCCATAGAAGAAAATCACGAATATTTGCCCGGTGTGGATATTGTGGTGGAATCCAAGCGTCTTTTTGATTTTACGGGCAATATGGCGCACACTATCGGCTACACGCGCGAAATAAGCGAGAAGCAACTTGCCAAAGAGGGCGATTATTATCAGCCCGGCGATATAATAGGTTATGCCGGACTTGAAAAAACCTACGAACCTTTTTTACGTGGTACAAAAGGTGTGCAATATGTTGCCGTTACAGCCTCCGGTCAGAAAGTGGAAAGTTTCCGACAAGGCGTTAACGACGTGGCCTCGGAAGAAGGATTTGACCTTAACCTTACTATTGACAAAGGTTTGCAAGAGATGGCCGAAAAGCTTATGACCGATAAGCGCGGCGCAATTGTGGCACTGGATCCAAATAACGGCGAAGTTTTGGCATTTGTCAGCAAGCCGGATTTTGATTTGCGGGAATTCAGCGGACGTGTGCAGGGGAATTTATATGGTAAATTACTCAAAGACGAAAACAAGCCTTTATTTAATCGTGCCACACAAAGCATTTATCCGCCAGGCTCCACATGGAAAATGCTTATGGCTCTTGCTGCTTTGCAAGAGGGGATAATTACGCCCTCAACTATTTATAATTGCTCCGGCGGCTTCACCTACGGCAATCGCACTTGGAAATGCCATCATAGCCACGCACACGGCGCGGTTAATGCTCGTAAGGCGATTCATGTTTCATGCAACTCGTTTTTCTATAATCTCGGGCCGAAACTCGGAATGGAGCGGTTAACCAAATACGGACGCATATTCGGCTTCGGAGAACGTTCGCATCTCGATATTCCCGAAGATTCTCCCGGAATACTGCCGTCGGTCGAGCGTATGAACAAATGGTATGGCGTAAGAGGCTGGACGCAAGGACGTTTGGTTAATCTTGCCATCGGACAGGGCGAACTTGGCGTTACTCCCGCGCAAATGGCCGTCTATTGCGCGGCTTTAGCAAATAAAGGTACGATTTATCAGCCGCATCTTGTCCGCTCGGTATACAATCGTAGCCTCAAACGCACAGAAATTATTTCCTATGCCTCGCGCAAAACGCCTGTTAACACAGAATATTTCGATATTGTTCAGGGCGGAATGTTCGACGTGGTTAACGTGCCGGGCGGTACTGCCGCCGTTGCCAGAATAGAAGGCGTAAACGTTTGCGGAAAGACAGGCACGGCTCAAAATTCGCACGGGCAAGACCACGCTTGGTTTATATCGTTTGCACCAATGCAAAATCCCGGAATCGCACTTTGCGTTATGGTGGAAAACGCGGGCTATGGCGGAGCGGTCGCCGCGCCAATCGCTCAAAAACTTATCGAACGCTACCTTTTTCCGGCAAAAGCCGACTCGATTATGCGGGTGATAGATAAAGTGCCGCTTCTAACGCCGCCCGTTCCGCAGCCGGACGAACAACCTGACGACACGGGGCGAACTATTACGCGAAATATAGATGCGGCTTTGTCGTCGCGCCAAGATTAAATAACGGAAAAAACAGCCGGAGGCTGAATGTTGTTGCAATGCCACAGTTGAAAGTATGCCTCAAATTTCGACAAGATAAATGAAACCGTTTCCTATAAACCGTGTTATTGTTGTTCCGGTTTGCACTCCGTAGAAAAGTAAGCATAAAAAATATTCCGGTACAAAACACCGGCTTTATTTGCGTGAAATTTTTTATGAATTTTTATGTTTATTTGCACACGGAAGCAAGAACTGCATATTTTTGCGTTCGGCCTTGATAATCTATTGCATATAAAGTCATTTCAACTGTATAATCAGGATATTTCATGAAAAAGTTCCACACATTTCTGTTCGTTTGCGCGTTGATTGTCTTTGCGTTCCGGGCATTTCAGGTTTCGGCGCAGGACTTGAAAGCCGATAGGATACTCAAAAAAATCCCGTCGATAGAATTTCTGCTGAACAATTCGGCGCAAGGGCGGGATTATTGGTTCGGCATCCCGATGAACGACGATGTTGCACAACCAATGCTTGGTATCGAGTTATATATCACTTCAAGCTACGATACGGAAGTAACCGTAGAGGTACCGCTTCAGGGATTTAAACAAACAAAAAAAGTCAAGGCGGAAAAAATAACTACCTTTACGACTAAAGACGGCTCTGCGCAAGCAGGCTGGGAAATAGCCACGAGCGAAATTATCGAAAATAAGGGAATTCATGTTTATTCGAAACACCCTATTTCGGTGTATGTAATGAATGCCAAAGAAGTTACAACCGACGGCTTCTTAGCATTACCTACCAGCGTTTGGGGACGTGAATATATGCACTGTGCTTATTACGATTTCGGCGAGGTGCGTCAGTGGGGCGCAGGTTTTATGATTGTTGCCTCCGAAGATAAAACTGAGGTAAGTATTCAACTTTCGGGACGTAATTACAATGGACAAGGAAAAACCGTAGGCGGGCGGAAAAATAAAGGTGTGGCGCCGTTCAAGGTAACTTTGGACAGAGGCCAAGTGTATTGCGTTCGCGGTAACGGGCTAACCATAGGGAATTTTGACCTGTCCGGTTCGCGGGTTACTTCGAGTAAACCAATCGGTTTCCTTTCGTATCACATGCGTTGCATTATTCCGACAGAAGCGCAGAACGGGCGAGATTATTTAGTGGAAATGATGCCGCCGATCCAGGCCTGGGGCAAAAAATACGTAACAATAGAGTTCGACCGAAAAAACAAGGGTGATTATTTTCGTATTATTGCCGCTAATCCGAACACAAAGTTCAATATGAAGTATTATGACTTCAAGACCGGTGATTTGCTCGGACAACGCTCGGGAGTTATTGCCAAAAATGACTTTGTGGATTTCTTTAACACTTGGGGCGGCGTAGGGGTAGTGGAAGGAATACGCGGAATGTCGGTTTGGGAAGCCGACGGACCAATATTGCTTCTGCAATATGCGTATTCGGCAAATTGGGACGCAGGTGATTTTTTCGACCCTTATATGATTGTTATTACGCCGGTTGAACAATATCTGAAAGCTACGGTATTCCAAACTCCAACGAACGGGGCATTCCTGAATAATTATCTGGGATTGATAGTAGAGGGAGATTCTACGGACGGCGACCGCAAAAAACTAAAATCCGTTGTTATGGACGGCGACTCGCTTTACAGAAAATATCCGTCGTATTTAAATCAGCGAATACCGGGTACAAATTTATATTGGGTACGCCCCGATATGGGGCCGGGAGCACATCAGGTAAAAAGTGAAACGCGATTCGGCGGTTATATCTACGGCTATGGTGCATTTAATTCTTATGGCTGGCCTGCTGCCATGGCTTTGAAAAAACTTGATGAGCGCGATACGCTTCCTCCCGTTCTTACCCGCAAGGATAAATGCGGCGACTATGACTATACAGCCACCGAGTTGCGAAATTTCGGACCGCCGCCCGACACCGCCCAAATTGACCAGGGTATAGCCGAAATTTGGCTTGTTGATTCATTAAGTTACAACTATGATTTGGAATATGTTACCGCACCGGAAATTATTCCTGACCCGAAGGTTACGAAATTTGAGTTTAAACTGAAAGTTCAGGATAAAACTAAAGATGCCAAAGCAATATTCATAGTTCTCGACCGTGCAGGCAATTTCACCATAGACAGCGTTGAATATATTGCCGATAAGCTTGTTTTTGAGCCGAATCCGATAGATGTAGGCACCTCTCGCGTAAATCGTGCAAAACCATTTACTGTTACTTTACGCAATAAAAGTGCGATTCCAATAAAAGTTGCAGATATTAATCTACTGTTTAATAAGGAATTTAAGATCGTAAGCGGCGGCGCACCGCCCGAATTTGAGATTCCCGGAAATGGAACTCATGATTTACAGCTCGAATATACGCCGATACGCGAAAGCAAAGATTTAACTGATAAGGATAATGATTCGTTGATTATCAAAACCGAGTGTGCGCGATTTGCAGTGCAACTTCTCGGGCGAGGCATTCGTCCTTGTATTGACGTAGAGCCGACATGGGATGCCGGTGCTGTTACAATAGGAGATACACTATGTAAAGAACAAACAGGGGGCGGACTCAGAATAACCAATAAAGGCACCGACACATTAACGGTAACAAATATACTCGGTGTTAGAGCACCGTTCTCGGTTTCAGTTCCTACGCAGCCCGCATTTCCTTTCAAAATTGCGCCGAGAGCATTTGTACTATTGAATTCCGTATGCTTCGCGCCGACCGCATTGCAAGCGGACAGTATAACCGTAAGTTTAGAGTCCGACAGCGAAGGAAACGATTGCAATCCTAATTCCTTATGGAAAGGAAGCGGCCGTTCTCCGGGTCCGGAAATTACCTCTTGGGATTGGAAAAAACGCCGTGTTCGTACAATTAAGCAAGCTACTTTGGAAATTTCCAATTCCGGAACTTCCGATATAACTTTAGTTGGCGTACAACTTAGCGATGCGTCAAATCCGAATTTCCGAATACTCGGAACACGTCCGTCTAATATAAGTGCGTCAAATCCGATTATTATCCGTCCGAATAGCAATAAAGTAATTGTTGATGTGGAGTACGAACCCGTTAATGAGGCAGTGCATCACAATACCGTAGTTCCTGTTTTTATAGAAAATACACCCAAAATTGAAGGTAATTTGGACGGCATAGGCATACTTCCTAAAATCAACCCTTCGGGCTGGATATTTGTAGATACGACTGTTGTAGGAATACAAAATCCTGATGACGGCTACGTGGTTGTTCGCAACCCGAGTACATCTGCTGATTTACGTGTTTATTCGCTAAACGTTAATACAACTGTCGGCAATCGCGCAGATTTTACTTTCCCCGATAACGCGGCCGGTTTCCCGCAGGACTTTGTTATTCCGATTAATGATAGTGCGCGATTCCGCGTGAAATTCACTCCGCAAGCCATTGGACGACGCTTTATTACGGTTGATATGACATCAGATGCAGCACCGGGTCCGGATGAAGAGCCTCATGTTGATAATTCGGTCGACGTGGTAGGATTCGGAAAAACGGTCGGCGTTCCGGGAATTGAAGCTAATATACCGCCGTATGATGCGATACTTACTTGTAACACTCAAACGCGAAAACTTCATGTCGAAAACACCGGAGATTTTCCGCTCGACGTTACGGGGCTTAATTTCACGGGTGCCGACGCAACTGCATTCAAGTTTGTTAATCCGCCGAACATGCCGTTTACGATACAGTCTAAGCGGTTTGCAGAGTTCGACGTTGAATTTTCGCCGAAAGATGAGAGAAATTATTCGGCCAAGTTAGAGATTGAAAACGCGGTAAATCCGAGTCTATCGGTAAATTTGACCGGTGCGGGCTATAAAGTAGCGGCTCATTTTGAATTAACGCCGAAATCACAAAATTCAGAACCCGGAAAAACCGTTTCTATCCAAATAACGGGGGCAATGAAAAAGGGGCAAGCATGGGCAGATGCCGGTGTAAATAACTTTACGGCTACGCTGGCTTTCGACAGTAAGTACTTTGTATTCCAAAATGCTGTACCGGACGGCTTACCTGCCGGCTGGACTATTACACCTTCTGAAACAGGTACGGGCAAAGCGCATATTCTTACGCTTCTGGCGCAAGGTAGCACTCCTGTGCAGAGTGACGGACAGTTGATAAACGTCAGCCTTAAAGTTATGCTTTCCGATACTTCTGTTTATCCTATTGGACTTGACGTTCAAGTTCCAAGCCGTTCGGCCTGCCTTTCTACAGACGGCAAGCCCGCGGAAGTTACATATACAACATGCTTCTCGAACGGACGTTTAGTGCATAGCAGCGGCATACCTTACGGATTAATGAGCGTTACGCCAAACCCGGCCGACGGCGGGGCGGTTACGGTCGAATATGCCGTTGGTTTAACCGGACACACTTCTTTCGAACTCTATAACACTACGGGCGAAAAAGTTGCCGTGCCATTCAGCGGTGTTCTGGAGGAAGGTATTTATCGTGCGGTTATTCCGATTGACGAACTTGGCGCGGGCGTATATTCACTGCGTATGACAAGCGGACAGTTCAGCGACAGTCGGACTATTGTGATTAGAAAATAACCGACACATTAACATAAAATGCCGCGTCGTTTAGGGAAATACTTCCAAAAACGGCGCGGTGTTATTTTATACGAAAGATATTGACAAAAGCTACCTTCAGCAACTTGCAGTTTTGTTCAACATTAAAAAAATAACAGCGGATGTTCGGCATTTATATTCATATTCCTTTCTGCGAAAAAAAATGCTCGTATTGTGATTTCTATTCGATAGAACGTGTAGAGCGTGTAGATGCTTTTGCAGAGAATCTTATTCGTGAAATATCTTTGCGCGGCGAGTCGGGCTCTCGTTTTCCGGCTGCAACTTCCGTATTTTTTGGTGGTGGCACGCCGTCTTTATTACCTCCGAAATATATTACCCGTATTTTCGATGCACTTTTCCGTAATTTTTCAATTTCAGACGATGTCGAAATTACGATGGAATGTAATCCCGGAACGATAACGCTTGAATCTTTGCGCGGCTATCGTAGCGCGGGCGTAAATCGCCTGAGTTTCGGAGTGCAATCGTTTCATGAGGCGGAACTTGAATTTTTAGACCGTATACATTCGCCTGATGAAGCACGTGAAGCTGTGCGACTGGCTCGCTCTGCGGGATTTGATAATGTAAATATAGATTTGATGTTTGCATTGCCGCCGCAAACTCTCGAATCGTGGCATGAAACATTACGGTCGGCCGTCGCTCTCGAAATTGAACATATTTCGGCGTATTCGCTTATTTACGAAGAGGGTACGCCGCTGTTCGCCAGGCTGTCGCGCGGGCAAGTTAGGCGCACCGACGAAGAAACTGATGCCCGAATGTATGCCGAAGCGATAAATTATCTTGACAAGAACGGATTTAAGCAGTACGAAGTATCGAATTTTGCCCGTAGCGGACGAGAATGTAGGCATAATTTGACATATTGGAACGGTGAAGAATACCTTGCTTTCGGGCCCTCTGCACACGGCTGTATTGATAAGACACGATATTGGAATTACCGAAATCTTGCACTTTATAACAAGTCTATTGATAGTGGAAAACTACCCATTGCCAATAGTGAGGCGCTTAGTCTTACGGAGCGTATGTTTGAACGCGCTTTCCTTGAAATCAGGGCACAGGGCATAAGGCTTGACGATTTTCACAAGGATTTTGGAATTGATGTTTTGTCTGCACTTGGGAATGACTTGCAAATTTGGATAAAAAACGGGCTCTTGTATGTTTGTGCCGGTCGTCTTTCTCTTGCTTCGGCAGGCTATAGCGTATGCGACGAATTGACAACGCGAATTATAGCCATACTTGAAACGGCCGCCGGTAAAATTTGGGAAATCAGCGAGTACGGAAAAGAATCTACAATATCGTAAGTGCAAGCTATTACGTAATCTTATCAGTTTTTTCGGTTTCTCCGCTTGTAGTTTGAAACAGCGTAGTAACCTTCAAAAGCAGAAGCAAACCGTTGCAAAATTCTAAAAAAATGAAAAAACTATTTTGTTAGAATAAAAATCGGCCGTATTTTCGCGTTCTCGTTTCGAGAATGAGGGGGCTCGTAGCTCAGTTGGGAGAGTGCTTGAATGGCATTCAAGAGGTCAGGGGTTCGATTCCCCTCGAGTCCACGAGTTTAATCGGACATACCAAAAACTTATACATACAAACAAGGGATCGTAGCTCAGCTGGTTAGAGCGCTGCCCTGTCAAGGCAGAGGTCGCGGGTTCGAGCCCCGTCGGTCCCGCAGAAAAAAGCCCGTGATTTCACGGGCTTTTCTGTTTTTATTATTGATATTCATTAAAACAAATGTTAAAAACTGATCATCTTCTCTTGCAAAATCAGAGTTGAGCAATTCTCCTATATTATCTTTGCTCAGGTTATTATCTCCGTATCTTGCTAATGTAAATAAAGCCTGCTTGATTCTGTTTTTTGTTGAAAGCGGATGTGTAATTTCAATTTCTAAAATTGCTTTTGCTTCTTCACTTTTTATTCCGCGAATTTGAAATTGAAGTATGCCTTCAGCTATTCCTTCATAAGGGAAAAGGGATTTTCTATATGATTTATAATAATCGATCAGTTTTTTAAAATCATTCTGATTCCCGATTTTACCAATTGTATAAAAAATATCACCAAAGAAATTTTCAGACACAGGGGCTTGCAGATTATCCCATAAAAAATTCAGTGATTGTTCGCTTCTACCGATTTGCCCAAGAGCAAAACAAACATCACTGCCATAATGCAACATATCAAGCTTAATTAAATCAGGGACTAAAGTAGTATCTTCACTATGAGCTATTGAGAGGATTGCTGAGTGTATTTTTCTTTCATCATCGGTATGTAAATATTTAGAGATAATATTTTTATCAAAACTTCTTTCGTAAGTTGTTTTGATAAGGTCATGCATAGTGGAATTATACTGAGCAATTATAAGATTACTCAGGACAACTAGAATACAGATGACTCTCATTTACTTTTCACAGACTCAATTTTGATCAAAGTCGGATTGCCAGATTCTATACTTTTTATAGATTTCACCATTTAAAATTTCTGCACCTCTATTCATCATTTCATTATCTTCCAAAATCCAGCTTGCTTCACCCAGATCAATTCCGAGTGCGTGTGCACGGTTAACAATTTCCCAGTAAAAAACTGCATCAAGTCCTTTTTTCTGATGTTCGGGTATTATGCCGAGAGTGATAATTCTTGACCAGGTAATATTCTTTTTTTGAGTAAAAAGTTTTAAAAAATTAAATGGTAAAAGTCTTCCATTCATATTTTTAAATATCTGATTATAATCAAGCATTACTAAAGAAAAGCCGACTAACTGATTATTTATTTCTCCGAATAGAATTAATGATGGTTCTGCTAGTTGTTTAAGATCTTTTGCCATAGCATCAATTTGCGCTCCAGTCATTGGAATAAATCCCCAATTTGGTGCCCAGGCTTTATTGTACACTATCTTTACTTTCTCAAGTTCTTTTTGGAAATGTTTCATGTCTAATTGGGTGATCTTTAATTTATAACGATCTCTTGCAATTTGTTGAACTCTTTTTACTTTTTCGGAAGACATTACTTTATGATTTTCTAATTTGTAAGCATAAAGATCTTTGGCTTTCGACATTCCATAATTTTCACATAATGTAAGGTAATATTTTGGATTATAAGTCATTAATAATCTTGGTGAATCATCAAACCCTTCCAAAAGCATTCCCCATTCATCGTTACTTGAAGGATTAGCTGGTCCTAACATTCTAGTCAATCCTTTATCTTTCAGCCAGTTCTTTGCAGTATCAAAAAGAGCATTTGCAATCTGTTGATCATTTATAGATTCGAAGAATCCCCAAAATCCTGAATTATCTTTATGAAGTTTCAGATGTGTATCGTTTTTAATTGCTGCAATTCTGCCAACGATTTGGTTATTTTTATACGCAATAAAATAATCTGCTGAAGCATCCTGAAAGAATGGATTTTTATCTTTATTCAACAGAGTTTTTCTTTCCATAATTAAAGGCGGAACCCAATAAGGGTCATTTTTATAAAAATTCCATTGACATTT
>JAANMT010001003.1_pt1 | contig 29563 bp, 24 predicted proteins | sample 7279711 | NCBI WGS metagenome assembly JAANMT01 (sample SAMN14094538, study PRJNA606508) | bioreactor metagenome | isolation source: A lab-scale SPAN reactor treating ammonium-rich wastewater day 1 | place: Ireland: Galway | collected 2017-01-16 | reverse complement strand
TGGTTGATGAGTACCAGGATACCAACCATTCTCAGTATCTTATTGTGAAAGCGCTGGCTTCCAAATTCGAAAATATTTGTGTCGTTGGTGATGATGCGCAGTCGATTTACTCTTTCCGTGGCGCGAATATTTACAATATCCTGAATTTCAAAAAAGATTATCCCGACGCAGTAACCGTTTCCCTCGAACAGAATTACCGTTCAACACAAAACATTGTAAATGCGGCGAATGTGGTAATCTCCAAAAACGTTCAGCAGTTCAAGAAAAATGTTTTCAGTGACAATGAAGAAGGGGAGAAAATTAAAGTGTACCGCTCGCTTTCCGATGCCGATGAAGCGAATTTTGTAGCCTCGAATATCTGGGAACTTCATAATTCCCAGCAGAGAAAGTTTACCGATTTTGCGATTCTATACCGTACCAACTCACAAACCAGAGCATTTGAAGATGCTTTGCGCCGAAAAAACATTCCGTACAAAGTCTTTGGCGGGCTTTCTTTCTATCAAAGGAAAGAAGTAAAAGATTTGGTGGCTTACCTCCGTTTACTGATCAACGAAAACGATGGTGAAGCGCTCTCAAGAATCATCAACTTTCCTGCTCGTGGAATTGGTGAAACTACCCAAAATAAACTGATTGTTTTTGCAGATTCACAGAATGTAGCCATTAATAATGTTTTGGATAACCTCGGAATGTACGCTCCACAGTTGGGTCTTAATAACGGGGTATTGACCAAATTATCAGATTTCTGGGGAATGATTAAAGCCTTTCAGGTGATGCTGAAAACAGAAAACGCTTACACCGTTGCCATGGAAGTTGCCAAACGCACCGGCCTGATTAAGTTTCTGAAAGACGACCAGACTCCCGAAGGTATTTCCAGAGTTGAAAACGTGCAGGAATTAATGAATTCCATGCAGGGATTCATCGAAGAACAGCAGCAGATTGAAGACGGTGACCCGTCACTTTCAAATTTTTTAGAGAATATTGCGCTTTCTGCCGATACGCAGAATGATAAAAAAGAAGATGGCGACCAGGTTTCGCTTATGACCATTCACCTTTCCAAAGGTCTGGAATTCCCGATTGTGCATTTGGTAGGGCTCGAAGAGAATCTTTTCCCCAGTTTCATGAGTTCATCTACCCGTGAAGAACTGGAAGAAGAGCGCCGTTTGTTTTATGTGGCTTTAACCAGAGCCGAAAAACAGGCTTTTTTCTCTTACGCAGTTTCCAGATTCCAGTGGGGGAAAATCACCGATGCTGAACCGTCGCGCTTTTTAAGTGAGATGGATTCTGCTCATCTGGAATTTATCAATCCGGCCATCGAAAGCCGCTTCGTCAATCATTCCGGTTTGAAATCAAATATATTTGATGACGGTCCAAGTGAGCCAAGATATTTTAAGAAAAAGGAAGAAAAGAAAAGCATTCAGCGGAATGAGCCTTTACCTGTTCCACAAAATCTAAAACCTGTAGCGACAGCAAAAATTACCAATCCTAGCGGCCTTTCGTCCGAAAATATTGAAGTGGGCGATAAGGTAAGACACGACCGGTTTGGTGTTGGTGAAGTTTTATTTTTAGACGGAACAGATCCGCAAAACATCAAGGCAAAAGTGAAATTTCAGCATGAAGGTGAGAAAAACCTGATCCTGAAATTTGCCAAGCTCACGAAGATTTAAAAACAATTTTTCATAAAGAAAAACGCGCCTTTTGGCGCGTTTTCTAATTTCTTACTTCCGTAATTCACATTCTTGCTACCGTAAGTTCAATTCTTGCCACAGTAAGTTCAATTCTTGCTACCGTAAGTTCAATTCTTGCCACCGTAAGTTCAATTCTTGTCACCGTAAGTTCAATTCTTGCCACCGTAGCTAACATTCTTGCCACCGTAAGTTCAATTCTTGCTACCGTAGCTAACATTCTTGCCACCGTAAGTTCAATTCTTGCTACCGTAAGTAACATTCTTGCCTCCGTAAGTTCAGTTCTTGCCCCCGAAAACAATATTCCCGTGTACTATTTTACGAGTTCCTCAAACAGCCTTTCAAACGTTGCATCAAGGTCTTTAGCTTTTCCAGGATGCGGACGTGAAGTCTGGATCACCGAACTCCTAACCGCTGTCAGCCAGCGGAAACGTTCAGGAATATCAAAAGCCGCAATTTCTCCGCCTTCTTTTTCACCTCTTGCCACGTGTTTGAAATTTTCAAGATTTTGTAGAATGTCTGTAAAATCAATTTCACACTGCATCAGTTCAAATTTTTTCGGACAAAGATGAAATTCCACCCGAATGTATTTTTCTTTTTTAGAAAACATCACGAGGCCGATATTGAAAAATTCTTCTCTTTCAACTTTGGGAACCAGCCTGATTACCGCGTATTCGTAAATTTTAACCTCTTGCATTTTTCGCTTCGTTTACAAAGTTATGGGAATTCTCGAGTCGGGTTTTCAGGAAATTAAAGTAAACCGCCTTAATTTCTTCCGGTGAATCATCGATATCGTTCCAGTCAAGCCATTCTAACGGAATAAGTTCTACAATTTGGCCCAGAATGGTTTCATTTAAAACTGTTTTGGCAAAAGCATCGGCCTCATCAAGCATCGAAGCCTGGCGAAGAAGGACGTGATCTTTTATATAAGCAAAAGGGCTCAGCGCATGCTTTTCAAAATTCATCCACGAATGATGGAAGTAGAACGAGGCGCCGTTATCAATCACCCAAAGTTCTTTGTGCCACATCAGCAGATTGGTATTTTTAAAAGTTCTGTCGATATTGGTAATGTATGCATCCAGCCACACGATTTTTGAAGCCAGCAACGGATCGATTTTCACTGAACCGTCATAAGCAATGGCACCGGAAAGAAAATGCAGCGCAAGATTTAAACCTTCTGAAAATTTTAACAAATCCTGAATTTCTTCGTCGCCTTCTGTTCTCCCGAAATCTATATCGAGATTGGCAAAAACAAGTTCGGGAATCTGCAAACCGAGAACTTCGGCGATTTTTCCGCCTAAAAGTTCAGAGATCAGCATCTTCACGCCGTGGCCGCCACCACGGAATTTCAAAACATATTTAAAATCGTCATCTGCCTCTGCCAAAGCCGGCAGCGACCCGCCCTCACGAAGCGGTAAAATATAGCGCATCACCGTAACGGTGCGTAAACTTAAATCCTGAGTCATGCCGTAAAAGTACGAAAAAGGTAAGGCAAATTGGGTAATGTAAAAAGTATGATGTTTAAAGTACAGGGAGTCAGAACGATATTCATAGACGAAAACATCAGTCGTTATGATACGGTTTTCCCTGAAGGATTTGGTCGGCGCGGTAAATTTGTTCAACAAAGAAAAGCCGGATCATCTGGTGCGTGAAAGTCATCTTAGATAAAGACATTTTTTCGTTGGCCCGCTGGTAAATCTCGTCTGAAAAACCATAAGCTCCGCCAATAAAAAAAGATACTTTTTTTACGGAGGAATTCATCCAGTTATCAATTTTACCGGCAAATTCCCGGCTGGTGAACTGTTTCCCGTTTTCGTCGAGAAGAACGACAAAATCGGAATTTTCGGTGTTGCTGAGGAAAAGTTTGGCTTCTTCTTTTTTCAGAAGCCCGGGCGAAAGATTTTTAGCGTTTTTCACGTCCGCAATTTCTGTAATTTCGAAATTCCAATGCTTTGGAAGCCGGTTTTGATAGTACTTTACAAGGCCGGCAATTTCCTTATCGTCGGTTTTGCCAATGCACAGCAAATTGATTCTCATTTCTTATCTTTGTTCTGCAAATATAGATTAATGGGCATTAAAACTCCTAGATTCCTCCTGAAAATCCATCAGTATCTCGATGATATTCATATTCCTGTACTGGGAATTTCGCTTTGGAAAATGTTCGAGATATACGGACAGGGTGTTTTTAAAATGCAGATTGGACGGAGCGCCGCAAGTATTTCGTGGAGCTTTTTCCTTAGTCTTTTTCCGTTTATCCTTTTCCTGCTTTCGCTGCTGCCTTATCTGCCGCATTACGATAAACTTCAGTTTTACATTTTTGAGGTGCTGATGCATAATATCTTCCCGGCGCATATTCAGCACGATGTTTCTTCCTACATTCAGACATTTATTATTCCGAATATGAAGAACATCAGCAATCTTACCATTATTTTTGCGATGATTTTTGCGGTGAACGGAACGCATTCGCTGATCAACGGTTTTAATATTAATACCAATCTGCAGCGTGGCGTGGTGAAGGAATATATTGTAGCTTTTTTTATCACAATTGCTTTTATCGTGCTCATTATAGCATCTCTGCTGGGAGTTTATTACAGCGAAGTGGTTCTGAAACTTTTCACTCCGGAAATTAATATTTCGTGGCTGGTAAAAAATATGTCGAAGATCATCGGGTTTTTCTCCTTTCCGGTTTTCTATTTTATTTTACTTGCGCTTTTTTACTGGGTAGGGTGTCTTAAAATTACTTCGTTCAAGCAGGCCATGCCCGGCGCGGCGCTAACTACAGTTCTGTTTGTGGTGTTGGCTTATGTTTTTGCGATTTATGTGCGTGACTTTGCCCGTTACAACGTACTTTACGGCTCCATCGGGACTATTATTCTGGTAATGGTGTGGGTTAACCTGAATATTATTTTAATTCTTCTGGGAAATGAACTGAATATCGCAATTAAAAAAGTGAGGGTCGAAAAAATGATTGCCGATGAAATGAAACACAACGCACAGCAGTTTGATCCCGAACTTCTCCCTGACTTAGAAGATCCGGATGATACCCATACCGTTAAAATTTAATGTCGGGATTTTAATCCTGATCAACAGTTGTTTTCCGGAAATTTTTCAGGATAAGATAACCTGAAATTCCTGATATGAGGGATGCCATGAGGATGGCAAATTTAGCTTCGTCCTGAATTTCCGGATGTCCTTTAAATGAAAGCAGGGCGATGAAGATCGACATGGTGAAACCAATTCCCGCAAGAAGACCGGTTCCCAACATTTGCGGCCATGTACTTTTATCCGGTAAACTGCTGATTTTAAGTTTGATGAAAATGTAGGAGAATAAATTAATTCCAATCAGCTTGCCTAGAAAAAGGCCAAGGACAATTCCATAACCCAAACTGCTGAAAAGTCCGTCAACCATTCCGGTTTTAAAGGTAATGTTGGTATTTGCCAGTGCAAAAAGCGGCATAATCAGAAAACTCACGGGAAGATGAAGTTTCTGTTCGAGTTTTTCCAGAGGTGAAATTTCGGTTGCAGAAACATTCGTAGGAATTGTAAACGCTAGCAGCACACCCGCAATGGTCGCGTGAATCCCAGAATGGTGCATGAAATACCAAAGCAGCACACCGGGAATAAGATAAAAAATATGTTTCTTGACATTGAAGAAATTTAATGCCACCAATAAAGCGACCATCAACCCACTCAGACCCATATAATTCCAGTGAATCTGGTCGGTATAGAAAATCGCGATCACCATAATTGCACCCAGATCATCCACAATTGCCAAAGCGGTAAGGAATATCTTTAATGAAAGGGGTGCACCTTTTCCCAGAAGAGAAATAATTGCTAACGAAAATGCGATATCGGTTGCCATGGGAATTGCCCAACCATTGGCATATTCGGTCCCGGTGTTGAACAAAAAATAAATCAATGCAGGCACTACCATACCTCCCACAGCAGCTACGATAGGTAACGAAGCATTTTTCAGACTCGAGAGCTCACCTTCAACAATTTCCCTTTTAATTTCCAGACCAACGAGAAGGAAGAAAATTGCCATCAGACCATCATTAATCCAGATGCTGATCGGGTAGTTGAGCTGAAACATCTCGGTGCCAATTTTTTTGTCCAGCAAATTCTGGAATGCCGGGCCCAGAGATGAATTTGCGATCAACAGCGAGACGGCAACACACAAAATAAGTAAAATCCCCGAAGACTGGGAATTGTGAATAAATTTTTTGAAATAGTCGGTAATAACCATAAATATTTTTTTTTAAAGTCGTTTAACTCTCGAGACGCCATTGATGTTTTTAAGCTGTTTGAAGGTTTCTTCCAGCTGGCTTTTGTTTTTTACTTCGAGATTGATGTTTCCCAAAAATATTCCGTTGTTGGATTCTATCGACATACTCTTCATATCCATGTTCATCGAATTACTGATGACCGCAGTGATGTCATTAATCATACCCATTCTGTCAAGTCCTTCAATTTCGATTTTAATTCTGTTTTTGAAACTTTCTTCGTTCACCCATTTCGCAGGTAAAACTCTGTAATCGTATTGTGCGCGGAGGTTTATGGCATTCGGGCAGGCATCGTTGTGCACTTTAATACCGTCTGAAATGGTTATAAAGCCGAAGATTTTGTCGCCGGGAATTACAGTGCAACACTTCGCAAAAGAGTAGTTCATCTTTTCTTCATCCTTCCCAAAAACAATCATATCGAGATTGGTTTCCGGAGCCTCAGTAAACTCTGTATTTTTTGTCGGAGATTTTCGGAAACGCTGGATGAAATTGCTGAAAATTCCTTTTCCCTCGGTATATTTTTTAATGTCACCTATATCCAGATTACCGTTCTGGAAACTCAGAAACAGTTCCTGCGAAGTCTTCAGATTAAAGAATTTCTGCATTTTATTGATTTCCTCATCATTAAAATTCAGTTTGGCGTGGCGCATTTTTCTCTGAAGGATTTCTTTCCCTTCTTCAACCAACTGATTTTTTTCTGAATTCAGAATCGCCTTGATTTTCGATTTTGCTTTGGAGGTGACGACAAAGTCGAGCCAGTCGGGCTTGGGTTTTTGGTTCTGCGACGACAGAATATCCATCTGGTCACCGTTTTGCAGAACATAAGAAATGGGAACCAGCTTACCGTTGACCTTTGCACCCAAACATTTTGTGCCTAAATCTGAGTGAACCGAAAAAGCAAAATCGAGTGCGGTAGAGCCGATTGGCAGAATTTTAATTTCACCTTTGGGAGTAAAGACAAAAACTTCCTTGGAATAAAGATTGAGTTTAATATTGTCTAAAAGTTCTGTCGTGGTAAGCGATTGCTGATTTTCCAGAACTTCACGGATCTCTGTGACCCACGTGTCGAAGTTTTTTTCGTCGCTGTTTTTGCTGAATCCTTCCTTGTATTTATAGTGTGCGGCAACACCTTTTTCGGCAATATCATCCATCCTTTCGGAGCGGATCTGTACTTCGATCCATTTTTTATCTGGACCCAGAACCGTCAAATGAAGACTTTCATATCCTGTAGAACGCGGCTGCGAAATCCAGTCGCGCATTCGCTGCGGATTGCTGTGATAAAGGTCAGTTACAATAGAATAAATTTTCCAGGCGAGAAATTTTTCGTTCTTCGCGTCAGATTTATAAATTATCCGGATCGCGTAATTATCGAAAACTTCGTCAAAAGTTACATTCTGCTTCAGCATTTTCCTGTAAATGGAAGAGATTGCTTTTGCGCGGCCTTTGATTGAAAAATTTAAACCTTCATCGCGAAGTTGCTCAGAAACTTCTTTCTTGAACTCTTCAATGTATTTTTCGCGGTTTTCTTTGGCAAGTTCCAGACGTTCTGAAATATCAAAATAAACATCCGGATTGTTAAATTTTAAAGAGAGATCCTCAAGCTCCGATTTAATATTATAAAAGCCGAGCCGATGGGCCAGTGGAGCGTAGATATAGACTGTTTCTGACGCAATTTTCTTTTGCTTGTCCGGCGTCATGCTATCCAGTGTGCGCATATTGTGCAGCCGGTCTGCAATTTTGATGAGAATTACCCGAAAATCTTCAGAAAGGGTAAGGAGGAGCTTACGGTAATTTTCAGACTGAATTGAAATATTCTGATGATTCATCACCGAGATTTTCGTGAGTCCGTTTACGATATCAGCGATTTTTTTTCCGAACATTTTATTGATGTCTTCGTAAGTATATTCCGAATCTTCAATAACGTCGTGAAGCAATGCACATGCGATTGATGTTGCTCCCAAACCGATTTCGTTGGCAACGATTTTTGCCACCTCGATGGGGTGGTAAATGTAGGGCTCACCGGTTTTTCTGCGCTGGTCTTTGTGGGCATCCAAAGCAATATCGAACGCTTTCCGGATGACTTTGTTCTGCTCTTCATCCAGAGTGCGGTAGGTATTGGAAATTAAATCTCTGTAGCGCGCAAGAATTTCCTTGTTTTCCTGTTCTAAATCGTATACCATTAAAGAAATTTTTTTCAGTATACGAAAATAGGTAAAAATGGATAATTATTGAGTTACTTATTTGAAAATACCTCCACGGTGTCGCATTGAAACCAAAACAGAAATAAAAATCCGCTCCAACATTCTGAAACGGATTTAGGTGTTTATTCTCCTTTGCCAAAAAGTACTTCCGAATTCATCCCGTTATGTTGGGTATGATGCTTCATCTCCTGAGAAGAGAAAATCTGTGATTTTGCGCGGAGCGTAGCAATTCTTTTCAGGTAGTCCAGGGACATTGCATCCCGGAATTTTATATTTTCGAAAAAATTATAGTGAATGACATTATTCTCTGAAAAGATTTTTAAAGCCTTCTCTTTTAAGGTCGGATCATTAACTTTAACACTAATTGCCAGACTTTCGTCTTCAAGGGTCGTATCATCTTTAAAGAAAAATTGCCACAGCGAAGTTTTTAAATCCCGCGAAACAGGTTCTTCATGCAGGTACATGATATAATCTGAATTATCAAAACCCGCATTCTCTAAGTCTTCAGAAATTTTCTTAGACTGACTTTGGCTTCTGAATAAGCCTGTGATAATTGAAGCCATAATTAAGGTTTTTAAATTTCTACTACAAATTTTACGAAAAAAAATATGAAGTCTGCAAACTTTTATGCAATTGTTTTATGGATCCGTAGTATAAGCGGGTTTCGTTTAAGAACGATATTTAATATTCAAAAGATTATTTCATTATATTTGAAAATAAAAAGCAAAAATGACCAGATTCATTGCCATATTACTGCTTACTTCCCAGACGTTTCTCGCTCAGAATACCGCACAAAAATTAGAAACAGCTACCAAAAATCTGCTGAGTTCCGCGCCGGCTTATTCGGCGAATCTGTCGCTCTATGTTGCGGACGAAAACGGTAATTTTATCTATGAGCATAACGGAAACCAAGGACTTTCGAGCGCGTCCACACAGAAGATATTTACTGCAGCGGCTGCTTTGGAAACCTTAGGGAAGAACTATCAGTATACGACCACAACTTCCTATTCGGGAGATATTTCAGGCGGAAATCTGACAGGTAACCTCTTTATCTTTTCCAACGGTGATCCCACTTTAGGAAGCTGGCGTTACGAGAGTTATAAACCTGAAAATTTTAAACAAAAATTCATTGATGCGCTGAAACGGAAGGGGATTTCAAAAATCTCAGGCGATTTGATTATTGATGATTCTTATTTTGATTTTCAAACGGTTCCCGGAGGCTGGCCGTGGAACGACCTGGGGAATTATTACGGAGCCGGAGTGTGGAGTGTGAACTGGCGTGAAAACCAGTTCGACATAAGTATGAACGGTAAAGAAATGAAAGGTTTGAACGTAGATCTTCCCAATGTAACCTGGGTAAATGATGTAAAAACTGGCGGCAGTTCAGACCAGAGTTTAATTTATACTGCGCCTTATTCGGACGTGGCTTACATTAACGGTACACTTCCGGCAAAAGCAATTACAGTTTCTGGCGCAACACCTAATCCGCCACTGACTTTGGGAGCCGAAATTGCCAAGTGGTTTCAGGAATCGGGAATTAATTTCACCGGAAAAGTTATTTCAACTTCAATGCAGAGAATTAAAGGCGAAAAAATGTTTAATGCTCCTAAAAACAACATCATTCTGGAATACAAATCACCGACCCTGGATAAAATCGTATACTGGTTTTTGCGAAAAAGTGTGAATCTTTATGGTGAAACCTTCATCAAAACCTTAGGAAAAGAAAAGAAAAACCAGGGAAGCTTCGATGCAGGGGTCGATTTTCTTAAAGAATTCTGGAAAGGCAAAGGAATCAATGCGGCCATGATTAATTTCGCTGACGGAAGCGGTCTTTCGCCTCAAAATTATGTTTCTGCGAGAGCTGAGGTTCAGGCACTGCTGTGGAGCCGCAAACAGCCTTGGTTCAATGAGTTTTTTGAAGGTTTTCCTACTCAGGGTAACGGTATGAAAATGAAGAGCGGTACGATGAAAGACACCAAATCTTTTGCGGGCTATCATACTTCCAAAGACGGCAAGAAGTATGTTTTTGCGATCATCATTAATAACTACCAGAGTTCTAACCTGAGTGATGCGCTGTATAAAGTTTTAAATGTTTTAAAGTAATCTAAAAGTTTAAAATGAAACGCAGAAGCTTTCTCTCGAAAATCAACAACTGGGTCATTTATATTCTGCTTACACTTGCTGTTACGGGCGTAGTAGTTGCATCTGTTATTCTGATTAATTATTTGAGAAAGGAAGAGATTAAAAGGATTGAACTTTTTGCTACCGCTATCAAATACCAGCAACAGGAAGAAATTCTTGTCGATCCCAACATGCTGGAACTCATTTTTCAGATTAATAATACCAATAATACAATCCCGGTGATTGTAACCGACAGGAATAAAAAAACACTCGGACCCGATTTCCAGCGAAATATCCCCGAAAATGTTGCAAAAAATCCCCAGAAGATGATTTCGCTGCTTAAAAAGATGGAAAGTTCTTATCAGCCAATTGAGCTACAGATGCCGGATGGGAACAACCAGTACGTTTTTTATACGAACTCCAATCTTCTTAATAATTTGCGGTATACTCCTTATATTCTTGGACTTCTGGTAGTGGCATATATTTCATTTTCCTTCTGGTTTCTAAGAACCATTAAAAAAACTGATGAAGGCTACGTTTGGGCAGGTTTGGCCAAAGAAACTGCGCACCAGATCGGCACGCCGCTATCTTCAATGATTGGCTGGATCGAAATTCTCCGCATGGAAAACGAAAACAGTCAGGGCGTGAAAGAGATCGAAAACGACATCAACCGACTGAAAACCATTTCCGAAAGATTTTCTAAAATCGGATCTGTACCAGAGCTGAATGACCTTAATATAAATGAAACGCTACAGCAGAATTACGATTACCTGAAATCCAGAATTTCATCAAAAGTAAGATTCATGCTTGTTCTTCCGAAACGGGAAATTCTGATTCCGCACAATCGGATTCTCCTCAGTTGGGTGATCGAAAATATTGTAAAAAATGCTGTAGACGCCATGAAAGGTGAGGGCAAACTTGAGATTGACCTCTACGAAAAACATAAAAGCATCATCATCGATTTTAAAGACAGCGGGTCTGGAATGACGAATTATCAGGCTTCGAATGCCTTCAAAGCGGGTTACTCGACCAAAAAACGCGGCTGGGGTTTAGGACTTTCGCTTGCAAAAAGAGTAATAAAAGAGTATCACCGCGGCGATATTAAAATAGCCCACAGCGAAGTAGGAAAAGGCACAACGTTCAGAATCACCATGAGGAATTCTTAGGCCTAAACACGTAACGTGCTGAGACTTAAAATGCAGTTATAATATATTCCGTAATTTCGTGGAAACTAAAAACCATCGAAATGAAAAAACTAATGCTTGCACTGTTCCTAGTAACAGGAATATTGGGAAATTCCCAGATTTTAAACATGATTAAGGATAAGGTGAAAGACAAAACGATGTCTTTAGCCGGCGATAAAGTGGTAAATGCGATTACTACCGAAGCAATCACCACTAATTTTAAGGATTGTAACACTGCAGATGTAAAAAAGCCTGATTTTGCTGCTGATAAAAAATTTGTAAGCCTTTGCAAAGAATCTTTCACTCAGGATAAAGGTTATGTTCTCAGCCCGGGTTACTATCAACTGGAACTTAAAAGTTTTTGCCTGAAAGCGGGAACCTACGCACCAAGCAAAGGTGACGGTTATCTTTTCGCGCCTTTAAAAGGTCCTAAAGAGGATATCATCAATGCTTTGGTTAAAAACTGGTACAATCATCAGGACATTCCACAACAGCAGGTTCAGTCTCTGGTTTGGGCGGTTATTGCTAAATCCAGTCTGAAAAACCTGAGTACCGAAAATAAAGTGGTTGCTGCGAGACTGTTAAGCAAAGATCAGTTGCTGAAATTATCTAAAATGGGCTTGGATTTTATTCCTGCGGATCTGATGAACAGGGCTAAAAGCAATCTGCCACAGCCGGTACAGATCGCTCTTGATGCTGAAAACAAGATAAGGAATTTCTTCGCTTCCTCGTCATCCTCCAGTTATGATGAACTTGAAAGACTTGCCATGATTTCGGGTGTTAATCCGGAAAAATCTGCGGTAGAATACGGGACATGGGGTCTTCATCCGGACGGATACTGGGTCGCGTACCAGCCTCATGGTTACAGGGAAATGACCGTAAAAATATATGTTCCAGACAATCTGACTTCAGTCAATTTTATTCCTTCCGATCAGGTGGCTGTACCTGCAAACACGTCTAGCCAAAGGCTGATGCTGTCGGATATGCTGAACTGTAAGTAAATATTAAAATATATTTCCGCTTTTTTCACAAATAATAATATTAAATAAAAGTTTCGGCGCCGCGGGCGCCGAAACTTCTATTTTAACTTCGTGTAATTCACATAATAATTTGCCTCAAATTCAACCGGATTAGCAGCCTTCAATTTTACCGTTTGCCATTCTGAAGTTGGATTTAAAAGCTGCTGGTTTTTCAACCTCAATGGCATTGAAAATTTATCGATCACATTGCTGTAGCGGAATTTCAGTGTGTTTCCGTTTTGAGAATATTCTAAAACCGGAATTTTAGCTGTCCTTAAATACTGATTGAAGACCGGTGAGAAATCAATTCCCGACTTCGAAGAGATGTAATCTTCAACCTGTTGTGTGGTAACTGTCTGGTGATAAAAATCTTTGTTCAGACCCCTTAAGATCTGGCGGAATTTTTCGTCATCATTAATAACCTGGCGAATCGTGTGGAGCATATTTGCGCCTTTGTAATACATATCGCCGCTGCCTTCGTTTCTAACTCCGTACTGACCGATGATTGGGATGTCGTTTTTAATATTGCGGCGGATTCCCTGAACATATTTTTCCCCTGAATTTTTATCCATGTAGTTCTCAGTGAAAAGTGTTTCAGAATAGCTGGTAAAACCTTCGTGAACCCACATGTCAGCCTGATCTTTCGCAGTGATATTATTCGCAAACCACTCATGGCCGGTTTCATGAATAATGATAAAATCCCAGTTCAAACCAACTCCGGTTCCGGACAGATCTCTGCCCAAATAGCCGTTTTTGTATTTGTTTCCGTAAGCTACATTGCTTTGGTGTTCCATGCCAAGGTACGGAGTTTCTACAATCTTGTAAGAATCCTCGTAGAAGGGATAGGGACCGAACCAATATTCAAACGCTTTCATCATAGGTTTTACCTGTTCAAACTGTTTTTTAGCTTTCTGCAGATTATAGTCAAGCACCCAGTAATCCAAATCCAACTTACCTTTTTCACCTTCGTAATAATCTTTGAAATTCACATATTTTCCGATGCTTGGAACAATAGAGTAGGCGTTGATAGGATTTTTAACTTCCCAGGTAAACGTATTTTTGTTTTTTTCTGACGTCTGCGAAATCAGTCTTCCGTTCCCGACACCGACAAGATCTTTCGGCGTAATAATTTTCATCACGATCCCGTTATCGGGTTCGTCGCTCCAGATGTCTTTTACAGGTAGCCATACAGAAGTTCCAATTCCTTCCTGTGCAACACTTACCAACGGATTTCCGTTGTCATCCTGTTTGAAAACCCAGCCGCCATCCCACGGAGCGTTTTGCGCAATAACCGGGTTTCCGGAATACTGAATCGTGAAAGAATGGATGTCGCCTTTTTTGTAGTCTTTTTTAGTTTCAATAAAAATGAAATCACCATCGCGTCTTGAGGTGCAAAGTTTTACGTCAGAATCAATGATTTTGTATTGAATTGGTTGCTGTAAATCGATCTGGAAAACAGGATTAGTGATATCTTTTACGATTTCGAAGGTTATCTTATTGGTTCCAGCAACGGATTTGTTCTGAATATTCGGTTCTACAGCAATTTCATATTTCTTAACATCCCAAAAATTTCTGTAAACGGTATTAGAACCTTTTAAAGTGTCCTGTTTACTGAAGTTTTGAGCAGAAAGCGCTGTGGAAGCCAGCATGAGCAATAAAAATGATTTATTCATGAAAAGTAATTTCTTTAAAGAACAAATATAATATTTAAATAATGTATACGGCGCATTTTGCTCGGGGTTCGCTTAGTGTTGTTAAATTTCAGTATTTTTGAAAATTAATTTCATTCATCACATTAACTTTGAAATTTAAAAGTAAAAATACACCTATGAAAATCAGAACCCTAATCGCAGTTTTTGCATTTACTATATTGGTTTCCTGTAATAAAGACAAAGAAATCCTCAATACTTTAAACGACTACAATATTTCCATGGAAAGTAAAGGTTACCATTTTGGTGATGCTTTAACATTGCCGAAAGATGTGACAGAAAATGCAGAAAGCATCTCGATAAGTTTTGGAGATAAGGAGACTTCGAAACTGGTTGTGGATCCTGAGTTTTTCACTTTGGGTGACAATGCGGTTACGTTCAACATCAAAAAAAAGAACGGCGAAATCATTACCCAAGATGCAACAATCAACGTATTCGCAAAAACGCCGGAAGCAAAACTTAACTATGAAATTGTAAAAGAATATCCGCACGACGCGAAAAGTTTTGTACAGGGTTTCCTGCTTGAAGGAAATACGGTTTACGAATCCGACGGGCAAAACGGTTCCTCCAGAATCCTGAAATATGCGCTGGGGTCAACGACGCCAATCGCAGAGACTCCGCAATCTGACGAAATCTTTTCAGAAGGGGCTGCGATCGTTGGTGATAAAGTTTATCAGCTTACCTGGCAGAATAAAAAAGGTTTTATTTATAATAAAAGCGACCTCAGTCTGATCAGTGAATTTGCATATCCAAATGTAATCGGCGAAGGCTGGGGATTAACTTACGATAACAGAAATTTAATTTTATCTGACGGAACCAAGAATATTTATTTCCTTGACGTTAAAGATCCTTCAAAAATTGTACGTTATATTTCGGTCGCCGGAAATACCGAAGCTTACGATCAGCTGAATGAACTGGAATATTATAAAGGTCATATTTACGCCAATGTATGGCAAAAACCGGTTATCCTGAAAATTAATCCGGCAAACGGTGAGGTGGTAGGAAAGTTTGATTTTACAGAAATTGCTAAAAAACACACTACCAATTCTGATGATGTTTTAAACGGGATTGCTTTTAAAGGCGATAACATGTTGATCACCGGAAAGAATTGGGATAAAATTTATGAAGTTTCAATTAAATAAACTGAAAAGTTACGATATGAAATGACGTTCAAAAAACGTCATTTTTTATTTAAATTTGATAAATATTCTGTTGTTTTGAAATCACTTGGTCTCATCTTTTTCTTCCTTACGTGCGTAATGTCTGCGCAGCAAAATACAGCTTTCGATTCATTGAAACTGAAAGGTGTAGAAGATTTGCTGGTTGATGATTACGGAAACATTTATCTTTACAGGAACAAGGATTTCAGTTTTACAAAATACGATTCACTGGGCAAGCAGAAAGGAAAACTGATGCTTACACTGCCCTTTAAAATTCAGTCGGTTCAGAATCCTCTAAGCATTCCTTCTTTTTCAGAAAACGCTCAGGAGCTTAAATTTTATGATCAGAATCTGAATGAAATCCAGACGGTTAATTTCCGACAGAAATTTGGCTTTATCAAAATGGTTTATGCCGAAGATTTACAACAGATCTGGTTGTTGGATGAAAGTACAAAACGCCTGATTCAGTATAATTTCCGGGATGGAAGGATCATTAATTCCTATCCTTTAAATGTTGATTTTGAAAATATTAATGATTTACTGGTTTTCAACAGTCAGGTTTATTTGCTGACTGCTGATGAACTTCTCATCTGCAATTTTAAGGGAGATAAAATTTTAAATATTCCTGTTAATCAAGGTAGAAGGCTGCGTCGCGAAAATGGGAATATTCACGTTATCGGCAGAAATACCGTTCATCTTTTCCAGGACCGTATGCTGAGAATAATTTTCGAGGCCGCAAATTCGCAGATTGTGGATAAAAACTCAGCCGCTTATTTTGGAATCGGTGACCATAAACTTTATCTTTACCCGCTCAATAATTAACTGAAAGAAAGGGTAATTTTCAGGCAGTACAGCTCATTCATAATCAAATAATTTTTTACAGATGCACATTGCGGTTACAGGAAACATAGGCGCGGGAAAAACAACGTTAACAAACATGCTTGCCAAACATTACAGTTGGGATGCCCAGTTTGAAGATGTAGATCACAACCCGTATTTAGAGGATTTTTATGCCGATATGAGCAAGTGGAGTTTCGCACTGCAGATTTATTTTCTTGGAAGCCGTTTCCGACAGGTGAAAGAGATCCGCGAAAGTGGGAAAAACATTGTTCAGGACAGAACAATTTATGAAGATGCCCATATTTTCGCAGAAAACCTGTACGATATGAACCTTTTATCAGACAGAGATTTCAATAATTATACTTCGGTTTTTAATCTGATGAAGAGTTTCGTTTCGGCACCGGATTTGCTGATTTACCTGAAATCTGATGTTCCGAATCTCGTAAAGAAAATTTATAAAAGAGGCCGCGATTATGAAGCGACAATTTCCATAGAATACCTTTCGAAACTTAATCAGAAATACGAAAAATGGATTTCAACCTACAACGAGGGTAAACTCCTGATCATCGAAGTTGATGATTTGGATTTTGTGGAAAGACCTGAAGATTTCGGATTTATTTTAGAAAGAATTGAGTCGCAGATGCACGGACTTTTCTAAATGCGGGACATGAGATGAATGCTGTAAGCTTTTTACATTAAAAAAAAAATAACCTTCAACTCAACCGCCATGATCAAAGTACTTCATAATAATACGTGTTCTAAATCCAGAGCAATTCTGGAACATTTAGACGAGAATAACGTTCCCTTCGAAATCATCGATTTCATGGAAACACCGCTGACAGAAATGGAGCTTACAACGCTTCTCAAAAAACTGAATACAGATGTTCAGGGACTGATCAGAAAAAATGACAGACTCTATCAGGAAAAATTTGCCGGAAAAGAATATTCTGACGAAGAATGGATTAAAATTCTCACTGAAAACCCTTCGTTAATCCAAAGACCAATCCTGATAAAAGGCCCGGTAGCAATGGTCGGAAGACCAATTGAAAATGTGAGGTTTTTTATTGAAAAATAATTCAGACTATTTTCTCAAATCCATAAACGCCGCTTCAGGTGTTGAAAATTTAAAATCAAATCCCAGCGATTTGATTTTTTCATTACTGGCTCTCGTACCTTCCAAAATGATAGAACTCATTTCTCCGAAAACTGTTTTCATAGCAAAAGCCGGCACATTTATCGGCAGAAAAAATTTGCTTGAAATTGTGGCAAGTGATTTCATGAATTGCTTATTATTTGGAGCGGAATCTGCAACTGTATTGAATTTTCCATTCATATCACTGTTTTCCACTGCAAAAATGTACATATTAATGAGGTCGTCAATGTGAATCCAGTTCATCCATTGTTTCCCCGATCCAACTGCTGAACCGATATTGAAATCAACTGTTTTCTTCAGCATGGGAAATGCTCCGCCATTTTTTGCCAGAACCATCGCGGTTCTTAAGCATACAACCCTGTCAGCCAAATCCGAAAAATTATCGGCCGCCTCTTCCCAGTCTTCACAGAGTTTCGCGAGAAAATCGTTTTGAATAATTCCGTCATTCTCTTTCAGAAGCTTATCTGAGGTGAAGGTTCCGTAGTAATTAATTCCAGATGCCGAAATAAATGATTTCAGATGCACATTATGCTTTACGCAATATTCTTTCAAAAGATTCGCGGTATCAATCCGGCTCGAAAACAGTTCTTTTTTATAATCCTCAGTCCATTTCTGGCTGATATTTGCACCGGCGAGATGAATAATACAGTCAAGATTTTCGAAAGCTTTTGGGTCGATGAATTTTTCGGTAATATTCCAGTAAAACTCTTCAGATTTATCAGTTTTCTGCCTTGTCAAGAGTCTTACATTATGATTTCTGTCCTTGAGTTTTCTAACCAAAGATTTCCCGATAAGTCCGGTTCCACCGGTAATTAAAATATTCATCTTTTTTAAAGCATCATAACGCCCGGTATTTTTCCTACTTCTTTATAAATATTAATTACCTGATCCGCATCCATCACGAAGGCATTCATATTTAAAGACGTGTACTTCCCGTTCTTACTTTCTTTTGTGGTCAATGTAAATTTAATATTATCGAAAACCCTGTAAATTTCGGTATGCTTGGATTCCTCATTCGTGATAATAAACTTAAAAAGATAGTCTTCCGGGAAATCGTGGGTGGCCTCGAGTTTTTCTTTTAGTGAAGCGTAAAATTCTTCAGGATTTAAGTTTTCCTGATTATCGACTATATTAATCATTTCAGTGAGTTTTTAGTTAAAAAAAATTCCGGACAAACCGGAATTCAAAATTAAGGATTATATCTTTATTTAGTGCTATTCAGCGAGTTCATGATCGTAGAGGCATTTTGCTGCTCGTGGCTTTGGATAATGTTGAACAGTCCGTTTACCATTTGTTGGGATGCGAATCTGCTGAGACCGCCTGTCAAAGAATTTGTAGAGCTTTGAGTCCCCAGAATTGATCCTAAAATATTAGATCCTTGCAGGGCAGAATTCAGGGAGCTTACTAATCCGAATTCATTCAATTTGGCGTCTACTTTAGGAGCAATCGCAGCCATAAGCTGTTCCGACGTTCTTTCTTTCAGGATTTGGGTAGCAGCACCACTTCCTCCCTGAACTATTCTGGCTGCGTCCTCTGCGGTAAGGCTGTTCACGGCGTTTACCAAAATGGGGCGCGATGTTTCTACGGTAAAGGCTGCTGCCTGGGCTATATATTGTTTTTCTTTCTCGACGAGACTGTTCAGCCCAAGTTTCTGTAAAGTATTGTTAAGGTCTCTCAACTGTTGAGGCAGTGCAGCATCTATAAGTTGGTTGGCCATGAAACTGTCTTTATCGCTGAAGATATTCAGACCTTTTGTAATGCCGCCTAGAAGAATTTGTTTAAGGACAGCCAATCCTACGCTCGATGTTGCCAGGGCAAGACATGATTGTGTTGTAGTTCCTAAAGTTGCAACGGCCATTGTTGCAACTAGAATAGTATTTCTTTTCATGATATGAATATTAAGATTAGTGCTTCATTCTCAAATATTAAGCCAAATAAATATATGAGATCTTATTAACCAAATTTAACAATAGTAGTAAAATATTATGAAAAGAATAACAAAGTTGAAATATATTTTCTAACTTTGAGATAATAAAAACGCTTACAGGATTGACTTTCCTACAAAAATTACAAAACAAAAAATACTATATGAAACACAGTAATTTAAAATTTCCTTGCCTAATCGCAGTATTTTACTTCGGCATGAATGTAAATGCACAGGAAGTTCCGCGGGATACCGTGGTGAAGGAACAGAAAATTGAAGAGGTGGTGATGATTGGTTATGGTACAGCAAAAAAACGTGATCTCACAGGCTCAATTGCAAAGGTTGACGGCGCAGAAGTTAGTGATAAACCCGCTTCTAACCCAGTGAACTCACTTCAAGGACAGGTAGCGGGACTTTCGATTGTAAATTCGGGACAGCCAGGGTCGCAGGCAGACGTAAGAATCCGAGGAACGGTTACGATTGGTGCCACACAGCCGGTTTATATCGTCGATGGTGTATTTGCTGACAATATCGATTTTGTGAATCCAGCGGACATTGAATCCATTGAAGTGCTTAAAGATCCGTCTTCGCTAGCAATCTTCGGTAACCGTGGCGCAAATGGAGCCATCATCGTGACGACCAAAAGAGGACGTTCAGGACGTACCAGCGTAACGCTTACGTCTTCACTAGGTGTGAAATCTTTCGACAACCGTCCGAACCTAACTAACGGTGATCAGTTTCGTACACTTTATAATGAAGACCTTTTGAATCAGGGATTGCAGCCGTACGATTTCAGTCTTTTTAACGCGAATACAAACTGGATTGATGAAATCGCACAGAAGGGCGGAGTTATTAATCAGCACAACGTTACAATTTCCAACGGCACTGACAAAAACCGTGTTAGTTTTTCATTCGGATACCATGACGAAGAGGGTTCCATTAAATATGAGAAATACTCCAGACTTACATTCAAATTCAATGATGATCTAAAAATAACTGATAAGATTAGAGCTGGATTCGGAATGACCGGATCGTATAGCAAACTTCCACAGGGCAGAAGTTTTGGGTCAGCGTTGAACGCAACTCCTGTAGTAACACCGCTTAACATGATTGCGGGAGATTATTTTGGCTATTACAACTCCTTGCCTCAGCAAATTGGTGCTGCCCAAATTGGGAATCCATTAGCTGCTATTGAAGCTACACGTTTTACGCAACTCAATAAAGATATTCAATTCAATCCAAATGCATATTTGGAATTTGACTTCCTGAGAAATTTTACTTTCAGGTCTAATTATTTTGTGAATTACCGAAGCAATTATGGAAGAGGTTACAGTCCTGTTTTTGATGTTTATATTCCTGAGACCAATACCATCGCGCCTTATTCAGGACAGCTGCTGACGTCGGTAAATCAGTTTGAAAACCGTACGCTGTTTTTCCAGCAAAATCAGTTGCTTACTTATAGAAACAAATTTGGCTTGCACGATCTAACCGCCTTGGTTGGTTTTGAAACAATTTCACAGGAATATTCCGGTATGAATGGCAGCGTTCGAAGCAGTTTATCGAATCCATTAGGGCAGATTCCGAACGATCCGCGTTTCTGGTATTTGAATAACGATTTCGGGGATGTTACCACAAGAACAGTAGGTACTGGACAAAGTAAAAAAAGACAAGTTTCTTACCTCGGACGGGTGCTTTATAATTATGACGGAAAGTATATGCTGAACGCGTCAGTTCGTTCCGATGGCTCGTCAGTGCTTTCACCCGGTTACCGCTTTAACCAGTTTTGGTCTGTAGGAGCAGCGTGGGAAATTACTCGCGAGGAGTTTATGAAAGACCTTACAGCGCTTAATTATTTAAAGCTTAAAGGTTCTTACGGTGATTTAGGAAATCAGAACACATCTAACAATTATTTCGGATATTCTGGATTTGTGCCCGGAGGAACTGGAGTATTTAACGGAAACCTTTATCCTGCCTTCGAAAAGGAATTTGAAGAAACTGAAGATCTGAAATGGGAGCATTTAAAATCGTATGAATTTGGCTTTGAATCCCAATGGTTCAACAAAAAACTTTCATTGGAAGCCGTTCACTATTACAAAAGGACCGAAGATCTGCTCACGCTGGTCAATTCCACTCCAAGTATTTTCATGAATGCAGGTAAGATTGAAGCGAAGGGATATGAATTTACAGCATCCTGGCGCGACCGTATTAGCGAAGATTTGACGTGGTATGCAAGTGGAAATTTATCAACAACTAAAACAAATGTTTTGGAAACGTTAAATCAGGGTGATAAGTTTTACTTCGGACCTTCAACCTACCAACCGGGCTTGCCAATCGGCGCTTTCTATGGTTATGTCGTAGATGGCCTTTACCAATCGTATGCTGATATTTTAGGAAGTCCATCCTCAACTATTGGCGATGTAGCTCCTGGAGATTTTAAATATCGTGATGTAAATGGTGATGGCAAGATTACAGCTGATGACCGGACGATGATCGGTGATCCTACGCCTGACTTTACCTACGGATTTTCGCTTGGGACCAATTACAAAGGTTTCTTTATTGATGCTGATTTTTACGGAGTTTATGGTAATGAAGTTTATAGAGGCTGGGGAAATGGGAACTCATTTGCACCTTTCAATTATCGTGAAGAACGTATGGACCGTTGGACGGGACCGGGAACATCAAACTGGGAGCCACGCAGTTACACAGCAACAGGGTACAACCGTGAGATTTCCAGCTACATGATTGAGGACGGAAGTTTCTTCAGAATCCGTAATGTTCAGATGGGTTATAGTTTCAATAAAAACTTCCTGGAAGGAATCAGTTTAGAAGCGCTTAAAGTATACATCAATGTTCAGAACCTTAAAACATGGGATCATGTGAACGGATTCACCCCTGAAGCCGGCGGTAACGCTACTTCGTTTGGGATAAATGCTGGAGGTTATCCTAACCCACGAATTGCTTCTTTTGGTATAAATGCAACTTTCTAAAAAATAAATAAAATGAAAATAATATCAGTTAAAAACCTGCTCATGTTTAGTGCGCTGTCAGTCGCAAGTTTTTCTTTTCAGAGCTGCGGCGAAGACTGGCTGGATTTGCGTCCGGAAGGACGCCCAACTAGCGGTGAAGTGCCGGTTGGGGGATTCGAAGCTAGTGCTTTCGGGCTATATGCGGGTCTTCGAACCCAAAGTGGGATGAGTGATTTCTCCTATTTATGGACTCACAGCATTCGCGCGGACGATAACGAAAAAGGAAGTACCGCTGCAGATGCTTCAGCAGATGGAAATGTCTTTAATAACTTTGGCTATGTTGCCACAAACGGGCATATCAAAAACGCGTGGAATGGTCCATATAAAATTATTTATGACGCAAATGAGTTGATAATTAATGCTCAGGCGAGTAACAGTACAGTGCCAGGTACTCTGGTTAATATTGCTGAAGCTAAAGCGATTCGGGCCTACTGCTTTTTCCAGCTACGCCGTGATTTCGGTGAGGTACCGGTTAACCTCAAAGCAATCGATGTTCCAGCTGACGAAATTGCTCCGAAAAATACGGTTGCAGAGGTAGATGCGCAGATTATCAGCGATCTTACAGCGGCGCTTGTTGATCTTCCTGTTGAATGGCCGGCTGCCTACCGTGGCCGTGTAACTAAAGGTGTTGCGAATGCAATTCTTGCAAAGCTGTACTTAATCCAGAAAAATTGGCCAAAGGCGCTGGAGCATTCAATGGCAGTTATCAATTCTGGAGTATATTCTTTAAATCCGTCTTACGACGCCGAGTTTACAAAAGCGGGAAACAATTCTTCAGAGTCGATCTTCGAAGTTCAGAAAACATACGATTTTCCCACTAAATACACGAACAACTATTATGAAAGTCAGGGTGTGCGTGGTTCTGGTACCTGGGATCTTGGCTGGGGATTCAACGTTCCTTCCGAAGGTTTGGTAGCAGCATATGAAGCAGGCGACAAGCGTAAGAAAACAACAATTTTGTTCTCTGGGGGCCCTGATATCTACGATACACCTAATCTTGTCGTACCTGATTCACCACCATTGGCACAAAAATATTGGAATGGCAAAGCCTACACTTTACCCGCTGAAAGAACGCAGTATGCTGAAAACAAAAATCACTGGGAAGACATTAAGCTCATTCGTTATGCAGATGTTTTGTTGATGGCTGCGGAGGCTGCAAATGAACTTGGCCAAATCGGCACAGCAACTACCTATGTAAACATGATTAGAACAAGAGCAGGTTTGCCTGCTACTACCGCACTTAATCAGGGGACATTGCGTGATGCTGTTAAACATGAAAGACGCATAGAATTTGCTATGGAATCAGAAAGGTTTTACGATTTGGTTCGTTGGGGTGATGCAATTACCGTTCTTGCGCCGTTTGGTTATACATCAAGAAATATGTATTTCCCTATCCCGCAGGAAGCGATAGACAAAGCACAGGGAGTGCTTGTTCAGAATCCTAATTATTAATTTTTTACTCATGAAAAATAAAATCCTCAATATTATAAGTATCTGCACCTTTGCGCTGTTTGCGTTTTCGTGTCAGGATTTGGACCGCCCCGAACTTGAAAGCTTTCCGAAAGACGCAAGTCAGCCTGGGGGTCCGCTGAAATTTTATGTTGCATTCGACGGTACTTCTACCAATCCTTTAATGAACGCTGTGGATAGCATCCGCGCAAAATTCCCGTCGGACAATCCTTTAGCCTCAATAGATGGCGCGTCTGCGAAAGCAGTGCAAGGCGCGAAATACAAATACATTAAGTATACCAGTGCAAACGATTTTGCACAAACTGCAGGAAGCTTCACGGTATCAGTTTGGACGAAGAAAAGCGAGATGAAAACAGATCACATCTTCAGTATGCCAGCCGTTACTGATTACCACTGGTCAGGTGGTTCTATGTTTTTACTTACAGAAGGTTCTGTAGCCACACCGATTCTTAAATTCTTTGTAAAAGATAAAACCGGCGAAAAATGGTTTGAATGGGTTGGGGGAAACAGTCCGTTAGGTATTTACAACGGTCAGTGGCACCATCTAGCTTTCGTTTACGACGGCACTACGTCTACTATGACACTGTATGTTGACGGGCAGCCACATGCGTTCAAATCTGAATGGACTAATCATGGAAACATTGTTTTGGAGCCTGCGAAAATCACCGGATTAAAAATTGGTGCAGGTCCGCAGGAATTTACTGCTGAACAGATAGCCAATAATGGCGATGACTGGTTAAAAAATTCATATACAGGAGGCATTGACCAGTTTAGAATGTACTCTTCAGCACTTTCTGCCGCAGAAGTTCAGGCTTTATTCTCCAAGAAAAAATAGATGAATTTATTCCGAACTATAAGTTTTTCTTTAGCAACTGCCATACTTTTCAGTTATGGCAGTTGTTCTAATGGGCGGGAGCCCGACATTGTGGAACCGCCAATCGATCCACCTCATACAACAACATACACCGATCCCCAAATTGTAGAAATGGTGCAGAAAGATGCGCTGAAATATTTTTGGGATTATGCAGAAGTAAATTCCAAATTAGCACGCGAAAGATATCATACAGAAAATCCTGGGTTAGATGCAAATGTTGTTTCTGCGGGCGGATCTGGATTTGGACTGATGACCGTGCTCGTTGGGATTAAAAATGGATATATTCCGCGTGCGGAAGCTGTTTCAAGAATTGGTACCGCACTGAATTTTCTTCAGAATGCCGACCGTTTTCATGGAGCGTGGTCTCACTGGATCAGCGGTAGTACAGGAAATGTAATCCCTTTTAGTCCGATGGATAACGGCGGTGATTTGGTTGAAACAGCTTTTCTCGTTCAGGGATTGATTTGTGTAAGAGAGTATTTTAAAACCTCTACAGACACTGCGGAACTTGCGCTTTCCCAGAAGGCTGACGAACTATGGAAAGGAGTAGAATGGAACTGGTATACCCAGGGCCAAAATGTTCTCTATTGGCATTGGTCACCCAATTACAGTTTTCAGATGAATCATAAACTTCAGGGTTTTGATGAAACTATGATCACCTACGTTTTAGCCGCAGCTTCGCCAACTTACTCCATCGAAAAATCAGTGTATCAGCAGGGATGGGCTAGGAATGGCGGTATAAAAAATTCAGCGTCTCAGTATGGAATCCCCGTCGTGGCGAATCACAACGGCGCCACCGGTAATGTAGGTCCCATGTTTTGGTCACATTATTCTTTTTTAGGATTGGATCCGCGGGGGCTTTCCGATGAGTTTGTGAATTATGGTGACGTCACTGCAAATCATGCGAAAATCATGTATCAGTACGGGATATCAAATCCAAAAGGCTGGAACGGTTATTCTGCAAAAAACTGGGGATTAACAGCCAGTTACAGCAGGAATGCGGATGGGAGTACAGGTTATGCTGCACATCAGCCTAATAACGATCTCGGTATTATCTCGCCTACGGCGGCCATCTCAAATTTCCCTTATACTCCGACTGAAAGCATGAATTACCTAAGATTCCTTTATAATGAAAATTATGAAAAATTAATTGGAGTTGCAGGACCTTACGATGCTTATTCGCTGCATTATAATTGGGTTACCCCTCGTTATCTTGCTATTGATCAGGGAACAATTGCTCCAATGATCGAAAATCAGAAATCAGCCTTTCTCTGGAATCTTTTTATGAATGCTCCGGATGTCAGGTCGGGACTAGTTAAATTAGGATTCCATTCAACACAACATGGATTTTAAAATCAAAAATTAAAATGAAGAAGATATTCGCATTTTCGGTTATGACTTTGTCACTTTTAAGTTCCTGTAATAATTTACAGAAAGTGGCTGCAGAGCCGGAAAGTATACAGAAATTTACTGATGAGCAACTAATGGATCGGGTGCAGAAAGATGCACTCAAATATTTTTGGGATTTCGCCGAACCTAATTCTTTGATGGGTAGGGAACGCTACCATGAAGATTTTTATCCTAAAAATGATGCCAATGTAGTTACCACAGGTGGCTCAGGTTTCGGACTGATGACGATCCTGGTAGGGGTCGAAAGAGGTTTCATTCCGAGAAGTGAAGCAGTAAAACGGTTAACTCATATCGCAGATTTTTTAGCAAAAGCTGACAGACATCACGGTGCCTGGCCTCATTGGCTTAATGGTGAGACCGGAAAAACGGTTTCATTCGGAAAAAAAGACAATGGTGGCGATATTGTAGAAACTGCGTTCCTTGTTGAAGGTATTATCACTGTTCGTGAATATTTTAAAAACGGAAATGCCGAAGAGAAAGCACTCGCAAGAAAAATGGACGATCTCTGGAAAGGCGTAGAATGGAACTGGTACACCAAAGGCGGAGAAAAAGTGCTTTACTGGCATTGGTCTCCTATTAATGGCTGGGAAATGAATCATAAACTTCAGGGCTATGATGAGACTTTAGTCACATACATTCTCGCAGCTTCCTCGCCGACTTATCCCATTGATGCGGAAACTTTCTATCAGGGCTGGACCCGAAATGGGACTTATACCACGACCGCAGAAAAATATGGATATCCGCTTTACGTAAAACATAATGGAGCTGAAGAATATGGCGGACCAATGTTTTGGGCTCACTATTCTTATCTGGGATTAGATCCTACAGGATTATCCGACAGATTGGTGAAGAATTATTTTGATCTGAACCGCAGCCACGCCATGATTCAGTACAGTTACAGCGTTGAAAATCCAAAACAGTGGCGAGGTTACGGACAGAATTACTGGGGATTCACTGCGAGTTATACCCGAAATCAGGATGGTACGGTAGGTTACGATGCGCATAATCCTAAGAATGATCGCGGTGTTATTACGCCAACTGCCGCACTAAGCAGTTTCCCGTATACCCCTAAAGAATCGATGAATGTTTTACGGTTTCTTTACACTCAAAAACCTGAATTTATTGGTTCTGCCGGACCTTATGATGCCACATCAATCCATTACGACAACTGGTTTACGCCGAGATATTTGGCAATTGATCAGGGCACAATTGCACCTATGATCGAAAATTACCGCACCGGTTTACTCTGGAAATTATTTATGAATGCTCCCGAAATTAAAAACGGTTTGAAGAAACTTGATTTCAAATCCACAAAATATAAATTTTAATGAAAATATTGCTAATAGGTCTGTTTACGGCTTCATGCCTCCTTTCCATTAATCTTAAAGGCCAGGAAATCAAAGCTGAGATGAGTAAAGAAACCAAAAAGGTTCAGAAGATTTCTTATATTTTAGATTATCCAAAAGATGCGAAAGGCAAAGTTCCGCTCATGGTCTTTCTTCACGGCTCCGGCGAACGCGGAACTGATCTGGAAAAGGTAAAAGCTAACGGACCCTTCAACTACAGAAACCTGATAAAAGAGCCGGTGGCAATCCTCGCACCGCAATGTCCCGAGGGAGTTTGGTGGGATACGGAAACTCTTTATCATTTGATCAAAGAAATTCAGCAGAAATATAAAATCGATGAATCCAGAATCATCCTTACAGGCCTTTCCATGGGAGGTTGGGGTTCGCTGAAACTCGCCATGGAACACCCGGAATTATTTTCAGCAGTTGCAGTAGTTTGCCCGCCGGTAGACCGGTTAATGAAAGTGCGCGCCGGTCAGTACAAAAATTTGCCGATGAAAATCTTCCATGGTGCTAATGATGATATTGTATCGCCAATGAACGCCATCGAGATTTATCAGGAGATCAAAAAAGTAAATAAAAATACAGAGCTCGTTATCTTTCCGGATGATAATCATAATTCCTGGGATTCTACATATTCCAATCCAAAATTATACGAATGGATGCTGGCTCAAAAAAATCAAATAATATAAAGTAGAAGTTTATGAAGAAATTACTTTTAGTTGCTGCTATGGCACTATCTAGCTGCCTTTTAGCACAGGAAATGGTGACAAAACCGGTGCAGGCTTACCAGACGCCGCAGTACAATGCAAAGAAGAAAGCTTTTGTTGATGCATTACTTGCAAAGATGACGGTTGACGAAAAAATCGGTCAGCTCAATCTACCAAGTGCAGGTGATTTCACTACCGGTACGGCCCAAAACTCCGATATCGGAAAAAAGATAGAAGACGGTCTTGTTGGCGGACTCTTCAATATTAAAGGCGCCGATAAAATACGTGCGGTGCAGAAAGTTGCTGTGGAGAAAAGCCGCCTCAAAATTCCTTTAATTTTTGGAATGGATGTAATCCACGGATATGAAACCAATTTCCCGATTCCTCTTGGTTTAGCGGCTTCCTGGGATATGAATTTAATTCAGCAGTCAGCAAGGGTCGCTGCCCGAGAAGCTTCCGCAGATGGAATTTCCTGGACTTTCTCACCAATGACCGATATTTCCCGCGAACCAAGATGGGGCAGGATTTCTGAAGGTTCAGGAGAAGATCCTTATCTGGGGAGTGAAATCGCCAAACATATGGTCTATGGTTATCAAGGCAAAGATCTCTCTCTCAGCAACACAATCATGGCTTGTGTAAAGCATTTTGCACTTTATGGCGCAGGTGAAGCAGGAATGGATTATAATACGGTTGATATGAGCCATGTACGCATGTTCAACGAATATTTTCCTCCTTATAAAGCAGCGGTAGATGCTGGTGTAGGTTCTGTAATGGCTTCATTTAACGAAGTTGACGGAATTCCTGCGACCGGAAACCGATGGTTGCAGACCGAAGTTCTCCGAAACAAATGGGGCTTTGGCGGATTTGTAGTGACAGATTATACCGGGATTAATGAAATGATTGATCATGGAATGGGCGATCTTCAGCAGGTTTCTGCGATGTCGTTAAAAGCGGGAATCGATATGGATATGGTGGGCGAAGGTTTTCTGAAAACTTTAAAGAAATCTTTGCAGGAAGGAAAAGTTACCCAGGCAGAAATCGATATGGCTGCGAGAAGAGTTCTCGAAGCGAAATATGATTTAGGTCTTTTTGAAGATCCTTACCGCTATGGAGATGCAAAACTGGCGGCGAAAGAGGTTAACAGTCTTGAAAATAGAAATATTGCAAGAAACACCGCGGCACAATCGATGGTTTTATTGAAAAATGAGAATAACGTGTTACCTTTAAAAAAATCGGGAACTGTAGCAGTAATCGGTCCATTGGTTAATAATTCACTCAACATGGCCGGGACATGGAGTGTGGCTGCGAAACATGCCAATGCAGTGTCGTTGATGAAAGGACTTCAGGACAACTTTGGAAAAGAGGTGAAATTTATCTCCGCAAAAGGTACCAATATTGATTACAGCGAGAAACTTGAAAATATTTATGCTGCCCACGGAAAACTCACTGAC
>JAANMT010000998.1_pt1 | contig 29644 bp, 25 predicted proteins | sample 7279711 | NCBI WGS metagenome assembly JAANMT01 (sample SAMN14094538, study PRJNA606508) | bioreactor metagenome | isolation source: A lab-scale SPAN reactor treating ammonium-rich wastewater day 1 | place: Ireland: Galway | collected 2017-01-16 | reverse complement strand
CAGTACATGGACTGCCTGGGCGTGCACCACAACGCGGGGGCAACATCACCCGACGCGGTGACCGGCCACCCGGCAGCGCCGGGCGGCGGCCACTACTCGTGGTACTTCGGCCCGACGTTCAACCTGTATGCTGGCACGTTCCCGAACACGCCGCTTTGCTACACCGAGCTTGGGTACGTGTCGCCGCAGGGCTACCCGCCGATTGCCCCCAACTTCTCGTGGGGGGCGGGCAATACCGTTGCCCAGCAGGCGGAGTGGCTGGGGCGCGCGGCGCAGATCTTGCGCCACAGCGGGCGCACCAAGTTGATGATCGTGTTCAACGTGGACATCATGGTCTACCTGCCGGATGATCCGCAGGGAGGCTACGCGATCATCCGCCCGGATGGAAGCTGCCCGGCGTGTGGGCCGCTAGCGGCTGCGGTGCGCTAGGCTACCGATCCTAATAGGGGCAAGATAACCGCGCGGGGCGCAGCAAGTGTGTGCCCCGCGCTCCTCTTTTTGGCTGCATTGACCAGCAGCCTGCCTTGCGACCTCGTCACGCTATACTCTGGGTGGGCCCTCACAAGCGCCGGGTTCACCTCGATCATCGTGCTGGAATACGCTGCCATGAAGATTCTGGCCCTAAGCGACCATGTAGTAGAAGGCATCTACTCCCCGGCTGTGCGGGAGCAGCATGGCGACGTGGACCTGGTGATCGGCTGCGGTGACCTGCCATACTACTATTTGGAGTACATCGTCTCGATGTTGCCCGTCCCGCTGGTGTATGTGTTCGGCAACCATGATCGGGAGCAGTACACCGCCGACGGGCGACGGCTGACGGCCCCGGCAGGCGGGCAAGGGATTGAAGGGCGCGTGGCGCGGATAGGCGACCTGCTGGTCGCCGGGCTGGGTGGGTCGATCCGCTACCAGCCGCGCGGCGTGCACCAGTACACCCAGGGGCAGATGCGGGCGCGCATCCTGAGATTGCTGCCTGCGCTGCTGGTGAACAGGGTGCGTTTTGGCCGGTACCTCGACATGCTCGTCACGCATTCGCCGCCATACGGCATCCACGATGGGCAAGACCCCGCGCACGTGGGGTTCAAGAGCTTCCTGACCTTCATGCGCTGGCTCAAGCCCGCGTACCTGCTGCATGGTCACAAACACGTGTACGGGCACGGCCAGGTGCGCGAGACGCAGGTCGGTGAAACGACGGTGCTGAACGTGTATCCGAGCCGCGTGATCTATTGGGATGATGCCAGTAGAGAAGGATAAGCTGGAAGCCAACCGTGATGACACAGACGGCCGGCGCCTGTGTGAACTAAAGGCTGGCGGTCAGCCGTGACGGGCCAGCGCAAGGGGCAGCCCGACTGCTGTCCGCGTTCTGCTAATATGCGTTGCGCGAGCCGGAGCCGAGGAATGTCTGCACAATCGTCCGGACGATGATCTTGATGTCCAACCAGAGCGACCAGTTCTCGACATACCACAGGTCGTACTTGGTGCGCTCTGCGATGGAAGTGTCACCCCGCAGACCGTTGACCTGTGCCCAGCCCGTCACGCCCGACTTCTCGCGGTGACGCTCCATGTAGCGCGGGATGCTCTGGCGGAAGCGATCAACGTAGATCGGACGCTCCGGGCGCGGGCCGACCAGACTCATCTCGCCTAAGACGACGTTGATCAACTGGGGCAGCTCGTCGATGTTCCTGGCGCGCAGCCAGCGACCGAGACGCGTGCGGCGCGGGTCGTCCTTGGTCGTCCAGCCGGGGCCTTGCTGCTCGGCGTCGGGGCGCATCGAGCGGAACTTGAACATCTGGAACGGGCGGCCATCAAGACCCATGCGCTCCTGCGAGTAGAAGATCGGGCCGGGCGAGTCGAGCTTGATGAGCGCCGATAAGAAAAGCAGGATGGGTGAGAGGAACACCAAACCCAGGCCTGCGACGACGATGTCCAGCCCGCGTTTCAGGCTGAGCTTCCAGCCACGCAGCTGGATATCGCGCACGTTCAAGAGAGGGATGCCGCCCAGGTCATCGATGGTAACACCCGTTGTGATGAACTCGAACACGTCGGGAAAAATCTTGATGGCCACGCTGCCACGCTGGCACATGCTCACGATGCGTACCAGATCGTGCCGGTTCGAACCTTCGGGCAGGGCGATAATCACCTCCTGCACGTCGTGCCGCTCGATGATCTCAGGCAGCTCACCCACGAAGCCGAGCACCGGTGCGCCTGCCACCTCAGTCGGGCCATCCCGGTCAGAGGCCACGCCCAGCAGATCGTAACCCAGATAGGGTGACCACTGGATCTTCTGCACGATGGCATGGGCTGTCTCTCCCGACCCGACGACGACGGTGCGGTCGCGCCCGACCCCACGCATGCGAAGACGGTGCCACCAGCGGCGGTGCAGCAGGCGGCCAAATGCGATCAGGACGATGCTGAGCAGCCAGGCGTAGAGCACCATCGCGCGGGGGAAGTCAAGCTCGAAGATGGTGTCTTTGAATGTCAGGGCAGAGATGGCGACGGCGAGCATTGTGCCGACGCTCACCGCGCCGAAGATGCCCGTGATCTCGTCGAGGCGGGACCCCGCGCGGGCGACGTGGTAGAGCTTGTTGAAGTAGAACACGCTCAGGATGCTGAGTACCTGGGCGAGCATCATGGGTACGTAGGTCAGAAAGCCCGGCTGGTCGGTCAGCCGCACGGGAAACGGCAACCAGACACGGAGCTGGTAGGCCAGCACAAACGCGGCGAGGGCCATCAGCCCGTCGAGCGCGATCCTGGAACCTATGTTGAGTGTGCGGACTTGTTCTCGGTTCACGGGGCACCCCCCTCAAGCCTGCAAGGTCACACGTTTCGCGAGAAGTGGCCCAAGGCCACGTCAGCCGGACTCGGTTCCGGCGATTACCTCGCGCCACAAACCAGGGCCGCCCCACAGGCCGATACCCAGCATCACCGCCAGGTGAGTGAGCAGCGGCGTCTGGGCGCGAAAGTGCTTACGATAGAAGATCAGGAAGGCCCGCACAAACTCCAACCGCGCGCGACGGCTCTGGCGGCTCGCCGCCCGCTTGACGTGCAGCACCTCGACCCCTGGATAGTACATGATCTTGTAGCCTGCCTCACCGATGCGCTTGCACCAGTCAAGGTCTTCGCCGTACATGAAAAAAGACTCGTCGAGCAGACCAACGCGCTCAATCGCCTCACGCCGCACGAGCATGAACGCGCCGACAACCGATCCGACCTCGGCTTCCTCGTCCTCGGGGAGGAAGGTCATGTTGTAGCGGGCAAACCGGCGGCTCTTTGGAAAAAGCTTCGAGAAACCAATGAGCCGCCAGAAGGATATCTCGATGGTGGGAACGCTGCGCCGGCAGGCCAGATCGAGCGTGCCGTCGGGCAAAACCAGCTTGGGCCCAGCCACTCCCACTTCCGGATGCGTGTCCATATATGCCAGCATCCGCGCCAGGGCGTCAGGCGGCAGCTCGGTGTCAGGGTTGAGAAGCAGCGCGTAGCGCGGGGCATCCAGCGCCACAGCCTCAGGCGGATCGGCGTAGCCAAAAGCACGCAGCCCAAGATTGTTGCCCGCCGGGTAGCCGATGTTGCCGTGCCCGGCGATCAGGCGCACCTGGGGGAACTCGGCGGCGACCATCGCTGCGCTGCCGTCCTCTGAGCCGTTATCGACGACGACCACCTCGAATGCGAGGCTGCCTTCGCTGGCCAGGACGGTTTGCAGGCAGCGCCGCAGGTAGTCGCGTGTGTTCCAGGTGACGATGACAATGCCGAGGTCTTTCATCGGGGGCGATTCTACCGTCCTGAGCGGCAGGGGGCAACCCCGACCCTGATGGATGGATCACCGCCCGGCGGCCTGCTCAGGGTGTCACGATGCGGGCTTTTCGACTACAATATGGGGCGATCCGCGCCGGGCGTCCGGCCTGAGCGCACCGTGAAAAGGCAGGGATACTACCGAGGAGGAGCGTCTGCAATGCAACCTGCGACCATTAGCAGCATTCTGAGCTGGATCATCGTCGGTTCGATAGCCGGGTACGTGGCGAGTCTCCTGCTGCGGGCGGAGCGTCAGGGCTGCCTGATCAACGTCGCCATCGGGATCGCTGGGGCGTTTGTCGGCAGCTTCGTCATGCGTAATTTCTTCCCCGGCATCGCCAACTTCTTTGGCACGGGTCCGGTCGCCGGGTTTTTCAACGGAATTGTCCACGCCATCGTCGGCGCGATCATTGTGCTGGTGATCCTCGAACTGATCCTTCCCGGCCAGCAGCTTGGGATGCGCGGGAGCGGTGGCAGGCGTCGCACCGGGCGGCGGCGGCGGTAGAAGCGAGCCCCAAGCCAGCGGTCGAATCACAGAGAGTCCGCGCCGGGCTAAATGCCCGGCGCAGTCACGTCGTGTTCTACAAGCCGGAAGGTGCTGCCTGGGCCGGGAGCGGCATCCGCACAACTGGTATAGATCGGGTTGAGCAACGGCTCGGATGCAACACGCAGCGCGTGCACTGCCCCGCCTGCCACCTCCAGGCGGATGAGCCATTCATCGCCTGCTAACGGCTGCACATCGACCAGTTGCAGATCGTTAATCGCCGTGATTCCCGTCTCCAGACGCAGGTAATACTCGGCAGCCTGGGCCGGGGGCGGGTAGCTCGTCCTGCCCCGGTACCGGTCCAGCACAACCTCTCCCCGCCGATAGGCGTCCACCAGAGTCTCCACCTCGTCGGGCGCGGCGCGCCCGTAGCTCAGCGCATGCGGGAGGAAGAGCATGACCGGCGCAAAGCGGTGGCCGCCGACGTGCGTCGTCTGCCAGGCATCTTGCCCGGCGTGGAGCGTCATCGCCTGGTAGGCCGCTATCCCAAACTTGGCGCAGCAGGCGTCACGCTTGCCGTTGCCGCAAACCAGAAAGAGCGGCGCGAGGCGGCGCTGCCCATCATAGGCGGGATCGCCAGCAGCCACTGCCGTGATGTCAAGGTCGAGCAGGCTGTCCAGGCTTTCCAGCTCAAAGGCATACAGGCGCGGCTGCGGCGGGCGGGCGTCGGCGACAAAGAAATGGACCGGGATCAGGTCGCGCGACGCGCCGCGCTTGACGAACACCAGCCGGGACTCCGGGATAGCCTCCAGCTGGGCGTTGAGATGCGCCTTCAGCGGCTCCGGCAGCGCGCTTTCCTCAAAGGCCTTGTTGCCCCAGCGACCGGCGTACTCAAGCAGAAGCCATACGTCGGCGCGGGGCGCTGTGGCGACCAGCGGCTCTCCAACCTCGCGGCTCCAGGGAGAACAAATGAGAGAACTACGGGCAGCATCGGCTGAAGCCATACGGTTAATCCTTTCTGGTGCTGAACCGGGCGGGGGTACGGGTATGCACGCTGCTATTCGTCTCCGCCCGGCGCGATCCGGGCGCGCATCCATTGGAAGCCACCATCCAGCCGCAGGGCAAGGTCGGGCGCAAGCATGCCGGTGCTGCGATGGATGGTCAGGCGCACCAGCCGGTCGTCGATCAGCACCAGGGCGGTGTCGGTCTGCGCCTGGTCGAGGGCGATCTCCAGCATCTCGAGCGCGGTGTGCCACTCGTCGAGCGTGCTCTGGTCGCTGCCAGGCTGGTTGTATGCCGCATCGACCAGCGCGGCGAACGCCCGGGTGAGGTCGAGAGGCGTGAGGAAAACACCGTCTTCCGGCAGGGGACGGCGCGCGTTCGTTGCGCAGCGGAAGCCCAGGTCGGGTCCCGCGCTGGTTGGCGTGACCCAATTCCGCACCGTGCCGATGAGAAGCGGCTCCAGATTGTACCAGCCGCCGCCGCGCGTCACCCGGCGCGTGCCGGTCGCCGGGCCGGTGGGGTCGGTGCCGATGCCGCTGCGCTGGTAGGCCGCCTCGTCGTACCAGTCGGCCACCCACTCCCAGACGTTGCCTGCCATGTCCAGTGCTCCATAGGCGCTTGCCCCCTCCGGGTAGGTTCCAGCAGGCGCGGTGCCTTGCACGGTGCTGCTCCCGTAGCGCACCAGGTCATCGCTGGGCGGCGTGCTCCCCCAGGGGAAGCGCCGGGATTCACCGCTGAGCGGGTCCCAGATGGCAGCCTTCTCCCATTGGGCCTCGGTAGGCAGGCCGACTGGTAAACCAGTCTCCCCGGCCAGCCACAGGCAGTATGACACGGCACTCGTGTGGCGCACGTAGCTGACTGGGTGGTTGGCAAAGTTGGGCGAATCGAAGAAGCGGCGGTCGGCGGGCGGCGGGCACAGTCCGCTCTCGACGCACAGGGCGTAGCGGGCATTGGTGACCTCGGTCTGGTCGATCCAGTAGTCGCTCAACATGACTGGATGCTGGGGCCGGGAATCGAATCTGCTGGCTGCCTGGTCGGTGCCCATCAGGAAAGTGCCCGCCGGGACGAACTGGATCACGGCACCATCTGGCAGGCGAAAGGCACTCGCGCCCACCTCAAGCGCTGCGAAGGCCAGCGCCGGGACGGGTGTTGCCTCGGCCATCTGGAGCGGGGTAGGCGCGGGCGGGATGGTCGGGGTGGGGATGGCCGTCGCCGCTGGCGCGGGGGTAGGCGTATCGTCAGCCAGCGCAACCACCTCGCTGCGCTCTGGCCCGCCTAACCTCACGCCGTCCAGAGAGACCGTGATCAGACCCAGCGTTTCCAGCACAAGGGCGCTCGTCCCGACGATGAGCACCAGAACCAGGACAATCACGGCGGACCGCAGCGGCCTGCGGCGGGCGGTGGCAGGGTCCTTCCCGCGCGCGGCAAGACGCTCCTCGCGGCGCAGTCGACGGTTCTCCTCGCGCAGGCGGCGGCGCTCACGGCGCGCTTCCTGGCTGGAAAGCCCGCGATGTACAACGACACGCTCGGCGGTGGGCCGCGTTGCGGCAGGCAATTCGCCATCATCGCGACCTTGTCGGTCTGCGTGCCTGCCTGGCGTAGAGACTGGCACAGGTGACGCACCATGCTGGTAGGCACGCTCCAGCGCCGTCGCAAACTTCATCGCACCGGGGAAACGTTCGCGGGGCGAGGTAGCCAATGCCTTTAGCGCCACCTCGGCCACCGCGCGCGGAATGTCCGGATCGAGCAGGCGCGGGTCGGGAGCAGTTTCGGCCAGATCGCGCAGAGCCAGGTCGATGTCAGAGTCAAGCTCGAAAGGACGCTCGCCGGTCAGCAGCTCGTAGAGGATCACGCCAAGCGAGTAGATGTCGCTGGTGGGAGAGGCGGCGCGTGGGTCGGCGAGCAGCTCGGGGGCCATGTATTCCGGCGCGCCAAATGTTCCCGCTGGGGTTTCTTCGCCATCGCCCCGGCTGGCGAGCAGCGACAGCCCGAAATCGGCCAGGATCGCCTGGCCGCTGCGGGTCAGGATGATGGTCGCCGGGCTTACTGCGCGGTGGACGACGCCCTGGCGGTGGGCATGGTCAAGCGCAGATGCAATCTGCCGGATGATGAACACTATGTCGTCTGGCTCAAGGTAGCGTTCCCCAGCGCGAACCTCCACCATCAGGTCGGCAAGCGAGACACCCTCAACGAAGTCCATCACAACGTAGTGACCGCCCTCTGCCTGGCCGAAGTCATAGACGCGGACGATGTTGGGGTGCTGGAGGCTGGCGATGGCCTTCGCCTCACGCCGGAAGCGCGTGCTGAACACCGGATCAGCGTCAAGCTGCCGCCCGACGATCTTGATCACGACCGGGTGGCCGTCTTCAGCGTGGTGACCTTGGTAAACCTCGGTGAGGGCGTCACCGCCCAGGTACTCGACGATCCTGTAGGGGCCGAGCTTAAGCCCGATCAAGTCCTCTGCCACGGCATGCCTCGCCCAAAGTGGTAATCCCCACCCAGCGGCTGCCGGGGGCGGGTGAACACGCCAAGTATATTAGAGGGGAGCGGGTTCGCCAAGCGGTCGTGAGCCAGCCGCAAAAAGCAGAGCAGAGCAGCTTTCGCTACCCTGCCCTACACACACGAGGTACTAACAAAACGGATGGCCATTGACACTGTCGCATGGGCAGGTTAAGTACCGATTATCGCTGCGTTAAGGTTTCTTTATGAACGGTCAGCTGGCCGATTGTCTCCCGGTTACGTGTTGGTGGCGTGTTTTGCATTCAATTGGGCGTAGGGGCAGGTCTCAGACCTGCCCCTACCAGCGGAATGAAGTCTGCCTGGCCACGAAATTAGCGGCCAACTCATTTCAGGGAGACTACCGGCTTGCCGGGGCTGCCCAAAAACGTGAGCGCCCCGCAAACTGGCGGGGCGCTCTGCCATATCTTCTGGCTGGTGGCAGACCGTCTACTTCTCGGCCTTAAGGAACAGATTCATCTTGGTGCCGCAGACAGAGCAGACGCCCTTAGCCATGCGGCGACCCTGGGCGTTCGTCACGATCTGAACGTCCTTCATAACGCGCTTGGTCTTCTCTTTAACACAGTAGCCTTCGTATTGAGCCATCGTTAGCACCTCCTATGAGTATGCGACTGTATGCGTAGCGTACTCCAAAGCGAACAAACGTGCAAGTCGCAAGGGCCGAAAAGCACCGGATTCAGGATAAATTCACACAAAAAGCGTAAGAATGGCCCGTCAGAAGCCCCGATCAGCCGGTTGCCTGGGCTCAGGAAGCCTCGATCACGCCCGCATTGACCAGCTTGCGCTCGACCATCTCGGCGGTTTCTTGCATGCTGTCCTCGATGTAAGGGTAGGCCAGCCAGGCATTGCCGAGGCCGAACAGCCCGCCCGTCAGTGCTCGCAGGAAGGGCAGACTCTCACGCGCCGGGTAAAAGGGCAGGCCGAAGCCGTTGAACGGCGGATTGGCGAAATACTGGCTGAAACCATCCAGCCCGATAGGCGCGATGGCGAGCAGCAGGTAGGCCCAGAACGGCAGCTTGGGCACTGCCACCCCCGCTCCTTTCAGGGCGATGAACACCACGCCAAACAGGGCAATCGCGGCGTAGATCGCCACGTCGCGCTGGCAGAAGGCTACCTTCCAGCCCATCTGCTCGTTGCCAACAAACTGCTTGGCCGCGTAGATCAGGCCAGCGTCCAGCGAGCGGACGTCCACGCCGCTGAAGGCCGGTTCGGCGCGGGCGTATTGCTCAAAGCTGCCAACGGCCAAGCCTGTGCGCTCGCGCGGGTAGACCGTCTGCTCACCGAACAGAAACCACGAGCGGAAGGCGAACTGGTGGCAGACCGGGCTGTAGACTTTGTAGATCACGTTGGCGACGTTCGTTGCGCCGACGTGCATGGCGATTGGTGCGACGAACGGAATCCCCGCGTAAAGGCCGACGAAGACGGTCAGAACGGCAACCCAGCGGCGGGCGAAGCCGAGAACTGCCCGGTCAAGAGCGATAACGACGCTGCGCCGCCAGCCGGTGACTTTGGGTTTGGGGGACGAACTCACAGGCTTTCCTCTCGATGTTGCCGCGATCAGCGCCAGGCCGACTGCTTCCCAGTCCAGGGGAGCTTCAACGCGCACACCGCCGATCTCAACGACCGGGATGCGCTCAAATAGCGCCTTCTCAAGCTCAACGTCCTGCGTGATGTCGACCTCGATGAGGCGCAGCGGGACGGCACTGTGCATCGCCAGCAGGCGGGCCCTGGCCTCGTCGCACAGACCACAGCCATCACGGGTGTAGAGGATAACTTCGACCGCCAAAGTGTGCCAACCCCGGGGTTCTGTGTGGCCCGACTTATCGCGGAGGCGGCGGCTACTCCCCGCCGCCGCCCGCCAGCCGTACCAGCCACTCGTCGAGCTGGATAGCGAGATCGGTATTGCCCGCCAACGGGGCAAGCAGGCGCTGCATCGCGCCGCTGAAAACCAACACCCCGACTGCGATCAGCAGTACGCCGCTCACAATCTCGATGATGCGCATGTATTTCTGGAGCTTGCGGATCTGCTCGGTGGCGCGTTCGAGCAGCAGCGCGGTGAGCAGGAAGGGGATGCCCAGGCCAAGCGCGTAGGCCGTGAGCAGCACAGCCGCCCGCCCGGCGGACGCCGTGCTTGCTCCCAGCGTCAGCATTCCGGCCAGGATGGGGCCGAGGCAGGGCGACCAGCCCGCCGAAAACGTTATGCCCATGAACAACGAGCCGAGGTAGCCCAGTTCATGGCGGGGCGGGGACTGTCGCCGCGTATCGTAGTAGAGGAAGGGGATACGGATCACGCCCATCATGTGCAGGCCAAGCACGATAATCAACAGCCCGCCGATACGCAGAATCCAATCGGTAGCCTGCAAGAACTGCCGCCCTAGCTGGCCGATTGCGCCAGCCGTGATGCCCAGCACCACAAAGATCATGCTGAACCCCAGCACGAAGAACAGCCCATGCAGGAAGACTGTCCAGCGCGATGGCTTCGGTGCTGCGCTCGCGGCAGCGCCCGCGCCGACCATCGCCAGCGTGCTGCTGGCGCTGTGGGCCGCCTGGCCCGTCAGGTAGCCAATATAGGCCGGGACGAGGGGCAGCACACACGGCGAGACAAAAGACACCAGCCCGGCCAGAACAGCCAGCGGCAAAGTCACACTTGCAGGGTCAATGAACATAGTTTCCAGTGCCTCCACAAAACAGATGGTCGAGCGCGTCAGGGGTAACGCCACGCGCTGCCGTCACGCGAGCGGGCTGGCGGCCAACAGTGGCCCGGCCCTCTTCACTGACAAGACGCATCTGCGCCGGTAAGTCTTACGCGGCCTCATCAGCGGCGTCATCGCTGCCCAGGCGCGCTTCCAGGCGCTCAAGCTGGGCCTCGGCGCGACGCGTGTCGCGTACCAACATGAGCAGCAGGGCCAGAATGATGCCGCTCCAGAGAATGACATTGGCGATACCAATCCAGATGAGCATGCGAGTTCTCTCTCCTAACCCTGAAGCTAGCGCGCTCCGGCGCGGCGATCCACCCCGTCAGAAGACCACGATGCGTGTGGCGATGTCCCGCTCGTCGCGGGTTGTCAGGTGATCCTCCACATCATGGCCGGTGTATGGCTCAGCCCAGCGGTAGATCCACTTGGCAGCGTCGGGCGTCACGTTGACGCAGCCGTGGCTGCGCGGGCGACCATAGTCGTTGTGCCAGTAGGTGCCATGCAGGGCAACCCCCTCGCGTGTGAAGTAGACGCACCAGGGCACACCCGGCAGGTCGTACTCGTCATTGATGTCGCGCCCACCGGTCGTGCGGCGGGAGGGGCGCTTGTAGCGTACGTGCCACTCCCCGCGCGGCGTGTAAAACGGGTAGCGCGTGCCGTCGCTGCCAATGAACACAGTCCCGGTGGCGCAGCGCGTGGAAAAGACCCGCTTCTCGCCCTCGAAGCAGTGCACTACCTGGTTGCCCAGGTCAATATCGATCCGCTTGTCCTGGGGCGGCACGTTGGGCGAGATCGGGGCGAACTCGTCGGGCGAGAGGCGGCGCACGTGGCTGGCCTGCACCCACCACTCAGCGCGGGGCAGCACGTCGTCGAAGAGCCGGTACCAGGCCCGCCCGTCAGGCTCATCGGCCCGGTCGATGACGCGGAAGATCGCGCCATAAGCCATGTCGTAGTAGCGGCGGCTGCGGAGCTTCGGCTCCCAATGCTGCCACGAGGTCGGGACGGTGATCTCCCCCCAGAAGCCATCCCCGATCACGTCCTCCGGCTCGTGGTAGACCTCGCGCACGGGCACGATCCACGAGGAGTGGATGTAGCCATCACCCACATCGAACCATATGTCGTTGTGCGTGGGTGTCCAACGATTGCCGGGGAAACGCTCGGCTTTGAAGATGGGCAGCACGGTCGCATAGTTGACCGTCCGCACAACGGTATCGTTGTAGCGGTCGGGGTCTTCGACGACGCGCAAGCGCCACGCCTCGGCACGGCCCAGCATGGGCGGGTTGTCATAGTGCGCGTTGAATGAGAGGGTCTCGTCATACTCGACGCGGATCCGCCCGCCAGGGTCGAAGGGACGCTCGCCTTCGGGAGTCTCCTCCTCCTGGGATAGCGCAGGGTGTGCCCAGCGCCCCGCGACGAGCGAGGCAGCAGCGGCCACCCCTGCCCGCAGCGCGGCCCGGCGGCTGGCGGTCGGGCGACGTGTGTTGGGCTGGCGCATGAGAGTGATCCTAACAACCAGTGAAACGTGTGCTCAGGGTTCAGGCCTGGACGACGACGATCCGCGTGCCTGGCTCGCGCGCGCTTCCGGCAGAGTCTTCCTCATAGGTGGCAACCGGCTCGACCCAGCGATAGAGCCAGTTGGCTATCTCGCAGGTGACGTTGAGGCAGCCGCGGCTGCGCGGGCGACCGAAGTCGCCGTGCCACCAGGTGCCGTGAATGGCGTGCCCCATCGTCGTCAGGAAGGTGCACCAGGGCACGCCTGGCAGGTCAAAGGCGTTCTCATCGTCGCCACCGCCGCTGACCGGGTTGGCCGGGTCGGAGTACATGTGGCGCGAAGGCTGCTTGTAGACGACGGCGTGCTCGCCGACTGGCGGGCCGTACCCGCCCCCGCCTGACGAGGTGAGCGTGCTGAACACGAGCTGGCCGTCCTCGTAGCAGTCGATGCGCTGGGTGGTCAGGTTGACGATCATCTCCTTGTCCGCGCCAGGGTTTATTGGCTTGAAATCGCGCTCGGTCAGGCGGCGCATGAACCGCGCCGGAACCCATACGGGCGGGCGCTTGGGCTTATCATCGAAGGCCTTGTACCAGAAGTTCCCGCTCGCGTCCTGGTCAACGTCGATAATGCGGTGGACGCTGCCAAAGTGGTGGAATACCTGGTCGCCTTCATCGAGCACGACCCCGCCAGCCGGGCGGCTGTGCACTGACGTCACCGGGACGATGGTCTCGGCCCAGAAGCCGGGCTCCCCGGCGATCATGGTGTCTATTTGGGTCACTATCTCCGGCGTCCGGTAGGGCCTGATTACCTGTACGCCCGACGTGTACAGATAGCCGTTCTCGATGCGGTACCACACGTCGTTGTTCGGGTTGCCGCCCTCGTCGTGGATGATCTCCAGCAGGGGCAGGACGGTGCCCTCGTAGAGGTAATCGACCACCGGCTTATTAAGCCCGGTCTCGGCGCGGATCGGGTAGCCGGGCCAGGTGATGCGCCCCCACAGGTCCTGCCGGGCGGCACGTGGCTGGATGAAGTCCCACTCACTCCCTGGTAGGGGTGGGTTAGTTGGCACGCCAGGTGCGGCCTGTGCGCTCTCGCCTAATTGCGGGAAGGCCAATCCGGCAGCAGCCACCCCGGCAGCGCGCAAAAATGACCGTCTCGACAGCGGCCTGGAAGTGCGTCGCATCACTCATCGTCCCTTTGCAACCAGTCTTGCGTTCGGCTGTCGCGCTGATTATAACCAAACTTCGCGGGGTGGTGCGAGAAGCAGTCCGGTTCAGCGGGCGATGTGCCATGCCTCACCGTCGTAGGCCAGCGCCAGCCTGTCAAGCTGCGGCGGGGTGTGGCTGGCAAGCACACGCGCACGGTCGCCGTCCAGCTCGATGCGCTGCGCGACTGCGCCCAGCTCGTCAACGCGCTCGGCAATGGCGAGATAGCTAGCGACCGGTTCGCGGGTGAAGTCGCCGTCGTCAAAGGCGGCGTTGAGTGCCTCAAGCAGCAGGGCAACTTCCTCATAGCGCCCGGCCTGGAGCGCGTTCTGAGCAGCCAGCAGCATCCCCTCAACCGCGACGTTGAACGGAGCGCAGGGCTTTCGGGTGAATTCGCTCACCTGTGTGTTGGCAGCCGCCTCCTCTGCTGAAGGGAGCGCCTCCTGGTAAGGAGCGTAGAGTGCCTGATAGCGGCGGATGGTGTCGTACAAGCGCACCGTCAGGCGCAGGTCATCCACTTGCTGGCCGGGCTCTTGCCTGCCCAGCCAGGCCAGGTAATCAGCCTCAATCTGCGCCAACCCGACGCCGTAGGCGCGCCGGAAGGCGACCTCCAGCCAGGCGGAAGGGCTGGCGGCGGTAGCACTCTCAATGCCATACAGGTGCAGCAGCGGCTCCAGACCGTAGCGGTCGATCAAGTAGGTGACCAGACCCGCCGATTCCAGGTAGGCGATCTCGTGCGGGTGCTCCCAGAACTCATCGGCTAGGTCGGCCAGCGGGATGTAGGCGTCAAGCGCCAGCAGCGCGGCGGCACGCTGCCGGATCGGTTCTGGCTTGTAGTGCCCGCCCGCGATCACCACCGCCAGCCCCTCCGAAAGCACGGCGGGAGTCTGCGAAGTGCCGTAGGGACGCATCGCCCAGTGAACGGCCTCATGGCGCAAGACAGTCGGCAGGTCCGGCCCGGTATAGAGGCGATCCGTATAGCTGATCACGATCTCGCTGCCAACGTAGCCGCCGTGCCCCCACACGTTGTCGAGCAGCGTCACGGGAACGGGCTGCTGCGGGATGACCAGCTCAAGCCGGTTGACGACGTGGGTGAATGCGGCGTCGATCTCGCTTGCCAGCAGATCGATGTCGCGCTCGGCGGCGGTATGGGTCAGGTAGCGGACCTGGCTGAACCGGGTGCGGCGCTCAGCCCAGGCGGCATCCTCCTCCCACACCGGACGGTGCTCGGCAGGCTCCAGGTGGAGCAGAAAGTGTAGCGAGTGCGCCGCCCCGTCGTGATTGTCGGGGAGCGTGACGGACAGGCGGTACAGCCCGTCGTCAAAGCCGGTTGTGTCCCACGCCCAGCGAAAAACAAGCGCGTCGTCACGCAATGGGCTGCGGGTAACGAACGCCTCGGCAGGCAGTTGCTCATCTCTGACGATGAGCACGGGCACGGGATCGTTGTTGCCGTTGCGTGCCGTCGAGAGCTGCCTGAGGTTGCGGCCCGCCGCCTCGACCGTGATCAGGTCACCGACGTAGTGGCGCGGGCCAGGGAATACCCGCACCTCGCCGGTGAGGTAAGGCTCAACGGCGGGCGTCGCGGTGGGGGCTTCACCTGGCGGGAGGGCGAAGGGCACCGGCGCAACGGCCTGGGTGGGTGTCGGGCTGGCAAACGCATCGGCCAGTTGAGGACCGGCAGCCACGGGCGTCGAAACCGGCGCGTCGACCGCTGGCAGGGAAGCGCAGGCGGCGAGCAGGCTGGCAGCCAGCACGGCCAGCACAGCGCGCAACAGGTAGGGAACGGGGTAGCGGGGCATCTTCACGATAGCTCCTCAGCGAGCAGGCGGTCGAGCAGCGCGGCTTCTTCAGCAGGGGTGGTCACGTCGCCGTCCAGCCAGGCCGTACGCAGCGCTGCCAGGATGTGCGTGTAAGCCGGGCCGGGCTTCAGCCCGCGTTCTTTGAGCGCATCCCCGCCAATTGTGGGTGAGACGAAGCGGAGCCGGGTGGCGTAATCGGCAAGGCGGTCGCGGGTGGAGGCGGTAGAAGCGGCGGCCCAGAGCGTCACCAGCGCGTCGTCGCTGGCCTTGCGAAGCAGTCGGTCAAGCTGGCTGGGGCGGATCGGGCCATCTAACAGGCCCATCTCGGCAGCCAGTCTGGACACGGCAGCCAGCGTATCGACGGTGCGGCGGCGGACGTGCAGGCGGCGGCACACCTGGAGGGTCGCCGCCCGCGGCAGACGGTGGGTGAAGAGCGCGAAGTAAGGCAGCTCCGGGTCGAGGCTCGCCAGCTCGGGCCACAGCGGGCGGGCGAGCGCGGCGCGCAGGGCGCGGTACGCGGCAAAGAGCCAATCGTCGGCACGCAGATCAGGGTGAAGGTGGGCCAGCCCCCCCAATTCATCCAGGCGGCGCAGGACGCGCTCCGGCTGCGCCTCGTCGAAAATCAGCTCCAACTCGTGCTTAACCCGGTCGCCGGAAACCCGGTCGAGCATCGGGATGGCATGCTGGATTAGCTCAGCAGTGCGCGCCTCAATGGTGAATCCCAGGCGCTGCTCGAAGCGGATGGCGCGCAGGATGCGCGTCGGATCATCAACGAAGCTGAGACTGTGCAGCACGCGGATGCGCCCCCGGTGCAGGTCAACCTCACCGCCGTAGAAGTCGAGGAGCTGCCCGAAGTGACGCGGGTCGAGACGGATGGCAAGTGTATTGATCGTGAAGTCGCGGCGATGAACATCGTGCTTGATGCTGCTGCGCTCGATCTCCGGCAGCACGGTAGGTGCGTCGTAGAACTCGGTGCGTGCGGTAGCGAAGTCCAGATGGGGTGGCAGCTCATCCAGGGCGCTGGGCGGAAAGCCCAGGCGGTCGGCAACCCGCCGCCAGGTGTCGTCGTTCAGCAGCCACTTGCCCGTGCCGAAGCGACGGTGCGAGCGCAGGTCGCCGCCGAACTCAGCGCGCAGCGCGCGGGTGAGGGCGATCGCGTCTCCTTCAGCGACGAAATCGATGTCGATGTTGTGGTGGTCGAGCAGAAGATCGCGCACGAAGCCGCCGACCGCGTAGAGGTTGACGTCCATCTGCTGGGCAATGCGCCCTATCTCGCGCACGAGGGCCATGAGCAGCGGGGGGAGCGCATCCTCCAGCAGGCGGGCAACTTCGCTGCGGCGGGTGTTGGCTGGCGTATCGTGGCCCATGTGCTTGATCAGGTCGGTGCGGGTGACGACGCCCGCAATACGGCCCGAATCATCGACGACGGGAACTTGCCCCCAACCAGTGGTCATCATGACGTGCTGGAGGGCAGCAATCGAGTCGGTGGGACGGACGGCCACCTCGCCAGCCTCCATGAGCTGGTCAACGCGCACCCCGGACAGGCCGTGGTCAAGCGCGCGGTCGACGGCGCGGCGGGTCAGCAGGCCGACGATGCGGCCCTCCTGCACGATGGGGAAACCCTCATACCCGTAACGGCGCATGCGCCCGGCAGCGTCGCGCGCGCGCGCGTCGGGCGGGAGGGTCTGGACACCACGCGACATCAGGTCAGCGACGGTCAGGCTGGGCCGGATTTGCCCACGCAGCAGGTCGAGCAGCGTCTCCTCCGCCTCCTCAAGCGTCATGTCGCGGATGATGGCGGCAGAGGCGCGGCCATGCCCGCCCCCGCCGAAGTGTTCGGCGATCCGTCCTACGTCGATAGCATCGCCAACGCTGCGGGCGACGAGCTGCACGTGCTGGCCGAGGTCGACCAGCACGAAGGTGCCGTCAGGGTCCAGCAGGTCGCGCAGTTTGTGGGCCAGCGTGGCAATCTCCTCGACCAGGCCGGGGGCATGCGCGCTGGCGACGACAACCGGATGACCCTGAATGTCGTAGATGCGGGCGTTCTCCTGGAGCCGCTCGAAGACGGCGATCTGGTCGTCGCTGAGAGGGTGCTCCAGGAAGTCGCGCACCACGTCGAGCAGCGCGCCCTGGTCGAGCAACCAGGCGGCAGCGTAGGCATCGCGCGGGGTGGCCGTCCCGTAGGTGAGCGACCCGGTGTCCTCGTAGACGCCGAGCAGCAGCGCCGTGGCCTCGATGGGCGAGAGCGAGATGCCCTCGGCGCGGATGCGCTCTGTGAGGATCGTCGTCGTTGCGCCGACAGGCTCCAGCGTGACCTGCCAGGCCGGGTTGAGCGACTCGCGCGGCGCGTGGTGGTCGATGATCGCAACGGGGGTATCATCACCCATCCCGCGCACGCTCTGAACGGTCTGGGTATCGACGACGACCACGCGCTCAACCGGCTCCTTGGGCAGGTCTTTGGCGTGGGCGTAGGGCAGCTCGTCCCAGTACAGGGCCGTAAAGTGCCGTACGTTGCGGTTAATGCGGCTGGGCAGCACGGGGATCGCGCCGGGCATCAGCTTGTGCGCGGCAAGCTGCGAGGCGACCGCGTCAAAATCGGCGTTGTCGTGCGTCAGGATCAGCTCCATGATGCGATCATTGTATCGGATGGCAGTGAAACATAAAAGAGGGAACTGGCAGGGGCAGCAGGCAAGGGAACGCAGCAGGGGCCGCCAACTGTGGCCGCCCCTGCATGCCTGTGTTTGAACTTAACCTGACGATTAGCCCTGGCGGCTGCCCAGCGGCTCAAATGGCGCGGCCTTCTCGCTGGCGTGCTGCGCGCCGTCTGATCCGGCGCTGGCTGTCGCCGGATGCTCTGGCATCAGCACCCACAGCAGGCCGTACACCAGCAGACCCGCTCCATCGGCGAGCGTCAGAATGACGAAGATCAGGCGCACCAGCACCGGATCGACATTGAAATACTCGCCCAGCCCACCACACACGCCGCCCAGCATCTTCTGGCTCGTGCTCCGGGTCAACTTCTTCTCTGTCATCATCTCCATACCTCTCAGTCCAGTCCATTCAGGCTGTCTAGCAGCATCATCTTCCACCCATCTATACGCGGGTGCAGGGGCGAAGTTGCAGCCGCGCGCCGGACCCGATTCGGTGGGGTAGTGTATAATCGGGAGGAAGACTCACTCAGGAGAGAACACCATGGCGACGGGGCTGCATTTCGCGTGGGACGAGGTCACCATCGACCCGCTGCTTGAAGCGGGGTATGACGGTCGCGAGGTCCTCAGTGACACGCGCAAGGCGCGCATCGTGCGGGCGACGGCGCTGCGGCAGGCCGGGGTGAGGGTTTCCGCGCGGCGCGGTTCGCAGCGCCTGGGAGGCGCGCTGGGCGCCGAATTTCTCCCTGACCAGGCGGGCCAGCTGCTGGTTATCGCGCTGGTATCCAGCAGCGAGCAGCCGCCACCGCATGAGGACGCCTTCCCCGGCCTGCCGCGCGCACTGGCCCGCCGCGTTCTGCAGACGGCGATGACGACCGATGAAATCGAGGCCCTGGGCTCAGGCGTGCTTCGCTTTGACCGGGCGCTGCTTTACCCCGGACGTTCCACCATGGCGTTGTTCGAGTGGTTGGCGAGCGCGGTGGTGAAGTTGCTCATCCCGGGACTGGAACTGCTGCCCGAAGCTGAGTTGGCAGCACTGCTGGGGGTCTCGTACGAGGCGACGACCCAACCGCCCGACCCCTTGCCCGACCCGCTGCCTGCGGCTGGCGAAGCGACGGCGCTGAGCGCAAAGCTGCTGGCGCGGCTCGCGGGCGAGCAGACAGCCGTAACCGCACAGGTGGGCCTTCCGGAGCCAAACCTGCCTTTACAAGCGGATGAGGCCGTTCTGGAAGAAGAGCCCGCACCCGCCGGGGCCGAGCCGGACTCTGTGCCCGACGTCCCGTACGAGGCGAACCCGCCTGCGCCTGATGAGCAAATTGAGCCAGACGGTATCAACGTGCAGGACGAGTTGGGCGAGACACCTGACTGGCTGAGTGCCGCTGAGGTGTTTGGGGAGGAGGACCCTGCTGGGGAAGCCGCTGGGGTAGCGTTGTCTGAAGCAGCAGAAGCCCCGCTGGAGCCAGACCAGGCGCAGGCCCAGGCTGAGCCAGAACCAGAGTCCGGCCCAGTTAGCAAGCAGGACGACGAAGCTGGCGCAGATGACGACGGTGGCCCCTGGCGCGATGCTCTCCAGCAGGAGCGATACCACTTCCCGCCCCCTGCCCGCACCCGGTACCGCGATGGTGCCCCGGAGCTGTGGTACCTGTGTGCGGCCTGCGGGCGTTACGGTGCGCGAGAGATCGAGCCCGGCCTGTACCAGTGCACGCGCTGCCAGGCAGTGGTCGAGTACCAGATGGACGAGCCGTCAGGGTGAGTTGCCGCCAGCCTGGGGGCTGGCACCAATCAAGGGTTCCAGCGGCGGGTAGCCATAGGGCTGCCCGCTACTTTTTGGCGGTAGCGGGCCGGTCGACGATGTTCACCATGAACACCATGTCGCCGAGGGCAAGGATCGACTCGTCGCGCAGTTCGGTGGCGATGCCCCGCCCGGAAGGGCTGCCGTTTATCATGGTGCGGTTGGTGCTGCCCTGGTCGATGGCAAACAGGCGGGTCGGCGTTGGCCGCAGCATGACGTGCTCGCGACTGACGCCCAGGTTGAGCGCGCCGTACGAGTCAAGGTTGACGACGATGCGCCCCGGACGGCTGTCGCCACGTCCCAGGATCACATCCCCGTACAGGTCGAGGCCCATAACCATGCGCTTGTTTTCAACGTGCAGCTCAAGACGGATGCGCCAGGGCTGGGGCAGCAGCAGCTCGTCGCCCGGCTTGGGGCGGTAGGGTAGGGGGTGGTACGCGACGGGGGCGCTCTGGCTCTGAAAGCCGAACGGCTTGTACTGCATCAGGAAGCGATGGAAGACCTGATCCATCACAGCGCCTGCATTGGCACGCAGCACGAAGGTCTCGTCGTTCAAATTGGGTTCTTCATCGGTCATGGCCCGCTGCACTCATGCCTCCTGTCAACGTCCCGGCGCAGTGCCGCGCTCCTTGAGACGGCGCAACTATTATAGCACTGGTGAAATCAAGGCGGCACCGCACAGGCTGGAATTAGGGTCAATTCCCACCCTTGAGGCAGCCAGGCCGTGTGGGGCTGCCACGCTTCCGGGTTCTTCTCTCCATGCGGGAGAGCCAAGCCGCGTCTTGCAGGTTGGGGTGGGGCGCGCTATACTTCTCCCCAATCACAAACCGACCGACAGGCCCGATCTCCGGCCTGCCCGGCGACTCTAGCAGGAGATGAGCTACGCGATGGCGCTCACCAGAGAAGATAAGCAGGCGATCCTCAAGGACTTCGCAACGCACGAAGGCGACACCGGCTCGGCGCATGTGCAGGTCGCGATGCTGACGAAGCGCATCAACGACCTGATTGAACATCTGCGCGTGCACAAACATGACTATCACACCCGGTACGGGCTGATGAAGCTGGTTGGGCGGCGGCGACGCCTGCTGGCCTACCTGCGGCGCACCAAACCGGAAGAGTACCAGGAGCTGATCAAGCGCCTGGGGCTGCGCCACTAGTCATCTGTCCGGACGAGCAGCGAGCGTCTGCGAAGGTTTCTTGCCCAGGAATACTGCCAGACACGAGTAGAGCCTGCGGAGCGACCGCGTTTCTACTCGTGTTGTATTTCTGGCGCGACAGAGTAGACTACTAACGGAGAAGGTAACGATCCGGAGGAGCAGGAATTGGAAAGCGCAATCAAGAGAGCACGCTCGGAGTGCTTTCTTGATGCCGGTTTCCAGTCCCTGGGCCTCCGGGAGCCAAGACACGGTCAATGGAGGACCATCTTAAGCATGACCAACTCAAGAAAATATAAAGCAGTGCTCGGCGAACGGGAGCTATTCGTCGAGACGGGGCACCTCGCCGAGCAGGCGGGCGGCGCAGTAACGGTGCGGCAGGGCGACACGATGCTCTTCGCCACCGCGACGATGTCCAATCGTCCCCGCCAGGGGATCGACTTCTTCCCGCTCAGCGTGGATCTGGAGGAGCGGCTGTATGCGGTGGGGCGTATCCCCGGCAGCTGGTTCCGGCGGGAAGGCCGCCCGACGACCGAGTCGATCCTGGTGGCACGCATGACTGACCGCCCGCTTCGCCCGTTGTTCCCCCAGAAGATGCGGAACGAAGTGCAAGTAGTGCTGATGCCGTTCTCGCATGACCATGAGAACCAGCACGACATGCTGGCGATCAATGCGGCGAGCGCGGCCCTGCACATCTCGGACACCCCGTGGAACGGCCCGATCGCGGCAGTGCGGGTCGGGCTGATTGGTGGGAAGTTCGTGATCAATCCCACGTACGCCGAGATGGTGGAGTCTTCGCTCGACCTGCGGATGGCGGGCACGGCTGACGCAATCCTGATGGTGGAGTGCGCCGCCCACGAGGTTCCTGAGTCGACGATGGTCGATGCTCTGGAGTTCGGGCACGAGGCAATGCAGCCCTTCATCCGGCTCCAGAACCTGATGCGCCAGGAAGTCGGCAAAGAGAAGCGCGCCTATGACGTGAAGGGCGTTGACGAGGCGCTGCACCAGCGCGTGACGGACCGGGTGAGCGACCGGGTGATTGAAATCCTGAGCCGCCACTACGACCGTGACGAGCGCAAGGCGGAACTGGAAGACCTGCGTGAGCAGGTAGGCGTCGAGGTCACCGATCCGGAAGAGAACGAGCTGGCCGAGCGCATGGCGTTCGTCGGCACGGTCATCGATGAGGTGGTGAAGGAGCAGGTGCGCCGCCGCATCCTGCACGAGGGCGTGCGCCCCGACGGGCGGGACTACACGACAATCCGCGAGCTTTCCGCCGAGGTTGGCCTTATCCCACGCGTGCACGGCTCCGGGTTGTTCCAGCGCGGGCAGACGCAGGTGCTGGGCTTTGTAACGCTGGGCACTCCGCGCGACGCGCAGGAGTTCGATGGACTGGAGCCAGCCGAGGCGAAACGCTACCTGCACCACTACAACTTCCCGCCCTTCTCGACGGGCGAGACGTGGATGCTGCGTGGCCCCAAGCGCCGTGAGATCGGTCATGGCATGCTGGCCGAGAACGCGCTGCTGCCGGTGCTGCCCGATCCGGAGGAGTTCCCCTACACGATGCGCGTCGTTAGCGAGGTGTTGAGCTCGAACGGCTCAACCTCGATGGCATCTGTCTGCGCCAGCACGCTGGCGCTGATGGACGCAGGTGTGCCGCTCAGCCGCCCGGTGGCTGGTATCGCGATGGGCCTCATCACCGATGGTGAGCGCCATGCGGTGCTGACTGACATCCAGGGGATGGAAGACCACCTGGGCGACATGGACTTCAAGGTGGCAGGCACCGAGACCGGGATTACGGCACTGCAGATGGACATCAAGACCCAGGGGCTGGCACGGGAGATCATGGCCCAGGCGCTGGAGCAGGCACGTGAAGCGCGCCTCCAGATCCTCGGCGTGATGCAGCAGGCTATCCCCGCCCCGAGGCCGGAGCTGAACCCGAATGCGCCGCGCATCCTGATCATCCACATCGACCCGGACAAGATCCGCAACGTGATCGGCAAGGGCGGCGAGACGATCCGGGGCATCCAGGCAGCGACCGGGGCCAAGATCGACATCGAGGAAGATGGGACAGTCTACGTCGCCTCGGTGAACCAGGAAGGGGCGCTTGAGGCCCAGGCGCGCATTGAGGCGCTGACGGAAGTGCCCGAAGTCGGGCGCATCTACACAGGCCGGGTTGTGCGCGTCGAGGACTACGGGGCTTTTGTCGAAATCCTGCCTGGCACCGACGGGATGGTGCACATCAGCCAGCTTGACACCGAGCACGTCACCAAGACGAGCGACCTGGTGCAGATTGGCGACGAGATCATGGTGATGGTGACCGACATCAGCCCGGAAGGCAAGATACGGCTGAGCCGCCAGGCAGTCCTTGAAGGCTGGAGCCTTGAGGAAGCGCAGGAGAGCGACCGCGGCTCGCGTGGCGGTGGTGGCGGCGGACGGGGCGGCCAACGCGGTGGACGCGGCGGGGGCCAACGCGGAGGGCGTGGCGATAGCCACAGCCGGGGCGGGCCCCCTCGGTAGTGCGTAGAGGGTCACGCCCCAGACACGAAACAATATGCCCCCGCTTGCTGGCGGGGGCTTTCTTGTGATGCCAGCGGTGGTTGTGAGGCTTCAGCCCGTCACGCGAGGGACATCTGGAGTGCGGTGGCTGGACACAGTGCCGGCCCTCAATTCCCCGGCTGGCTCGCTGGACACTACGGGTACACGGCCTTATAATCCAGGTGACAAGCAGCATGACGACCTCGGATGCAACGGCACGTGAGCGGGCATCAAGATCATGTTCGATGCAATAGCAGCCCTCGGATTGGCCCCCAGGGACGCCATCGCCCTGGTTATTGGGTTGATCCTGGGGATCAGCGTCATCTTCTTCATCCGGTCGCGGCAGGTTTGGGCTGGCCGGAGGGCCTACGGGTACACCGTCTACGCCGCTGACCAGGCACGCCGCCGCCTGATACGCCTCTCTCTGGCGGGCGTCGGGGCGGTGGGGCTGGTGGCGGGGATTTGGTGGTGGTCGAGCCGCGAGCCAGCAGCGGTTGGCGAGCCGCCACCGGCTGTCGCTGAGGTGCGCGAAATCCCGGATACTGTGCTGCTCATCCCCCGGCTGGCCATTACGGTGAATATGGTCGAGGCCCCGGTGGTCGCTCAGCAGTGGGATATCTCGCGCCTGCGTGGAGAGGTAGCTCACCTGGAGGGCACTGCGTACCCCGGTGAGCCGGGTAACACGGTGCTGGCCGGGCACATCACGATCCCTGACGCAGGCTGGGGCCCGTTCAAAGACCTGCACACGCTGGAGCCGGGCGACCGGTTGTTCATTGAGCGTGGCACCGAGACCTTCGTGTATGTGGTGCGGGAACAGCTGATTGTTGCCCCCACCGACGTGCACGTCGCATTCCCAACGCCGCACAAGCAGCTCACGCTGATCACGTGCGCGGAGTGGAACGACACGCTGGAAACTTATGCCCTGCGGGTCGTGGTGATCGCCGATCAGCTCGAGTGAGCCTGCCTGCCGAGGCACACACCAGCCCAGATAATCAGGAGAGGTTCCGCGAGCGATGACCGCCGCAGCCAGCGCCAGCCAACCGCCGCTACAGTTCCGGGCCGGTAAGCCAGAGGACTGGCCGCGCGTGGCGGAGATCACTGCCAACACGTGGGATGAGGGCGACTACATCAACGAGGCGCTTTGGCAGCGCTGGACGACGAACAACGAAGGTTACCTGGCTGTCGCACTGCTGGATGGGGCGCTGGCGGGGTTCTGCCGTGTCACCCCATTTGGCCCGGCAGAGTGGTGGTTGGAGGGCATCCGGGTGGACCCGGCGCTGCGGCGGATGGGAATCGCCCGGTCGCTGACGGCGCACCTGGTGGAGTGGTTTCAGAGACATGGTGATGGCATCCTGCGGCTGGCCACGTACAGCGAAAACGAGGCATCCAAACACCTGGCGATGAGCTTCGGCTTTCGCCACATCCTTAGCTTCGCCGAGGTCGAGGCGCCTGCCGAGGCAGGGGACTTCCGGAGCTTCAAGCGGCTTGGTTCACAGAACCTCGACCTGATCCTCAGCTACCTGCGGCGCTCGCCGATGCATCGCATCAACCGTTTCGCCGAACACTACTGGACGCTGTACTACCTGACCCGCGAGCGGCTGGCAGGCTACCAGGCAGACGCATCAGTGGACGTGCTAGGTTGGCGGCAATTCGATCAACTGTACGGGCTGGCGGTCGTGTTTTGCGAGCCGCCGCCGGGTCGGGAGCCGGGCTCTTCCAGCACGTTGTACACAGGCTATCTGGATGCGCTCGATGACACGACGCTGCAGGCGATGCTGCGCGCCCTGCGCGGTCTGGCAGCGCAGCGCAGCCTGGGCAGCGTGACGTGGAAGATGCCAACTGGGCTGGGGCTTGAGCGGGCAGTCCGCGAAACATCATTCAAGACTACGTGGGATGACGGAGAACTGTGGCTGTTTGAGCTGCCGCTGAGGTAGCCATCAGCGTCTGCTAATGAGCGATGTGTCGCTCCTTGCATTGTATGGAGGTGGATTCAATGGCTGATGATGACCAGGGTGGTGACCTGCCACTCGCGCTGCTGGCCGAAACCGAGCACTTCGCTGTGCTGGTGGGCCAGGACGAAGACGGCGAGCCGGTGTACAACGTGGAACTGGGCAACGTGACGCTGCACTTCTTCCGCGAAGAGTGGGTAGAACTCGTAGCGGTGGTGACAGGCGCAGCGCAGAACGCGTGACAGGGCGGGGGCAGCCAGGCAGGGCTGCCCCTCATGCTCTGGCCGGGAAACCTGTCATGCTACAAGAGGATGAACGCCACTGTCAGGGGGCGGGCGGAGTGGCATATGCTGAGGGCGGGCACACTCCCCAACCGCCGCGTCTGGCTGCCACCCGCGTCACGTACCGCGAGTTCCCCAACCCCTGACCAGCGCCCCGGCTGCCCTTGCCACGTATCAGTCTCGGTGAGCAACGATTTGCAGGCGAACGTGTCCGGTTAAGCAGGCACAGCGAGGCATGCAAACGGCCCGCGATCTGTTTCCCGATTGGCCAACCTATCCTAACGAAGCAAGGAGCTAAGCGCATATGACCGTGTCCGAGAAGCCAAAGGCCAGCCCCCCTGGCAAGGCTGAAGGCGCGAGCGCGCCGGAGGTCAAGATCAGCCCGGAGGAACTGCTGGCCAAAGCCAAGAAGCCAGCCGCCGACGCCATGCGCCTGCACCCTTTCTACCGGGGCAAGGTGCAGACGGCGCTGCGGGCGCGCGTGGAAAGCCTGGACGATTTCGCGATCTGGTACACGCCGGGGGTGGCTGCTCCATGCCGGGCCATTGTGGAAGACCCTGACCTGGTGTACGAGTACACCAGCAAGTGGAACACGGTGGCCGTGATCTCCGACGGGACACGAGTGCTGGGCCTGGGAGACATCGGGCCGAAAGCCGGGCTGCCCGTCATGGAGGGCAAGGCGCTGCTGTTCAAATACCTGGGCGGGGTGGACGCGGTGCCGATCACGCTCGACACGAAAGACCCGGACGCGATCATCGAGACGGTGCTGATGCTGCAACCGGCTTTCGGCGGGGTGAACCTGGAGGACATCTCGCAGCCGAAATGCTTCCGCATCCTGGATACGCTGCGCGAGAAGGCCGAAATCCCGATCTGGCACGACGATCAGCAGGGGACGGCGGCGGTGCTGCTGGCCGGGCTGATCAACGCGCTGGAGGTGGTCGGCAAGAAGCTGACCGACGCGCGGCTCGCGTTCGTTGGGGCGGGGGCGGCGGGCATCGCCTGCGCGCGGCTGGCCTTCGCCTACGGGGCCGACCCGGCCAACGCGGTGCTGGTGGACGTGGATGGCATCCTGGGTAAGCACCGCGAGGACATCCGCCGCAGACGGGCGGAGTTTGTGCAGCAGTGGCGGATGTGCGAGATCACCAACCGGGAAGGGCGGCAGGGCGGCATTGCCGAGGCGCTCGAAGGGGCGGACGTGCTGATCGGACTCTCGAAGCCGGGGCCGGGCACAGTGCTGCCGGAATGGATCAAGCGCATGGCGCGCGACCCGGTTGTATTTGCGATGGCCAACCCGATTCCGGAGATATGGCCGTGGGAGGCGCAGGCGGCGGGGGCGGCGGTGATCGCCACCGGGCGCAGCGATTTCCCGAACCAGCTCAACAACTCGCTCTGCTTCCCGGCCATTTTCCGGGGCACGCTCGATGTGCGCGCGCGGACGATCACCGACGAGATGGCGATCGCCGCCGCGCTGGAGATGGCGGCGCTGGCGCAGGAGAAGGGGCTGCGGGAGGACCACATCCTGCCGTCGATGGATGAGTGGGAGGTCTTTCCCCGGCAGGCGGCGGCGGTGGCTGTCAAGGCCGTCGAGCAGGGGATCGCCCGCTTCACGACGACCTACGAAGAAGAGCTGGAGCGTGCCTCATCGATCATCAAGCAGGCGCGGGACATGACCGAACTGCTGCAACGCGAGGGATTCATCCCAGAGAAGCCTGAGCAGGGAGAGGAGTAGGCGCAATGCACGACATGATCGTGATCGGCGGTGGCCCAGCAGGGCTGACCGCCACAATGTACGCCATCCAGAAGCGCCTGGACGTGCTGCTCGTGACGCGCGACCTGGGCGGCAAGACGAATTACCACTTGCAACTGCCGTTCGTTGAGCGCCACATGGTGATCAACGGGGACGAGGTGATGGCCCGCTACACGCGGGAGATCGAGTACCTGGACTCGTTCCGGCGGATGGACAACGTGGAGAGTGTGACGCGCATCACAGGCGGCTTCCAGGTGAAGCTGAGCGGCGGCGAGCAGCTGGACACACGGACGGTGATCGTGGCGACCGGAGCAAAGGCGCAGCTTCTGCAGGTGCCCGGCGAGCGGGAGTTCATGATGCGTGGCCTGTGTTACAGCGCGATCAGCTACGCGCAGCTCTTTATCGACCGGACGGCGGCAGTTGTCGGCTGCGGGGAACTAGCGCTGCTGGGGGCTGCCGAACTGGCGCAGGTGGCAAGCAGGGTCACGCTGATCGCTGCCGAATGCGACGTGCTTGATTCCCCGTTGGGGCACAAACTTCGCTCTATGCCACACGTTGACATACTGCTGGGCTACGAGGTTAAGGAGGTCAAGGGCGACATCTACGCGCGCAGCGTGATTGTACGGGGCGAGGACGGTGAGCGGGAGATTGAGGTAGACGCCATCTTCGTCGAGCTTGACCTGATCCCGCGCTCGCAGATCGTGGCCGAACTCGTGGCGCTTGACGAGAAGGGGCGCATCAAGGTGAACGCCCGCAATGAGACCAGCGCGCCGGGCATCTTCGCCGCCGGGGACGTAACGGACGGGTTCGCCGAACAGGTGCTGATCGCCATTGGCGAGGGGGCCAAAGCGGCGCTCTCAGCGTACGATTACCTGCTGACTGTCGAGGCCGCGGAGGCGGGTGTCGGGGCACAGTAGGGCGGCACGCGGCAGGCATCGAGGAAACTCACAGAGGGCGCAATGGGGCTGGAGCAGATGCAGCTCGCACTGTGCCCTCTGTCATGTTGTGCAGCAGACGGCCCAGCGACTTTCTCCACATGCCGGAACGCGATAAACTAAGGAGCGCTGTACCAGGCCATCCAGACACCAGCCGGGCGAGCGGCAGCAATTTGCGCCGCTCGCTGAGCACCATGCGGAGGAGAGAGAGCCGGAATGGCATCGCAAGGCGTTACCCCACGAAGCGAGGATTATTCCCGCTGGTACACGGACGTCGTTCAGAAGGCTGACCTGGCCGACTACGCCCCGGTGCGGGGCTGCATGATCATCAAGCCGTATGGCTACGAGTTATGGGAGAACATCAAGGGCGCGCTGGATAGGCGCTTCAAGGAGACGGGGCACAAGAACGCCTGCTTCCCATTGCTGATCCCGATGAGCTTCATCCAGCGGGAGGCCGAGCACGTCGAAGGCTTTGCGCCGGAGCTGGCAGTCGTCACGATTGGTGGCGGCAAGGAGCTTGAGGAGCCGCTGGTGGTGCGCCCCACCTCGGAGACCGTGATCGGCCATGCCTTCGCGCAGTGGATTCACTCCTACCGCGACCTGCCGCTGCTCATCAACCAGTGGGCGAACGTCGTGCGCTGGGAGCTGCGCACGCGCCTGTTCCTGCGCACGATGGAATTCCTGTGGCAGGAAGGGCACACCGCGCACGCTACCGCCGAGGAAGCGCAGCAAGAGACTCTCCAGATGCTGGAGGTGTACGCCGACTTCGCCATGAACGAAGCGGCGATCCCGGCCATCATGGGGCGCAAGAGTGATCAGGAGAAGTTCGCCGGGGCGGAGGCGTCCTACGCCATCGAAGCGATGATGGGCAACACCTGGGCGCTCCAGTCGGGCACATCTCACAATCTGGGCCAGAACTTCGCCAAGGCATTCGGCATCCAGTTCCAGGATGAGAATAACGAGCAGCAGTACTGCTGGACGACCTCCTGGGGGGTGAGCACGCGCATGGTCGGCGCGGTGATCATGGCGCACGGCGATGACCAGGGGCTGCGATTGCCGCCCCGCCTCGCCCCAATTCAAGTGGTGGCCGTGCCGATCTACAAGACGGACGAGCAGCGCGAGGTGGTGATGGACACCATCCTGCGGGTGTGCGAGCCGCTGCTGAGCGCTGGCATCCGGGTGCACATCGACGACCGGGAGGAGGTCACACCGGGTTTCAAGTACAACGACTGGGAGATGCGTGGCGTGCCGCTTCGCCTGGAGATCGGGCCGAAGGACATCGAGAAAGGTTCGGTGGCGCTCGCCCGGCGCGACATCCCCGGCAAGGAAGGCAAGCAGTTCGTGCCACACGATGGGCTGGTCGGGACTGTCACACGGCTGCTGAACGACATTCAGAAGAACATGCTGAAGCAGGCGACTGAGTTCCGCGACGCACATCTGCACGAAGCGAAAGACTATGACAAGTTGAAGAAGGTCGTCGAGGACGGTTGGGCGCTGATCTGGCACTGCGGGACGGCGGAGTGCGAGGACAAGATCAAAGAGGATACCAAGGCGTCGTCGCGCTGCTTCCCGTTGGATAAGAACCCGGAATGGCACCCGCAGGGCGAGAAGTGCGCGGTGTG
>JAANMT010000996.1_pt1 | contig 29671 bp, 32 predicted proteins | sample 7279711 | NCBI WGS metagenome assembly JAANMT01 (sample SAMN14094538, study PRJNA606508) | bioreactor metagenome | isolation source: A lab-scale SPAN reactor treating ammonium-rich wastewater day 1 | place: Ireland: Galway | collected 2017-01-16 | reverse complement strand
GTGGTGGACCTGACCAACCTGCAGCGCCAGATCGCCCACACCCAGGACCGTGTGGGCCAGCCCAAGGTGGCATCGGCCGCCCAGGCGGTGCGCGCCATCAACCCCGAGGCTCAGCTCACCTGCATCCAGGAACGCGCCGACACGGCCCTGCTCGACACACTGGTGCCCCGCGCCACCGTGGTGCTTGACTGCAGCGACAACTACACCACGCGCCAGGCCGTCAATGCCGCCTGCGTGCGCCATGGCAAACCACTGGTGGCGGGCGCGGTGATTCGCTTTGACGCGCAGATCACGGTGATGGATCCGCGCGACGCCCAGTCTCCCTGCTATGCCTGCATCTTCGACCCGCAGGCCCGGTTCGATGAGGTCGCCTGTTCCACGATGGGCGTGTTCGCGCCCCTGGTGGGCGTGGTGGGCGCCCTGCAGGCCGCCGAAGCGCTCAAGCTGGTGGCAGGCGTAGGGCACTCGCTGGCGGGGCGCCTGCTGATGCTGGATGGGCGCAGCATGGAATGGAGCAATCTGCGCACCACGCGCAACCCGGCCTGCCCGGTGTGCGGACTGTCGCACGGACACATCGGGTAGGAATCGGCCTACGGCCACTGCGTGTCTGCGCTGGCACAATCAGCGTCGAACCTTCCGTACAGTGGACGCTTAGGGTCTCCCTCCCTCCGTCCGGCCCCCCACTGAATGCCTCCCGTGAAGCTCAAAACCTACATCGTTGAAGACAACGCCACCATCCGCGAAAACCTCATCGGTACGCTGGAGGAGCTTGCATTCATCGAAGCGGTGGGCGTGGCCGACACAGAGGATGGAGGCAAGCACTGGCTGACAGAGCATCCGGCAGAGTGGGACCTGGCCATCGTCGATCTGTTCCTGCGCCAGGGAAGCGGCCTGGGTGTGTTGGCGGCCTGCCAGAAGCGCCTGCCCCACCAGCGCATGGTGGTGCTCAGCAATTACGCCACGCCCGATGTCCGCATGCGCTGCGCGCAACTGGGCGTTGATGCGGTTTTTGACAAGTCCAACGAGATCGACGCGCTCATCGACTACTGCATCGCCCAGAGCAACAGCCTGTCCGAAACGCCATGAGATGAAACGCCCCTCTGTGGCGCTGCGAGTTCTCCCCTGCCCCCACGATCGCCGGTGGTGCAGATCAGTCGATCAGCCGGTTCTTGAGGGCGTAGTAAGTCAGGTCGCTGTTCGACGCCAGGCCCATCTTCTCCATCAGGCGCGTGCGGTAGGTACTCACGGTCTTGACGCTCAGCGAGAGCGACTTGGCAATGTCCCCCGCCGTCTCCCCACGTGCCAGTTTCAGGAACACCTGAAACTCGCGTTCGGAGAGCTGCTCATGCACGGGCGCGTCGTCCTTGCGGTTCAATTGCTGCGCCAGCAACTCGGCCACGCCGGGTGTGACATAACGCCGCCCCAGCGCGATGGTGCGGATAGCCTCGACGATTTCCTTGGGGTCGCACTCCTTGTTCAGGTAGCCGCTCGCACCCTGGCGAATCATGCTGATGGCGTAGTGCTCCTCGGGGTAACCACTGAGGATCAGGATGCCCATCTTCGGCGCCTTGGCGCGCAGCATGGCCAGCGCGTCCAGCCCGCTCTGCCCGGGCATGGCCAGGTCCATGAGCAGCACATCGACCTCGGCGTTGCGGATCAGGTCAATGGCCTCGCGCCCGTTGGCTGCCTCCCCCACCACGCGCAAATCCACATGCTCGGACAGGAACTGTCGCAGCCCCGAGCGCACAATTGCATGGTCATCCACGATGCCGACATTGATCATTGAGCATTCTCTCCGCGTACAGCCGTGCTGTCCGCATGGATGTTGTCTGGTTGCCACCTTGCCTCAGGCAAGCCCATGGGGCCCCGAGGCAGGATGGGCCCATTATGCTGATTTGCGCATTCCGCGCTGACTACCGGGAAATGCCATGCGCTGGACCTCATTGCACAAGATCGCCATCAGCCTGCCCCTGGCCGTGCTGGCGGCACTCTCGCTGGTTGCCATCAACGAAGCGGGCTTTCACCGCTCGCACGCTGCGCTGGAGCATCTGGCGCACAGCCAGTCCACGCACGCCTCGGTCAACCGGCTCCTGCAAAGCATGCTCGACGCGGAAACGGGCCACCGCGGCTACCTGCTCACGGGCGACGACCGTTACCTGGAGCCCTACGAGGGCGCCGTGACCACCGTTCACAGCAATCTGGAGCAGCTGCGCATGCTGATGACCGACTCGGCCGAGGATCTGGCCGATTTTTCGCGGCTGTCCGGACAGATCTCGCGCAAGCTCTCCGAGATGGAGCTGAGCCTGCACCTGCGCCGCAAGGGCCAGGAGGACGCCTGGAAGTTCGTCATGTCCACCGATGTGGGCAAAGAAAACATGGATGCCATCCGCCAGCATTCCCGCGCGCTCATCGAGCGCAGCAACCAGCGGGTCGGCGTCAGCCAGGCGGATATCCGCCAGTCGCTGGTGCTGTCGCGCATGGGCATTGCGCTGGTCACCGCCATCGGCCTGCTGGCCTTCTACATGTACCTGCGCCAGACCCGTGCGCTGCAGCGCGCCACCGAGCGTGAGCAGGAGGTGCTGGAGCTTGAACGCGCCCGGCTGGAAGACCTGGTGCGCGAGCGCACCGCCTCGCTGACGGCACTGGCCAATCACCTGCAGCAGGTGCGCGAGGACGAGCGCGGCCACCTGGCACGCGAACTGCACGACGAGCTGGGGGCCCTGCTGACCGCCGCCAAGCTGGATGTGGCCCGCCTGAAATCGCGCATCACCTCGGAAGCGCCCGAAGTGGCCGAGCGCCTCAAGCACCTCACCGAGGCGCTCAACGGCGTGATCGCACTCAAACGGCGCATCATCGAAGACCTGCGGCCTTCCTCGCTATCGAACCTCGGGCTCACGGCGGCCATCGACATCCTGGCGCATGAATTCTCCGATCGTGCCGGCATCGACGTGCAGACCAACCTGGAAACCGTGGAGCTGCCCGAGGCCACGCAGCTCACGGTGTACCGCATGGTGCAGGAGTCCCTCACGAACATCGGAAAATACGCCCAGGCGCGCAAGGTGCTGGTCACCGTCCATCAGTACCCGACCCATGTGGCAGTGCAGATCCGCGACGACGGCGTCGGCTTCGACCCGGCCGGCATCAGCCGCAGCTCCCATGGCCTGGTCGGCATGCGCCAGCGCGTGGAAGCCGCAGGCGGGCGCCTGACGGTGAGCTCCCGTCCTGGCGAAGGCACCCATGTGTCGGCCACTCTTCCGTCCGTGCCCACGGCACCCCGGACGCAGCCGACGGCGCCCGCAGCGTAGTCCCGCTCCTACGGTCGCCCCGCCGCTGCGCCGACAGGGTCAGGCGCCCGCCACCGGCAGCCATGGGCACCCCCTGACCCTACAGTGAAGTCCATGGCGCGACAGCTTTGTCGGCCTCCCCGAACGGTCGGCCCTGGGCCGACACAACCAAGGAGCAGGACATGTTGCATTACGCAGTGGTTTTTCTGGTCATCGCACTGATTGCAGCGATCTTCGGCTTTGGCGGCATTGCCGCAGGGGCCGTCGGCATCGCCAAGATCCTCTTTTTCGTCTTCATCATCATGGCCGTGCTGACCTTCGTCTTCGGTCTGATCAAGCGGGGCTGAGCCCCCGTTCCCCTCTTCTTTCTACCTCCAAGGACCCCCCCATGAATACCCAGAACGCCACCGACAAAGTGTCCGACGCCACCCACCAGGCCGCCGAATCGGCCCGCCAGGCCGCCCAGAGCGCACTGCAGGGCGCGCAACACGCCGTGCAGGTCACCCGCAACGCCGCCGACGCCACGCTGGACCGGGCCGAGCACGCAGTCGATGGATTGCGCCAGCAAGTGGACCCGGCGATCCATGACCTGGCCGCCAAGGCGCAGGCACTGGCCAACCAGAGCATCCACTACTGTGCCCGCACCGGCGAACGCCTGCGCCAGCAAGTCGACACCTACCGTGGTGCCACCACACACTATGTGGTGCACAACCCCGGTCGGTCGGTCCTGATGGCCCTGGTCACCGGTGCCGCACTGGCCACCGCCGCCCTGCTGGTGTCGCGCCGTCGCCACGCCTGATGAAGCCCCAGGGGCGCGCAGCAGGCTGGTCCTGCTGCAGAATCGATCACCAACCAAGAAGGGAAATCCCATGAAATTCGCACGTTCCATTGCCTTTGCCCTGCTGGCCGGCGCCACCATCGTGTCCACCGGCTGCTCGGTGGCCCGCAACCAGCAGACCGTAGGCTCCTACGTCGATGACGCCACGATCACCACCGCCGTGAAAGCCAAGATGGCCGAGGACAAGACGGTCTCGGCAGGCGCCATCAGCGTGGAAACGCTCAACGGCACCGTGCAGCTATCGGGCTTTGCCAAGTCGCAAGCCGAACGCGAGCGCGCCGAGAACATTGCCCGTACCACCCGCCATGTGCGCGAGGTGCGCAACAGCATCGTGGTGCGCCCGTAAACCGCGCCTGCTGCCTTGCAGCGGCCCGCCCTGGTGGCGGGCCGCTGCCTTTGGGTTGCTCGTAACAGGTAAGCTCTGCCCATGCGGGTCTACAACTGCGACCATTGCGGTCACCTCGTGTTCTTTGACAGCGTGCAGTGCATGCAGTGCGGCAGCACGCTGGCATTCCTGCCCGACCGGCTCACGCTGGGCGCACTCGCCCCGGCCCCCGAGGCCGGCCACGGACTGTGGCGGCGGCTGGACAGCGGGAACACGGGGGCGCCCGGCGCGCTGTATCGCCCGTGCTACAACCACACCACCTGGGGGGCCTGCAACTTTGCCGTGCCGGCCGGCAGTCCGCACCTGCTGTGCGTGGCCTGCCGCCAGACGCAGCGGCTACCCGACCTCTCCGAACCACTGCACCGCCTGCGGTGGGCACGCATCGAGGGCGCCAAGCGGCAGCTCTTCTACACCCTGGCGCGGCTCGGCCTGCAGTCCACGGACGAGCTGGCGCCCGCCAGTGCCGGCCCGGCATACGCCTTTCTGGCCGACATGCTCGGTGGGCCCTCCATCGTCACCGGCCACCACAGTGGCACCATCACGCTCAACGTGGCCGAGGCCGACGACGACGAGCGCGCCCGCCTGCGCGTGGCCCTGCACGAACCCTACCGCACGCTGATCGGCCACCTGCGGCACGAATCGGGGCACTTTTACTGGGACCGGCTGGTGCAGGATGGCGGGCGGCTCGATGCGTTTCGCGCCGTGTTCGGCGACGAGCGGCAGGATTACGCCACCGCACTGCAGGCGCACTACACCCTGCCCGCCCGCGCCGACTGGAGCCTGCAGCATGTGAGCGCCTACGCTGCCGCACACCCCTGGGAAGACTGGGCTGAAACCTGGGCACACTACCTGCACATGGTGGATTTGCTGGAAACCGCTGCGGCCTATGCCACGGGCCTGAGCGTGCCCGAAACCCGCACCCCGGCGCCCCCGCGCGAACATGTGGCCGACCCGTTCGGCGCCCCCGCACCGGGCTTTGACACCATGGTGCGCCAGTGGGTGCCGCTGACCCTGCTGCTCAACAGCCTGAACCGCAGCCTGGGCCAGCAGGACGCCTACCCGTTCGCCCTGTCACCGGGCGCGCTGCGCAAACTGCGCTTCGTGCACGACCTGGTGGCGCAGGCCACCGCCGGCTGAAACGATAGGGCTGGCTCAGGCCGACGCCGTGCGGCCCAGTTTACGCATCAGATGCTGGTGCACCACGGGCGAGACGAACTGCGTCACATCCCCCCCCAGCGTGGCGATTTCGCGCACCAGCGTGCTGCTGATGAACTGGTACTGGCTGCTGGGTGTGAGGAACACCGTCTCGATGCGCGGCATCAGCGCGCGGTTCATGCCCGCGAGCTGGAATTCGTAGTCGAAGTCGGTGCCCGAGCGCAGGCCACGCACCATGGCCGTCCCACCGCGCGCGGCAGTGAACTCGGTCACCAGGCCCTCGAAGGGTTCCACGCTCACCTGCGGGCAGTCGCGCAGCGCCTCGCGGGCCATGTCCATGCGTTCGTCCAGGGTGAACAGGGTTTTCTTGTGGTGCGCGATGGCCACGGCCACGATCACCCGGTCGAACAGTTGCGCCGTGCGGCGCACCAGGTCTTCATGGCCCAGCGTGATCGGATCGAAGGTTCCGGGGTAGACGGCAAGCACGTTCTGGGTCATGGACGGATTCCTGTGGAACGAAAAAATAATGCAAAAATCGGCTCAAACGCCCTGTCAAAAAGCGCCGACAGCTATTCAATCAATAGCAATTGAGGCCAGCGGCTGCAGCAGGTGCGCATGCACCGCGCCGGCCTTCAGGTGGCGGTGCGGCGCCAGGCCCAGCGGCGCCAGCGCCTCGGCATTCCACTGCGTGGGCGCCTCCAGGTAGACAAAGCCCTTGGGTGCCAGCGCACGGGCCGCGGCCTGCAGCGCGGGCTGGAACAGCGGGCTTTCGAACGGCGGGTCGAGAAAGATCAGGTCCTGGCTGGCCGGCGCGCACTGCTGCAGCGCCGCCATACCGTCGCCGCGCCGCACCTGCACCGCTCTGGCCTGCAGGCGCTGGCACAACTGGCCCAGCCGGGCGACCAGGCCTGCGTCCTGCTCCACCAGCTGCACGGCGGCCGCGCCGCGCGAGGCCGCCTCCAGGCCCAGCGCGCCGGTGCCGGCGAAGGCATCCAGGCAGCGCCAGCCGGTCAGGTCCTGGCCCAGCCAGTTGAACAGCGTTTCGCGCACACGGTCAGGCGTGGGGCGCAGGCCGGGCAGTTGCGGCACGGGCAAGCGCGTGCGCTTCCACTGGCCGCCAATGATGCGCACCTCGCCCGTGCCCTGCGGCGCCGGCGGCTTCTTGGCTGTCTTGGGGGCCACAGCAGCAGCGGCCGCAGGCGGCTGGCGCATGGCGGCGGCCGCCTGTGCGGGCGTGAGGCGCCGACTCATGGCTGCGCCCCCAGCACCACGGTGACCATGCGCGCGGGCTGGAGCTTGCGCCCCATGGCGGCGCGGATGTCGGCCACGGTGAGGGCTTCGACGCGCTTCGTCCAGCCTTCCAGGTAATCGAGCGGCAGGCCGTTGGTGGCAATGTTCACCACCTGGCCCAGCCATTTGCGGTTGCTGTCGATGCGCAGCGCAAAGCCGCCGACCAGGTTGTCCTTGGCGGCGCGCAGTTCTTCCTCGGTCGGCCCTTCAGCGACAAAGCGCTCGAGCACCTCGCGCGCCACCTGCACGGCCTGCGCCGCCTGGTCGGGCCGGGTTTGCAGGCCGATGGTGAAGGCGCCCGCGTGCAGCCCGGGGGCGAAGCCGCTGTACACGCTGTAGCTCAGGCCGCGCTTCTCGCGCACCTCTTCCGTCAGGCGTGAGACAAAGCCACCGCCACCCAGGATGTGGTTGCCCACCAGCAACGCGAGAAAATCCGGGTCGCTGCGCTTGAAGCCGGGCTGGCCGATGAGCACATGCGACTGCGCGGCCGTGAAGGCAATGTCTTTCTGCACAGGGGCGGTCAGGGGTTCCACCTCGGGCACAGCGGGCAGAGGCTCGCAGCGGCTGGCGGCGGGTAGCCGCGAGAGCAAGGCCGCCACCAGCAGGCGGGCCTGTGCGCGCTCGACCGCGCCCACGATGTGCACGCGCGCGCGGCACACGTCCAGGTAACGGGCATGGAACTTCTGCATGTCGGCCACCTGGATGCGCGCCAGGGACGCCTCGGTGGCGCGCTGCCCGTACGGGTGGGTGCCATACACCGCTGCGGCAAAGGCCTTGCCCGCCACCGTGCCGGGGCGCGTGTCGGCCTCGCGCAGCGCGGCACTCCAGCGCGCACGCTCGCGCTCCCACACGTCCTGCGGCCAGGAGGGTTCGGCCATCTGGCGTGCAGCCAGGTGCACCGCCTTGTCGAGCAGATCGGGGTCGGTGAGCGAACGCAGCGAGAAGCTCAGGGCATCGTTGCCGGCGCTGGCGTCAAACTGCGCACCCAGGTCGGCCCAGGCCTCGCCCAGGGCGTTTTCATCGAGCGCGGGCGAACCGCGCCCGGCGCGCACACCCTTCGACACCATTCCGGCCACGGCATGGGCCAGCCCGGCCTGGGCGGCCGGGTCGCGGCGACTGCCGGCGTCAAAGTCGATCTGCACATCCACCATCGGAATGGCCGGGCTTTGCACCAGCCAGACCCGCGCCCCGCTGGGCTCTGTCCAGTGCTGGATGGGAAGCAGTGCCCAGGCAGATTGTGAATAAAAAACCACTCCAGCGCTTACCAATAAAGCGCGAGCAGCTATCCATTTAATAGCATTCATATCGTTGGACCGTGGTTCGGTTTCAATGGCGGGGGCTGGTGGCCGCCGACGCCGCAGGGGTGCGCGGCGCGGCAGCGGCCAGCGGCTGCGGCAGCAAGGTGGCCACGGTGAGCTGGTCGTCGCCAAAATAGCGCTGCGCCACCGCCTGCACCTGCGGGGGCGTCACGGTGCGCAACTGCGCAAGGATGCGGTCTTCGGCGTCCAGCGCAAAGCCCTGCACCCAGTAGCTGCCCAGCTCGCTGGCCTGGCTGTGCAGCGAATCGCGGCCATACACCTTGCTGGCCACCCACTGGGTTTTCACGCGTTCCAGCTCGGCGGGGGTCACGCCATCGCGGGCGATGCGCGCCACTTCGGCGCGCAGGGCGTCTTCCACCTGCTGTGCGGTCTTGCCTTTGGCGGGCACGCCCGTCAGCACGAACTGCGCCGGCCCCCGGCCCACCACCGAGGCCGAGCTGTCCGCGCTGTCGGCCACGCGCTGCGGCCCCTGGCTGAGCGCGCGCTCCAGCCGCGCTCCGTCGTAGCCGCTGAGCACGGCCGAGAGCACCACCAGCGCCAGCGCATCCCGGTCGTCGGCCGTCGGTGCATCGGCCGAAGACAGGCCCGGCACGCGAAACGACAGTGCCACATAGGCCTGCTCGGCGGGCGCCTTGACGGCAATGCGCCGCAGACCGCGCTGCGGCGGTTCGGTACGCGGCTTGCGCTCGGGCAGGGCACGCGCCGGGATGCTGCCGTAGTACTTTTCGGCCAGCGCGCGCACCTGCTGCACATCGACATCGCCCGCCACCACCACGGCGGCGTTGCCCGGCACATACCACTGGCGGTGGAACTGGCGCACATCCTCGGGCGTCATGGCGTCCAGGTCGCTCATCCAGCCGACGATCGGACGGCGGTAGGGCGAGGCGGTGAAGGCGGCGGCGCTGAGCTGCTCCCACAGCAAGGCGCGCGGCTGGTCTTCGGTGCGCAGGCGGCGCTCTTCCTTGACCACCTCGATCTCCTTGCGAAACTCGGCGTCGGGCCACTGGTTGTGGGCGAAGCGGTCGGCCTCCAGGCGCATCACGTCTTCGAGCCGGTGCGCGGGAATCTGCTGGTAGTAACCGGTGTAGTCCCGGCTGGTGAAGGCGTTCTCGGTGCCGCCCAGTGCCGCCACACGGCGCGAAAACTCGCCCGGCGGCACGACCTGGGAGCCCTTGAACATCATGTGCTCCAGTACATGGGCCACGCCCGAGGTGCCATCGACCTCGTCCATCGCCCCCACACGCAGCCACACCATGTGCACCGCCGTGGGCGCCCGCCGGTCGGGCCGCACGATCAACTGCATGCCATTGGAGAGCGTGAATTGCTGCACCCCGGTGGCGGCTACCGGCGCGGGCAGGGCCGCAGCCGGGGCCGCAGAGGCGCCCTTGGCGGAGGGTTGAGGGGCGCGGGCAGGCTGCGCGGTGGCAGCCCCCGCAACGAGGCAGGCCAGGAGGCCCAGAAGGGGGAATGCGCGTTTCATAGAATGCAGTGATTCTACGAATCCGCCAATGTTCAGTTTTTTCAAGAAGAAACCCACTCCTGCGCCGTCGCCCGAGGGCCCCGCGCCCGTACCACCGACCGCTGCGCCCACGCCCTCCGCCGAGCCTGCCGCCCCCCCTGCGGCCAGCGAATCGGGCAGCGGCGGCCTCTTCGGCTGGCTGAACAGCCCCATCACACCGCTGAACCCGGGTGCCATGGCACCGGGGGCCGCACCGCCTGCTGCGCCAAGTCCCGCCGCAGACGCCCTGCCAACGCCGCCGCAGCAGCCAGTGCCCGCCGCTCCAGCTCCAGCTCCAGCTCCAGCTCCAGCTCCAGCTCCAGCTCCAGCTCCAGCTCCAGCGCCGACCGCTGCGCCTGCGCCAGTCCCAGAGCCCGTGCCGGCGCCCGAACTCCAGCGCAAGGGTTGGCTGGACCGCCTCAAGTCCGGGCTGCGCAAGACGGGCAGCAGCATCACCACCGTCTTCACCGGCACGCGCATCGACGATGCGCTGTACGAGGAACTGGAAGAAGCCCTGCTGCTCGCAGACACCGGCGTGAAAGCCACGCAGTGGCTATTGCAGGATCTCAAACGCCGCGTGAAGGACACCAAGACCACCGACCCCGCCGCCGTCAAGGGCCTGCTGGCCGACGCGCTGGCCGAACTGCTGCGCCCGCTGGAAAAGGCCCTGGTGATTGGCGAGCACACACCCACCGTCATCATGGTGGCGGGCGTGAACGGCGCGGGCAAGACCACGTCCATTGGCAAACTCACCCGGCATCTGGCCAACGAGGGAGCCAGCGTGCTGCTGGCGGCGGCCGACACCTTCCGCGCCGCCGCGCGCGAGCAGCTCGGTGTGTGGGCGGATCGCAACACCGTGGAGATCGTCAGCCAGGAAGGCGGCGACCCCGCCGCCGTGAGCTTTGACGCCGTGACCGCAGGCAAGGCGCGCGGCAAGGACGTGGTGCTGGTGGACACCGCCGGCCGCCTGCCCACGCAGCTGCACCTGATGGAAGAGCTGAAGAAAATCCGCCGCGTGGTCACCAAGGCCGACGCCACGGCGCCGCACGAGGTGCTGCTGGTGATCGACGGCAACACCGGCCAGAACGCGCTGGCGCAGGTGCGCTCCTTCGACGACGCGCTGCAGCTCACTGGCCTGGTCGTCACCAAACTGGACGGCACGGCCAAGGGTGGCGTGCTGGCCGCCATTGCGCAGGAGCGGCCGATCCCGGTGTATTTCATCGGTGTGGGTGAGAAGCTCGAAGACCTGGAAACCTTCAACGCGCGCGAATTCGCGCAGGCCCTGCTGGGCTGACGCTCCCGCGCGGGGGCGCACGCCCTCATTTACGGCCAGCGGTAATTGCCGGATGATGGCGTCTTACGACTTTCAGGCGCCTTGTGTTCATTGAACTGGCCAAAAATGCATCGCTGTTGCTGGCACTGTGCTTTCTGCATGGGGCCAACATCCGCCTGTGGCGCAAGCGACCCCTGATCAGCCAGACGATGTCAGGGTTGCTGTTTGGCGGCATCTGTGTGATCGGCATGCTCAGCCCTGTTGTGATGGCGCCCGGCGTCATCTTTGATGCACGGTCTGTGGTGCTGAGCATGGCGGGCCTGTTTGGCGGGCCGGTGGTTGCTGGCATCTCGGCTGCCATCGCCATGGCGTGGCGCACCTATCTGGGCGGCGCAGGTACCGGGGTCGGCATCATGGTGATATTGCTGTGCTCTGCGCTGGGCCTGGCCTACCGGCAAGCCCACGCCAAAGGCCTGCTCGATACCGGGCCCGTGAACCTGCTGGTCTTCGGTCTGCTGCTGCACCTGGCGGTGTTCGGTCTTTTCCAGTGGCTGCCCCCGGAAGTGACGCAGCGTATCAACCAGGTCTTGACGCTGCCTTTCCTGCTGGTCTTTATGCTGGCCACGGTCGCCATGGGTCTGCTGCTGCGCGACGTACAAGACCGCATGGCCACCGAGCAGGCCCTGGCCGACAGCGCAGCCCGGCTGCAAGCCATTGCGGCCGCCCTCCCCGATGTGCTGCTGGTGATGGATGACCAGGGGCGCTATGTGGAAGTGCTGTCTTCTACCGACCAACCCCTGCTGGCCCCGGCGCACGCCTTGCTGGGCAAGACGCTACACGAGGTGATGCCCAAGCCGGAGGCCGACCGCTTCCTGGATTTGATCCGCCTGACGCTGCAGCAGGGCGACACCCGCAGCTTCGAGTACGAGATGGCAACGCTTTCGGGCGTGCGCCAGTTCGAGGGCCGCGCCCGCCCGCTGGGCGCGCGGGTGCATGGCCATGCCGCCGTGGTCTTCATCGCCCGGGACATCACCCAGCGCACGCAGGCAGAGGATGCCCTGCGTGAATCCGAGTTGCGCTTTCGCTCGCTGCTGCGCGACATCCCCGCCATCTCGGTGCAGGGCTACGGGGCCGATGGCACCACCACCTACTGGAACAAGGCATCCGAAACGCTCTACGGCTACACCGAGCAGGAGGCCTTGGGCCGGAACCTGCTGGATCTGATCATTCCCACCGAAATGCGCGAGCCGGTGCGCAAGGACATCACGGCCATGTTCGCCACGGGCCAGCCCATTCCGGCGGGCGAGCTGCGCCTGCGGCGCAAAGACGGCTCGCTGGTGGATGTGTTTTCCAGCCACACACGCATCGATGTGCCAGGGCAGGCCCCCGAGATGTTCTGTATCGATATCGACATCTCCGCCCGCAAGACCGCAGAGAAGGAGGCCCGCTATCTGGCCTTCTATGACGCCCTCACCGGCCTGCCCAACCGGCGTCTGCTGGCTGACCGCCTGCAGCAGGTGATGGCCAGCAGCGCCCGCACGGGGCACCACGCGGCCGTGCTGTTTGTGGACATCGACAACTTCAAGACACTGAACGACACCCGGGGCCACGAAGTGGGCGACCGGCTGCTGGTGGAAATCGGCCAGCGCCTGCGCGCCAGCCTGCGCGAGCAGGATACCGTGGCCCGTCTGGGCGGCGACGAATTCGTGCTGGTGCTGCAAAACCTCAGCGAGGAAGCCACCGAGGCGGCGGCGCAGGTGCGCACGATTGGTGAACTGATTCTGGCGCAGGTGCGCCTGCCCTGCCATCTTTCGGGCCAGGAGCACCATTTCACAGCCAGCATCGGGGCCACCCTGCTGCGCCAGCCCCAGCCTACGACGGACGAAGTGCTCAAACAGGCCGATCTGGCCATGTACCGTGCCAAGGATGCCGGGCGAAACACCCTGCGTTTTTTCGACCCCGACATGCAGGAAGCCATCAATCAGCGCGCACAGCTGGAGACCGAGCTGCACGACGGCCTGCGCCTGGAGCAGTTCCTGCTGCTGTACCAGCCCCAGGTGGACAGCATGGGCCACGTGACCGGAGCCGAGGTGCTGCTGCGCTGGCAGCACCCCGAAAAGGGTCTGGTCTCGCCCGCGCTTTTCATTCCCATGGCGGAAGAAACCGGCCTCATCCTGCCCCTGGGCCAATGGGCGTTGGAAACCGCCATGCTCCAGCAGGCGCGCTGGCGCAGCGACCCCCGGCTGGCACACCTCACCCTGGCCATCAACGTCAGCGCACGCCAGTTTCACCAGAGCGACTTCGTCACACAGGTGCTCGAACTTCTGGAGCGCACCGGCGCCGATCCCGCCCGCATCAAGCTGGAACTCACCGAGAGCCTGTTGCTGGAGGATGTGGACGGAGTCATTGCCACCATGCGGGCCCTCAAGGCACACGGCGTGGGCTTCTCGCTGGATGACTTCGGCACCGGCTACTCCAGCCTGAGCTACCTCAAGCGCCTGCCACTGGACCAGATCAAGATCGACCAGGGTTTCGTGCGCGACGTGATGCTCGATCCCAGGGACGCCGCCATCGCCCACACCATCATCGCGCTGGCCCATATGCTGGGGCTGGCCGTGATTGCCGAAGGGGTGGAGACCACCGCCCACTACCAGTTTCTGCTGGAACACGGCTGCCGCGCCTTCCAGGGCTACTTGTTTGGCCGCCCAGAGCCGCTGGAGGCGTTCGAGCAGCGGGTGCGGGAAGGTAGCGCACCCAGGTCTGGCTGAGGTCGCTCAAGTTCCCCGGCACTTCGGCCGATATCCCTCCATGGATGCCTTGGAGGGTTGCCCATGAAAATTGCGTCTTCGGCCCTGCACCTGCAGGCACAGCACAGCGCCAGCCGGGTGCATGCGCAATCGAGCCGGCTGGAGATGTGGGTGGGCCAGCGTCCCGCGTCCGGCGGGGCACTGACATCGCAGGCACCCCTTGCACGCCCCGCATCCCTGCACATCTCCGGCGCGGCCCGGCAGGCCGCCGCTTTCGCGCCAGCGTCCGTGCAGGCGCACGGGGCACCAGCGCGTGCAGACGACGACGCGCACCTGACACCCCACCTGGCCATGGTCCGCGATCTGATCGAACGCATGACCGGCGTGGCCGCCCAGGTCGTTGTCAGGCCGGAGACGCCGGCAGAGCCGGTCAGCCTGCCCAACCTACCCGCCAGCCAATCCACCGCGCCGGAGCCCCCCCGCAGCGCGGGCTTTGGCCTGGTCTATGAAGCCCATGAGGTGCTGGAGGAGTCCGAGCACACGCAGTTCAGCGCCGAAGGGGTGGTGCGCACCCGCGACGGGCAGGACATCCGTTTTTCCCTGCAACTGGAGATGCAGCGCTATCACCGCGAGGAATCGTGGAGCCGCCTGCGCCTGGGCGACGCCGCCGTGCCGGTGGATCCGCTGGTCATCAATTTCGACGGCACGGCGGCCCAGCTACAGGAACTGCGTTTTGATTTCGACCTGAACGGCGACGGCCAGGACGAGGCCGTGCCCATGCTGGCAGGCGCACGCGGCTACCTCGCGCTGGACCGCAACCACAACGAGCGCATCGACAACGGCCTGGAACTGTTCGGCCCCGCCACCGGCAACGGCTTTGCCGAACTGGCCGCGCACGACGGCGATGGCAACGGCTGGATCGACGAAAGCGATGCTGCCTTCCACCAGTTGCGCGTCTGGACCCCCGCCGCCGACGGCATGGGCACGCTGCGCAGCTTGCAGGAGGCGGGTGTAGGCGCCGTGTATCTGGGGCCGGTCGATACCCCGTTCTCCCTTCGCAGCGCCGACAACAGCACCCTGGGCGCCATCCGGGCAACCAGTGCCTACCTGCACGAGGACGGGCGGGCGGGCACGGTGCAGCAAATCGATTTGGCCGTTTGAGCCACGTTCAGGCGCCCCGCGTCTCCTGCCGCACCCAGTCGGCGTAGTCCTGGCTTGCCTGCAGGGCCTGCACCACCAGCTGGGGCAGCTGGTAGGGGTGCTGCGCGCGCAGCAAGGCCAGCAGCGCCGGGACCACGGCGGGCAGCGTCTTGCACACGAGCCGCAGTTCGCTCTCTTCGTGCAACGCCCCCTGCCAGCGGTAATGCGAGGTGATGGGCTCTACCTGCACACAGGCGGCCAGCCGCTGCTCCAGCACTGCCTGCACCAGACGGCGGGCGTCGTCTGGCGTACCGACCGTGGTGATCACGGCGCTCAGTTCCATGGGGGCGTCGGATGGGGTCATGGTGTCCTTTCAGAGGCGCTCAGTCTGCCATGCGACGCACGGAAGCACGGATGGCTTACTATCCATTTGATAGCTACAAGCGCTCATCAATAAAGGCCACAGTGCCTTTTTTGTTCATTTTTCCTGATTCGATGGAATCGACAACCCGGCGGGAACTCCGGGATTAGCAGTCTCTCCAAGAGAGTGCTAACATGGTGACATAAGAGGAAAGGACTTCTGGAATGACACTTCAATCTGGATCCGCGACGACGGCCCTGGCCCCTGCCAACCCGTGGGCGCTGGTGCCCCCGCTGGGCAACCTGGACGCCTATATTTCGGCCGTCAACCGCCTGCCTCTGCTCACCCCTGAAGAAGAGCAGGCTGCGGCGCGTGCCTTGCGCAACGACAACGATCTGGACGCCGCAGGGCGTCTGGTGATGTCGCACCTGCGCCTCGTCGTCTCGATCTCTCGCCAGTATCTGGGCTACGGCCTGCCCCATGGCGACCTGATCCAGGAAGGCAACGTGGGCCTGATGAAGGCTGTCAAGCGATTCGACCCCGACCAGGGCGTGCGCCTTGTGAGCTACGCCATGCACTGGATCAAAGCCGAGATCCACGAATACATCCTGAAGAACTGGCGCATGGTCAAGGTGGCCACCACCAAGGCCCAGCGCAAGCTGTTTTTCAACCTGCGCTCGATGAAGCAGGGCTTCAAGACCGATGCCGAGTCCAACGACACCCACCGCAACACCCTGACCGACCAGGAGATTGACCGGGTGGCCGAGCAACTCAACGTCAAGCGCGAAGAAGTCATGGAGATGGAAACGCGCATGTCGGGTGGCGATGTGCTGCTGGACCCGGCCCCGTCCGATGACGGCGAACAGGCCTTCGGCCCCATCGCCTACCTGTCCGATGCCGCGCACGAACCCACGGCCATGATCGAATCGCGCCAGCGCGATGTGCTGGCCAGCGACGGCATCGCAACGGCCCTGTCCAGCCTGGACGAGCGCAGTCGCCGCATCGTGGAAGAGCGCTGGCTCAAGGTGAACGACGATGGCTCGGGGGGAATGACGCTGCACGAGCTGGCGGCCGTGTACGGCGTGAGCGCCGAGCGCATCCGCCAGATCGAGGTGGCGGCCATGAAAAAGATGAAGAAGTCGCTGGCCGAATACGCCTGAAGCTTTCGACGCGGCGCCGCGCCCACCGCACGGCGCTGGCGATAATGAGCAGCGCGCAGCCTGGGGGTTGCGCGCTTTTTCTTTTGCGGTGCCGCCTTTCCTGCGGCGGCACCGCCCGCTCCAAGGAGACTCCATGCCCACACGCCCGCTTCGCCGCGCCACGCTCGTTCTCGCCCTCGCCGCCCTCTGCGGCAACACCTTCGCCCAGGCCCCCACTGCGGGCTGGCCCAGCAAACCCCTGAAGATCATCGTCGGCTTTCCGGGAGGCTCCTCTCCCGACCTGGTCGCACGCACCCTGGCCGAGCCGCTGGCCAAGGCCCTGGGCCAGGCGGTGGTGGTGGAGAACAAGGTGGGCGCCGGGGGCAACATTGCCGCCCAGGCGGTGGCCAGCGCCACGGACGGCCACACCATCGGCGTGATGATCAACGGCAACATGACGATTGCGCGCATCCTCAATCCCAAGGTGGCCTACGACCCTCTGAAAGACCTGGCTCCCATCAGCCTCATCGGCACGGCGCCACTGGCGCTCACGGCCCCGGCCCAGGCACCGGGTGCCACAGCGCAGGAGTTTCTGGCGGCGGCCCGCGCCAGCGGCGACCGCTGGAGCTATGGCACGCCCGGCGTGGGCACGGTGGCCCACATCGGCATGGAACTGCTCAAGACCAAGGCCAACCTGCAGCCGGTGCATGTGCCCTACCCGGGCAACCCGCAGGTCATCAACGCACTGATGTCGGGGCAGATTCAGCTTGCGCTGCTACCACCGGCCATGGCGGCAGCCCAGGCGCGGGCGGGCAAACTGCGTGTGATCGGCCTCACTTCCAGCAGCCGCAGCACGCTGGTGCCCGAGTTCCCGAGCCTGGCGGAAGGGGGCGTGAAGGACTTTCACCTGGAAATCTGGAACGCCGCCGCCGCGCCGCGCTCCATGCCCGCACCGGTGGTGGCGCGCCTCTCCGGTCTGCTGAGCGAGATTGCGCGCAGCCCCGAGGTGCGCGCCAAACTCTTTGCCCAGGGCTGGCAGGTGGCAGGCACCTCGGCCGAGGGCCTGGCCAACCGCATCGCAGCAGACACGCGCATGCTTGGCGGCGTGATCCGCACCGTCGGCATCACATCCGAGTAAGCACGACGCGCGGATCAGCTCGCTTCTTTGAGCAGGGTGCGCACGTCGGCCGCCAGGGCCTCCACACCGCTGCCATAGCGGTAGTACACGCGCAGGCGCCCCTGGGTGTCATAGATGTAGCTGCCGGCCGAATGGTCCATGGTGTAGCTGGTGGGCGTCTTGCCATCGACCTTTTTGAAATAGATCTTGAAGTCCTTGGCCACGGCGGCCGTCTGCTCGGGGGTACCGCGCAGCGCCAGGAAACTCGGGTCGAAGTTGCCCATGTAGGCCTTGAGCATATCCGGGGTGTCCCGCTCAGGGTCCACGGTGACGAAGATCGACTGCAGGCGGTCGCCGTCCGGGCCCAGCATCTTCTTGACCTCGGCCATTTCCTGCATGGTCGTGGGACAGACGTCGGGGCACTGCGTGTAGCCGAAGAACACCACAACCACCTTGCCACGAAAGTCCTTGAGGCTGCGTTGCTGCCCGTTGTGGTCGGGTAGCGGAATGTCTCGGGCATATTCCACCTCGGAGATATCCACGCCACGGAATTCGGGCTTGCCTTTGGAACAAGCCGCCAAAAAGACTCCAGCGCCCGCCAGCATTGCGCAAGTAGCTATTGTTTTAAGAGCATTTCGTTTCAGCATGGCATCTCACATAAAAACATAGTGGTCCACCAGCAGCGCCGCAAACAGCACGCTCAGGTGAATGAGGGAAAAGCGGAAGGTCTTGCGCGCCAGCGCATCCGAATAGTTGCGCCACAGCGCATAGCCATAGCCGCAGAACCCGGCGCCCAGCACCACGGCGGCCGCCAGATAGATCCACGAACTCATGCCATAGACAAACGGCATCAGGCAACCAGCAAAAAGAACCAGGGTGTAGAGGAACACCTGCAGGCGCGTGTAGGCGTTGCCGTGCGTCACCGGCAGCATGGGCAGGCCCGACTTGCGATATTCCTCGACGCGGTACAGCGCCAGCGCCCAGAAATGCGGTGGCGTCCACAGGAAGATGATGAGGAACAGGATCAGCGCCTCGGGCCCGACATCGCCCGTCATGGCGGCCCAGCCCAGCACCGGCGGCATGGCGCCCGAGGCGCCGCCAATCACGATGTTCTGCGGCGTTCGCGGTTTGAGCAGCAGGGTATAGATGACCGCATAGCCCACGAAGGTGGCAAAAGTGAGCCACATCGTCAGCGGATTGATCCATGCGTAAAGCACGGCAGAGCCCGCCAGGCACAGCACCGACGAGAACAGCAGCGCCTGCACATCGGACAACTGGCCTTTGGCGGTGGGCCGCCAGGCAGTGCGCTTCATTTTGGCGTCGATGGTTTTTTCGACCAGGCAGTTGAACGCCGCCGCCGCACCGGCCACCAGCCAGATGCCCAGGCAGGCCACGAGCATCTGGCGCAATTGCCCCCCCGAAGGCCAGCCGGGCACGGCCAGCACCATGCCGATGAGGGCACAAAACACGATGAGCTGCACCACGCGCGGCTTGGTCAGCGCGTAGTACTGGGCCAGCCGCGAGGGAACGGAAACAGTGGCTGCGACGCTCATGCACGCACTCCCGATGCGCCTGCAGCGCGGCCTTGCGCCACCCCGGCGCCCTGACCCTGGGCTGTGCTGGAGTCCAGCGCCCAGGTCAGCACCACCACCAGCGCTGCAGCGCCCCCGGTGTGCAGCACGGCAGCGACCAGCGGCCAGTCCAGAATGACGTTGCTCAGGCCGGTGGCCAGTTGCAGTGCCGACAAGCCCAGCAGCCAGCGGGCCTGCACGCTCAGTTGCCGCGCATGCGCCGGTGCTGCGGCACGCAGGGCAGCGGCCCCGCCGCGCAGACGCCAGGCCAGCAGCAAAAGCACCAGCAGCACCGCGTAGGCAAAAAGGCGGTGCACATAATGAATGGCAGTGAGTGCCGCAAAATCGATGTGGCTGCCATCCTTGAGCACCCCCAGCGGACGCCAGATCTGGAAGCCCTGGGAAAAATCCATCGCAGGCCACCAGCTTCCCTGGCAGGTGGGGAAGGTGGTGCAGGCCAGCACGGCGTAATTGGTGCTGACCCAGCCTCCCAGAACCACCTGTACCGATACCAGCACCATGGCCAGCACCAGCAGGGTGCGCAGGCCCGGGGCCACTGGCACCGGCACGGCACCCGAGGTGGCCCGCGCGTAGCGCACGGCCTGAACGCACAACAGCGCCAGCAGCACCAGGCCACCGATCAGGTGCAGCGTGACGATGGCCGGGAAGAGCTTCATCGTGACCGTCCAGGCGCCAAAGGCCCCCTGCAGGCACACCCATACCAGGGTGACCGTGGGCCACCAGGGGCTGATCGGCTCGGCCGATTGCCGGGCGTGGGCGGCATCGCGTGCGCGCAGGCGGCGCTCGCGCCAGGCGGCCACGGTGAGAACGATGATCAGAACCCCGACGCCGGTGGCCAGATAGCGGTGGATCATCTCGACCCACGCCTTGCCATGGGTCACCGGCCCGGTGGGCATGGCCTCCTGCGCCGCCGAGATTTCGGTCCGCGCGCCCAGCGGGCTGGCGTTGCCATAGCACCCGGGCCAGTCAGGGCACCCCAGCCCGGAATCGGTGAGGCGCGTGAAGGCGCCGAACATCACCAGATCGAAGGTCAGGAACAGCGTGAGCACCGTCAGGGCCTGCAAACGGCGGCCCTGGGTGGCACCCCGGCTGCGCCACCAGACCCACAGCAGCGGGCCCAGGGCGATCACGGTGCCCAGCAGCATCAGGCGCAGAAGCGGGGCAAGGTCGTACAAAGGTTGGGTATCAGTCATGTCAGTTGTCCATTGCGCTTCGCGCTACGCGCAGCCCATGCGGCGCACGGCCCTGGCCTGCGGCCACCGCGCAAGGGCCGCCAGTATTCCACTGTGTGGGCGCTGGTGGCGTCCCCCTTCCCGCGTCGCACAGCGAGGCGAGAGAAGGGGGAAGGCGCGCAGCGCCACAGGGGGTTGTTCATTGTTTTTCCAGACGGCCGGCAGTATCCCAGGAAGCGGAAGCGCGCAGCAGGCGCTCCAGGTCCCGTTTGGCTTTGGCAGCAGCTGCTGTATCGAGGGCGGGCGGAAAGCGCATCATCCAGTTCCCCATGGGGTCCACGACATACAGGTGCTCCGCCAGCGTATGCCCGCCCTGCGGCTCCAGCCACTGCGCGAGGGCTGTGGCATCCACGCGCAACACGGTGGCCTGCTGCAGGCCCGGCAGGATGGATGCCGGCGGCGCCTGGTTATCCGTCACCAGCCAGACCCAGTCCAGCCGCTCCTTGTCCTTGCCCAGGCTCTCGCGCATCTGGCGCTGCAGGTACAGGTGGTTCTGGCAGGCTGAGTCGCAGGCGCCGGGGGCCACACTCACCAGCAGCCACTGACCACGCAGGGCCGGAAGGCGGTCTGGATGCCCATCGAGGGTGGCGGTGGCCAGATCGGGCATGGGGCGCTGGGGCTGCACCAGTTCGCCAAAATTGCGCCGCCCTTCGGGCCGAACCACGTAGTAGGTGAAATACGACGCCACCACGGGCGAGACGCAGACCAGCAACAGCAGCAGCAGTTTCCAGCGGGCGTGGCGCGCCTTGGGGGGCTGTGCAGCACCGCGCCGTTCACCCGCCCGGTGCATGGGGGTGTCAGGGGGCAGTGCTGCGGGGACGGAGGAAGCGTCGGACAAGTTGAAACCAGACATAAAGAGTAGCAATCAGGCCACTGAGCCCGAACCATTGGAATGCGTAGCCGTGGTGCTTATCCACGCCGGCGCTGACCGCCGGCCACTGCCGCAACAGCCCTTCGCCGTCCGCACCGGTCTGCAGCACCGTCACATCGGCCAGCGGCAAGCCCGTTTCGGCACGGAACGCTGCCAGGTCGAGATTTTGCCGGATACGCGATGCCCCGGGCGCATTGTCGCCGCCTTCGAGTTCCATCAATCGTGCCGGGGTTGCTGCCACGCGCCCCGCCAGTTCCACGGTGCCCGCCGGGGTTTCCAGGGGCGGCAGGGCGGTGCGGTCCTGAAAATTGCGTGGCGCCCAGCCCCGCTGCACCAGCACGACCAAAGGGCTGCCCTCCTGCTGCAGGGGCGTCACCACCAGGAACCCCTGCCGCCCGCGCATCTGCCGGTTGTCCAGATAGACCGTGTGTTGCGCCAGCCAGCGGCCGCGCAGCGCCACCGGGCGGTGCAGGATCGCTTCGCGTGCGTCGGCACCGTCGAGAGCCGTCAATGCCCGGCCATCAAGGGCAGGCAGACGCATGCGCTCATCGATGGCCGCCTGCCATGCCTGCTTTTGCGCGGCGCGGTCGAGTTGCCAGCGCCCCAGCGAAGCTGTCGCCGCCACCGAGGCCACGGCAGCCAGGGTCACCAGCCAGAAACGCCAGTCCATCGGCACGCGGCGCGGTGTCACGGGATAATGCCTTTCATGAAAATCCTGGTTCTTCTTGGTTTCCTGGCCATTGTGGCCAGTTTGGGCTCGGCCTTGTTCTTCATGCTGCGCACCCAGCGGGATGATGCCGCCAGCGGCAAGCGCATGGCGCGCGCCCTGGCCTGGCGTGTGGGTCTTTCGGTGGTGTTGTTCGTCTGCCTTCTGCTGGCCTGGAAGCTCGGCTACATCCAGCCCACCGGGCTGCCCGCCACACGGTGACGCCCACCCCAAACCAGCGAAAAAGGCGCCTTGCGGCGCCTTTTGCTTGTCGGGCACGGCCCCATTCACATCCAGTAAACCAGCACGTACAGGCCGAGCCAGACCACATCGACGAAGTGCCAGTACCAGGCGGCGCCTTCAAAGCCGAAATGCCGTTCGGCACTGAAATGGCCCTTCTGCAAGCGCAGCGTGATGACCAGCAGCATGATCATGCCCAGGAACACGTGAAAACCGTGGAAGCCCGTGAGCATGAAGAAGGTCGAGCCGAAAACGCCCGAATTCAGCTTGAGGTTCAGATCGGTATAGAGGTGGTAGTACTCATACCCCTGCACGCACAGGAAGGTGATGCCCAGCAGCACCGTGATCCACATGAAGGCAATGGTTTTGCCGCGCTGGTTCTCACGCAGCGCATGGTGGGCGATGGTCAGCGTGACGCCGGACGTCAGCAGCAGCGCGGTATTGATGGTCGGCAGCCAGAACGGGCCCACGGTGGTGAAGGGCTCGACGATGCCGGCAGGAGACGCCGTGGCGCCGGCCACCACGCCGGGCCAGACGGCTTTGAAATCGGGCCACAAGAGGGCGTTGTCCAGACTTCCCAGCGCAGGCACCGAATGCGCCCGTGCCCACCACAGGGCTGTGAAGAAGGCACCGAAGAACATCACCTCCGAGAAGATGAACCAGCTCATGCTCCAGCGGTAGGACAGGTCGATCTTGCGGCTGTACAAGCCGCCTTCGCTCTCCTGCGCCGCATCCCGGAACCACTGATAGAGCACAAACAGCCACCAGACCAGGCCCAAGGCCAGCGAATACTGGCCCCAGTCGTGCCCGTTGATCCACTGGCTGGCGCCGAGAATCACGAAGAACAGCCCGGCAGCCGCCATGATGGGATGGCGGGACTCGGCGGGAACGTAGTAGTACGGGGTTGTGCCGTGGGTTGATGCACTCATTTCAGCTCCTGAATCTCGATATCTTTGTTGTACGTTCCATGCGCCACTGGGGGTCAGACAATCCAGTTGACCAGTGCGATCAGACCGACCACCAGCGCAAAAATACCCGCCAGCCCGACGCCAATCACATGCAGCGGATTGACCTTCTCCAGGTCTTCCCGGTATTCGCTGCCCTTGCGCAGACCGATGAAGGACCACGCCACGGCCTTGACGGTGCGCAGCACGGAACTCTTGCGGCGCTGGACCGGCTCGGGGCGCATCGCATCCTGGTTCATGTTCCCACCTTCGCAGCGCCCTGGGGCTCCGTGACCGCCGCAGTCGGTGCAGCGGGTGTCTTGCCGCCCACCTCGAAGAAGGTGTAGGACAGCGTGATGGTGGTGACGTCCTTGGACAGGCGCGGGTCGATCACGAACGCCACGGGCCACTCGCGCTTTTCACCGGGCTCCAGCGTGTACTGGTTGAAGCAGAAGCATTCGAGCTTGGTGAAATGCGCGGCCGCCTGGCTGGGCGCATAGCTGGGTATGGCCTGTGCGGCCATGCGCCGGTTCTGCACGTTCTGGAACTCATACAGCACCGTGGTCAGCTCGCCCGGATGCACCTGGACAGACCGTTGCGCGGGCTTGAACTCCCAGGGGCCGCGCGCGTTGGCGTCGAATTCCACCGTGATGGTACGGCTCTTGTCCACCTGGGTGTTGCCGGGCAACTTCACATCACGCCCGGCCTGGCCGTTGCCAGGCACCTGGCGCTCGGACAGCGACAGGATGTTGATGCCGGTCATCTCGCAGATCCGCTGGTAGATCGGGATCAGCGCATAGCCAAAGGCGAACATGCCCACCGCGATCACGGTCAGCTTGCCTACCATTCTGGCGTTTTCGCGGCTTCGGTTCATGGCGTGTCGCTCAATGGTTCAGCAGGATGATCTTGGCCATGAAGCCGACGAAGAACGTCGCAGCCACCGAGGCCAGCACCAGCGCCATGCGCAGGTTGGATTTTTTCTGTTCTGCTGTCATGGCGTAGCTCCTTCAGCCGATCACACGGGTGGCCGTGGCGTCCAGCTTGGGCGGGGTTTCAAACGTGTGGAAGGGGGCCGGCGACGGCACTTCCCATTCCAGGCCTTCCGCACCATCCCAGGGCTTCTGGGGCGCCTTGGCGCCGTGGCCACGCATACACGGCCAGACGACTGCCACGAAGAAATACACCTGCGCCAGGCCGAAACCCAGAGCACCAATGGATGCAATGGCGTTGAAGTCAGCGAACTGCATGGGGTAGTCGGCATAGCGGCGCGGCATACCGGCCAGCCCCAGGAAGTGCATCGGGAAGAAGGTGATGTTGAAGAAGATCAGCGACACCCAGAAATGGATCTTGCCGCGCACCTCGGAATACATCACGCCGGTCCACTTGGGCAGCCAGTAGTACACGCCGGCAAACAGCGCGAACAACGAGCCCGCCACCAGCACGTAGTGGAAGTGCGCCACGACGTAGTAGGTGTCCTGCAGCTGAATGTCGATGGGCGCCATGGCCAGAATCAGGCCGGTGAAGCCACCGATGGTGAACACGAAGATGAAGCCGACGGCGAACAGCATGGGCGTCTCGAAGGTCATCGAGCCGCGCCACATCGTGGCCACCCAGTTGAAGATCTTCACGGCCGTGGGCACCGAGATCAGCATGGTGGCGTACATGAAGAACAGCTGACCCGTCACCGGCATGCCGGTGGTGAACATGTGGTGCGCCCAGACGATGAACGACAGGATGGCGATGGACGACGTGGCATACACCATGGAGGCGTAGCCGAACAGCTTCTTGCGCGCGAAAGCCGGGACGATCTGGCTGATGATGCCGAAGGCCGGCAGGATCATGATGTACACCTCGGGGTGACCGAAGAACCAGAAGATGTGCTGGTACATCACCGGGTCGCCGCCACCGGCGGGGTTGAAGAAGCTGGTGCCGAAGTGGCGGTCGGTCAGCGTCATGGTGATGGCACCGGCCAGCACGGGCATCACGGCGATCAGCAGGTAGGCCGTGATGAGCCAGGTCCAGGCGAACATGGGCATCTTCATCAGCGTCATGCCGGGTGCGCGCATGTTCAGGATGGTCACGATGATGTTGATCGAGCCCATGATCGACGAAGCACCGAGGATGTGCATGGCAAAAATGCCGGCATCCATCGACGGGCCCATCTGCAGCGTCAGCGGTGCGTACAGCGTCCAGCCGGCGGCGGGTGCACCGCCGGGCATGAAGAACGAGCCCACCAGCAGCAGTGCGGCCGGAATCATCAGCCAGAAGCTGAAGTTGTTCATGCGCGCGAACGCCATGTCGGAGGCGCCGATCTGCAGCGGAATCATCCAGTTCGCAAAGCCCACGAAGGCCGGCATGATGGCGCCGAACACCATGATCAGGCCGTGCATGGTGGTGAGCTGATTGAACAGCTCGGGGTTGACGATCTGCAGTCCGGGCTGGAACAGCTCGGCCCGGATCAGCAGCGCCAGCACGCCGCCCACCATCAGCATGGTGAACGAGAACAGCAGGTACAGCGTGCCGATGTCCTTGTGGTTGGTGGCAAACAGCCAGCGGCGCCAGCCGCTGGGGCCATGGTGGTGGTCGTGTGCGTCGTGGGCGTGGTCGCCCGCGTGCGCGGGGTGATCGAGAACTGCGCTCATGTTGGATTCCTCAATGCTCTTTTACTTGGCGCGCTGTGCCACGATTTCAGACGGCTGAACCAGTTGACCGGTCTTGTTCGACCAGGCGTTCTTGGTGTAGCTGACCACGGCGGCCAGGTCGGTGTCGCTGAGCTGCTTCCAGGCCGGCATGGCACCATTGGCCGCACCCTGCAGCAGCACCTGGATCTGCTTGGCATGGTCGGCATCCTTCACGATGGCCGATCCGTCGAGCGGCTTGATCGGGCCCGCCCCCTTGCCGCTGGCCTGGTGGCAGGCGGCGCAGTTGGCGGCATAGACCTTCTCGCCACGCTTCATGATGTCGTCGAGCGCCCAGACCTTGGCCGGATCATCCAGCTTGGCGGCGGCCTTCTTCATCTCGGCTTCGACCCACAGGCTGTAATCCGGGGCCGACAGCACCTTCACATGGATGGGCATGTAGGCATGCTCCTTGCCGCACAGCTCGGCGCACTGGCCGTAGTAGTCGCCCACCTTTTCGGCGCGGAACCAGGTGTCGCGCACGAAGCCGGGGATGGCGTCCTGCTTGATGCCGAAGGCCGGCACCATGAAGGCATGGATCACATCGTTGGCGGTGGTGATGATGCGGATTTTTTTCCCCACAGGCACGACCAGCGGGTTGTCCACCTTCAGCAAATAATCGTTCGGAGCGTTGGCCACGTCACCACTGTTGGACATGGCGCGGTGGCTGCTGTCGATCGTCGAGATATAGGACAGCCCCTCGCCTTCGCCCTTGAGGTAGTCGTAACCCCACTTCCACTGGTAGCCCGTGGTCTTGATGGTGAGGTCGGCGTTGGTGGTGTCTTTCTGGGCCACCAGCACCTTGGTGGCCGGCAACGCCATGCCGATCACGATGAGGAAGGGGATCACCGTCCAGACCACCTCCACCGTGACCGATTCGTGGAAGTTGGCGGACTTGGCACCCTGGGAACGGCGGTGCTTCCAGATGGAATAGAACATCACCGCAAACACCGCCACAAAGATGACGGTGCAGATGATGAGCATCATCCAGTGCAGAAAGTGCTGCTCCTCGGCGATGCGGGTGGCTGGCGGATGGAGATTCAGCTGGTTGACGGCAGGGCCGCCCGGCAGGTCGGACACGGCATGGGCCACGCTCCCTATCCAGGCACCCGCCAACCACAGGACAGAGGCCAGCTTGCGGGGAATGCTCTTCATGGTTCTCACTTGTTTCAGCCTCATAAATCGAAACCACTTGCCCCGACGGCGCAGGACCAGGCCTCTAGAACACATCGCACCACCAGCGCAGAAAACAGACGGCAAGCGTTCAGCGGTCCGCGCCGGGATGGCGTGACCCAACAGGTGTTCGTGTGTGTCCGGGCAACCCGGCCCATGTCATGCCGGGCACGCCACTTCCCGTTGATCGGAAGCCGCTTTTCCCTGCATTGCCGCGCCTGTTGACGGCGCCTCCCACAAGTCCCCCCTGCTGGCATTCGGGGCGATTGTAGCGCGGCTTGTTTTAAATCAGGGAACGATGCAAATCATTCGACACTTGCCCGCCAATTTGCGACATGTCATTGACAAAAACACGCTGATTTGCTCTAAGATGTTTCGCCTTTGCGTCCTGCTCCACGCAGCATGGCACGCATGTCCTGCAGCGAAACGGCGCTGTGCTCGGCCACCGGAACCCGGCGCGCGGGTTTGAACGCATGGCCATACACAATCTCGAAGGTCAGCGTCAGGTGTCCATCCTGCGCGGGATCGGCCAGATGCTCGGTGAGCGCTTGCAACAGCCTCCCATGCCAGCCCCGCCCGCGCAGCGCAGGAAAACGCTGCGGATGCAGGTTGGCCCCCAGTTCACGCAACTCCTGCAGCAGGCGTTCGGCCGTGGGGAAGGTCAGCGTGATGCGTTCCATGTCCATCACCGGTTCGGCAAAACCCGCCTCGATCAACATGTCACCCCAATCGTGCATGTCGGTGAATGCATGGCCTGGGGCGGGCCAGCCCAGCGCAGCGTAAACGGCACGCAACTCGCGCAGCGAGTCGGGCCCCAGGCAGGAGAACATCAGATAGCCATCGACCGCCAGCGCCTGGTTCCACTGGGCAATCAAAGCCTGGGGGTCGGGCGCCATGTGCAGCGCCATGTTGGCCCAGAGCATCTGTACCCCTGCCGGGGCGGGTTGTTCAAAATGCACTCGCCCGCCCTTCCAGCGGGCAGCGTTCCACCAGGGGGCTGTCAGCGCGCTGGCCGCATGGGGCTGCATCGGCGCCGAGGTTTCGACCACGTGGCAAACGGCGTCCGGGTACCGCTGGCGCACCAGCGCATGGCCCTGCAGACCGCCGCGCACGGCATCCCAGTGGCACCAGGCGGCCGGCGCCTCGCGAATCCATTGCAGACGTGCCTCCATGCGCCGCGCCACTTCCTCGTGCAGCCAGGGCGAATGGGCAGGAGCGGCGGCATGCCAGCGGTTGGCGGCAACGGGATCGATCGTGGGAGGGCGCTCTGACGGCATGGTGTGGGGAAACGAATGGAAAGCGCCTATATTGGACACCATCATGTTGGGCCCGATTGCCACAGGGATATCCACGCGCCTGCACGCATTGGCGGCTCGCCTGCCGAGCCAGTGCGCGGTCTGCCGCGCCTGGCCCGCGCAGCGGGTGTGCGATGCCTGCGCGGCCCGCTTCGCCCAGCCCCGCACCCGCTGCGAATCCTGCGCCTTGCCCCTCGCGTCCGGCACACGGCGCTGCGGCGCATGCCTGCGCCATCCCCCGGCGCTGGAGGCCTGCGTGGCGGCGGTGGACTATGGCTACCCCTGGGCCGACCTGCTGGCGCAATTCAAGTTCCAGGGCGACCCCGGCTGGGCCGCCACGCTGGCCACACTTCTGCGCAGCACGCCCTGGGCCGAGCCTCTGCTTGAAGCCGCAGACCTGGTCCTGCCCGTGCCCTTGTCGCGCCAGCGCCTGCGCGAGCGTGGTTTCAACCAGTCGCTGCTGCTGGCACGCCACCTGGCGCCGCGCAAGACCGACGCCAGCCTGCTGCTGCGCCTGCGCGACACCCCCGCCCAAAGCGGTCTCTCGCGCTCGCAGCGCCTGCGCAACCTGCAAGGTGTGTTTGCCATCGAACCGCTGCGCGCAGCCCGGGTGCAAGGCCGACGCATCGTGCTGGTGGACGACGTGATGACCACGGGCGCCACGCTGGACGCTGCAGCCATGCTCTTGCGGCACGCGGGCGCACAGCATGTGGCGGCCCTGGTGGTGGCGCGCACCGAGGCGCATGCCTGATACGCCTTCTTACGATGCCGACCCCCACGGCCCACGCACCGAACCGACAATACGCGCCATGTTTCATATCGTTCTGGTCGAGCCCGAAATCCCGCCCAATACGGGCAACGTGATCCGGCTGGCCGCCAACACGGGCTGCACGCTGCATCTGATCGAACCGCTGGGTTTTTCGATGGAAGACCGTCTCATGCGCCGCGCGGGGCTGGATTACCACGAATACACGCAGGTGCTACGCCACCCCGGCTGGACGGCGTTCCTGCGGGCCGCCCAGCCCGACGCCACGCGCATGTTTGCGCTCACCACCCATGGCACCCAGACGGTGTTCGACAACTGCTTCCTGCCGGGCGACTGGCTGGTGTTCGGCGCCGAAACGCGCGGCCTGCCGCCCGAACTGCGTGAAACCTTCGCACCGGCCCAGCAACTGCGCTTGCCCATGGTGCCGGGCCAGCGCAGCCTGAACCTGTCCAACGCCGTGGCAGTGACGGTGTTCGAAGCCTGGCGGCAAAACAGCTTTGCGCTGACCGCTCCCCAGGCTCTCGCAGTGGCTGTCTGAACCTCAGGCGGGCGGACCGCCCTCGCGCTGGGCCACGGCCTGAGGCGTCTGCTCGATCACGAAATCGAGAAACGCCTTGGTGCGCGCAGG
>JAANMT010000994.1_pt1 | contig 29676 bp, 26 predicted proteins | sample 7279711 | NCBI WGS metagenome assembly JAANMT01 (sample SAMN14094538, study PRJNA606508) | bioreactor metagenome | isolation source: A lab-scale SPAN reactor treating ammonium-rich wastewater day 1 | place: Ireland: Galway | collected 2017-01-16 | reverse complement strand
TCACCTTCACGGCGACCAACGGCGTCACGCCCGCTGCCACGCAGACGTTCAGCATCGTGGTGTCGGCGCCTTCTTCGGGCGGCGGCGGCGATGACGACGAAGGTTGCAGCACGGGCAGCAAGCAGTCCTGGCTGATGCTGGCCGGCCTGCTGGCGGCTCTGGGTGTGGCCCTGCGCACGCGCAAGGCCCGCGCCTGAGCTGCACGCTCAGCCGCAGGATTCAACGCAACTCAGCCGGGGCGCCGCAAGGCGCCCCGGCTGCTTTGCCTTTCGAACATGGCCGCGTCACGGCGGCCCGCATGCCGGATTGCAGGTCCTGTGCCGCCGCCCAAGCTTGTAAAATCGGTCTGTGCCCGACTCCAATCCATCAGACCAGCGCCAGCGCGCCGTGCTGGCAGCCGTACTGGCGGTCAAGCGAGGTTTCCTCTCGCCCGAAGAAGCCATGGGAATCCTGGAGCAGGTCGAAGAACCGGCCGGGGCCAAGGCTGGCGCCACATTGCTGAACCTGGGTTCAGGCGAAGGCAGGTCAGGGGACGCCTCCAGCCTCATTCTCGCCCGCGCCACGCCCGGTGCGCGCTCCGAAATCGCTCAGGAAATCGAATTGCTGGTGCAGGACCCCGGCAAGGCCGCCGAGACGCTGGGCTTTGGCGATGCGGCCACCCGCCTGGCCAGCAAAGACGCCGTCAAGCAGACCCTGCTGGCCGTGGCGGCCACGGGCCCCATTGACAGGAAGCACGCATCTGCCCGCCTGGCCGCCGTACAAAAGGGCGCCGAGCGCTATGAAATCAGGCGTGAACTCGCGCGCGGCGGCATGGGCCGCGTGTTGATCGCGCTGGACAATGCCGTGGGCCGCGAAGTGGCACTCAAGGAGCTGCTCCCGCAGAAAAACGGCACGACAGTGTCGCAGCGCCTGACGGGCGCGGGTGAACTGGCCGACCGCTTCCTGCGCGAGGCCAAAGTGACCGGCCAGCTCGAGCACCCCAATATCATCCCGGTGTATGAGATCGGCGCGCGCGACAACGGCAGCGTGTTCTACACCATGAAGCTGATCCGCGGCACCACGCTGGCCGAGCGCATCAGGCAGATCACCCACGATGCATCGCTCGGCGAAGCCGCCAAGTTCAATGCGCGGCTCAAACTGCTGGAGCCCTTCGTGGACGTGTGCAACGCACTGGCTTACGCTCATGCGCGGGGCGTGATCCATCGCGACATCAAGCCCGCCAACGTGATGCTGGGCGACTTCGGCGAGACGCTGGTGCTGGACTGGGGTCTGGCGCGGGTGAAGGGGCAGGCCGATGAAGCCGCGCGCCGCGCCAGGCAGGACACGCCGGACTTCAGCCCTTCGCTGGTGGGCACGGAGAGCGAGTCTCGCACGCTTGACGGCAGCGTAATCGGCACGCCGGCGTATATGGCGCCCGAGCAGGCCATGGGCGAGCTTTCGGAGGTGGACGAAAAGAGCGACGTGTACTCGCTGGGGGCGACGCTGTTTGAAATCGTGGCGGGCTGCCCGCCCTATGAAGGCAAGACTGCGAACCAGATCCTGGGCAAGGTGCAGAACGTCGCGCCCGCCGCCTTGCCGGCCTGGGTACCCGCGGACCTGCGGGCGCTGGTGGAAAGGGCCATGGCGCGCGACAAGAGCGAGCGCCTGCCCTCGGCGCAGGCCCTGGGCGAAGAGGTACGCGCGTTTCGCGAAGGCAGGCCGCTTTCGGTCTACCGCTACACGCGCCGCGAAAAGGCCCGCAAATTCGTAGCGCGCAACAAGCTGGCCTCGCTGGTTGCGGCGGCGGCGCTGGTGGCCATCATTGCTGTTGCGTCGGTGGCATTCCTTCGCGTGGTTGAAGAGCGTAACGAAGCCCGCGACGCGCTGGCCCGTGCGGAAGCCGCCGAGCAATCGCGACTGGCCCTGGAAGCGGAAAAGGCCTCGCGCCGGCAGGCGCTGATCGACCGGCGCAAGAAGGACATCGCGCGCCAGCGCGCCCTAGTTGACGGACTGCGGCACAAAGAGCTGCTGGAAGCAGCGACAAAGCAGCTCAAAGCCATGGCACAGCGTCCCGCTGCATCGGCCGCGCTGGCGCTTGAACAGGCGGAGACCCGCGACCGCGTCGCGGCCCTGCTGAACCATGCGCGTGAGCTTCGTACGCTCCACGACCTCTGCGTTGATCCCGTGGACGGCGCCGTCCATGCGTTTGCAGCCGAGGACGAAGTTCAGCAGTGGTTCGTCGCGCACGACAGCCTGCAGCGCGTCGCCATTGAGCTGGCGACCGCCAACGAGGACTTTGCGCTGGCAGATTTCATCATCGACCGATTCAGCGGCGTGGTCGCTCCCGGCGAGGTTGAGCGGATGCATCAGACCGTGGACAACGCACGCCATGCCCAGCGCCGGCGCCACGCAGAGCTGATTGCGGCATCTCTGGCGCGCCTGCGGGCCGACCGCGCCCGCGTCGCGAGCCAGACCGACGAATTCAATGAAATGGTCGCGCGCATTTCAGCCCTGCGCGAGCGCCAGACCGTCGAGCTGCTTGAGGCGGCGCTGAAGCCGCATACGCTCAAGGCTTCAACGCCCGACTCCATGCGGCTGTGGACCCAGCCCGAACGCGAGGAGATTACGCTGGTTTGCCGGGTGTTCTCGCGCATGGAAATGCCGGAGCTCTGCGTGCCGCCTTTGAGTGAGTTTCTGGCAGTGATTGACGATGAACGGCTGGCGACAGAGGCTGCGATTGCGCTGTGCCTGACCGAAGCATGGCAGGCCGAAGAACCCGTGCTCAAGGCTGCGAGACGCTTTGAGCGGCGGCCCATGTTCTGGAATTCGGTGGGGCGATTCTTCACTCGTCTGCCGGACCCACCGTCACGACCCGAGCCCAAGACCGCCGCGGAGTTCGTGGAACGGGGGCACCGCCACTTGCTGAAGGGCAAGGGGAAGGAGGCCCGCGCGGACTTCACCAAGGCGCTTGAGCTCGAGCCGGACAACGCCCAGATCTACCTTGAGCGCGGCCAGATCAGCGGCACCGGTGAGGATGCCGACCTTGAGGACATGAGGCAGGCCCTGAAGCTGAACCCCGGCCTGGGCCGCGCCTGGGTACACATCGCCTATATTCTGCGCACGCGCAATGACTTGAGGGGCGCCCTGGACGCCGCGACACAGGGAACGCTCGTGGAGCCCGGTGAAGCGACCACCTGGGCGGCCCGCGGCAACCTGCTGGGGCAGATGGGCCAGTATCGGGACTCGATTGCCGATTACACGCGGGCCATTGAAATCGACCCCTATCGCGTCACCTACCTGAACAACCGTGCTATCGCGTTCATCTCCGTCCGCGAGTACGAGCGCGCCATCGTGGACTGCACGCGCGCGCTTGATCTCGATCCGTACTTTCAGGAAGGCTGGGCCAACCGATCCACGGCCCGACTGGCCCTTGGGGACACCGAGGGCGCGCTGGCGGACGCGACGCGCATTATCGAACTCGCTCCGCGCTATTCGTGGGGCTATTCCGCGCGCGGCCAGGCGCGATTGACACGACGTGACTTCGTCGGCGCCGAGTATGACTTCGCGCGCGCCGTGGAGTTTGCGCCCTGGGCGCACCAGTTCTGGCTTCATCACGCCCGGGCCCTGCGCGCGTTGAAACGCTTCGACGACGCGCTGGCGGTTTGCCGCCGCTGCCTCAAGGAACAGCCGGTCAGCTCCGTCTTCGCCGAAACGTTGGCGTCGTTCATGGCGCTGGTAGAACTGCAGAAAAAGGGATCAACCGATACCGGGGCCACGCAGGCCGTCGGGTTCAAGGCGCTGTGCAACTGTATTGCGCTGCTGGGAGAGCTGGACATCACGCCGGACTCCGGTGATGAACTCGTGCGCCAAGCCCTGATCTGCCTGGGCCGCGGCGCCGCTGCCGAATCCGATGACAAAGAAGCACACCGACGAGCGCTGGTGCTGTGCCTTGAATCCATCATGCCGCCGCTTCAGGAGCGAGAGCTGCGCATGGAACTGGCGGAAATCCTGACGACGCCGGCCTGCCTTGAAGCAGTCCAGTCCCCGTTTACCGCCTATAACGCAGCCTGCGCAACCGCCACCGCGGCCGCGTGCTTTGAACGCCGCGAGTTCGTGATACTGGGTGCATCGGCTGAAGACGCAGCCCGAAAACGCGAGCAGCTGCTGGCCCTGAGCGAAGAGGAGCGGGGCCAGCGCGCGGCTGCACTCAAAGACAGCGCGTTTGCGTGGCTGAACCGTGCCCTCGCATTGGGCTTCAAGGAGTCGGCACATACAACCGAGGACCCGGATTTGGCCTGCCTGCGCGATGATCCTCGCTTTGCAGAGCTGCTGGCCAGGATGAAGTAGCGGCTCCCGCGGGACGCGTCAGACTTTTTCGGGGCAATAGGTCTGGAAGACCTTGTCGAGCACGCCGTTGACGAAGGCGCCGGACTTCTCCGTTGAGTAGCGCTTGGCAAGGTCGACAGCCTCGTTGATGCTGACCTTGGGCGGCACGTCATGGGCGTAGAGCAGTTCGTACACGCCCAGGCGCAAGATGGCCCTGTCAATGTAGGGCATGCGCGAAAGCTGCCAGTTGAGGGCGGCCTCTGCGATCTTCGCGTCGATTTCACCCAGGCTGGCGGTTACCCCGCGATAGAGCTCACGGGCGCCTTCGCGGGCGCTGCGGCTGTCCGTCTCCGAACCCAGCAGTTCCGGCATCTGGCGCTCGACTGTCTTGGAGTCCGTGGCATCAAGCAGGTAGAGCAGCTTGAGCGCCAGCTCGCGAGCCTGGGTGGCGGTGTGCGATGGGGGCTGCTTGCTCATGGCGGGCATGTTATCAACCGTTCGGTATAGCGGTTCCAGCAGGTCGTTGAAAAAGCGGCATGGGGCCACCCTATCAACCCGGTCGGGCCCATGTGAGTCGGGCCGGAACTCCATTTCAAGCAGCTTGCCGGCCGCCCGAGGTGCACAAGCTATCCATGGCTTGCGCCCGCAGACCGCTCTTCATCAGCCTGCTAGAGTTTGCGCAGCAGGTCCACCATCTCGATGGCGCTGACAGCCGCGTCAAAGCCCTTGTTCCCCGCCTTGGTGCCGCAGCGCTCGATGGCCTGCTCCAGGTTGTCGGTCGTAACCACACCGAAAATCACAGGCACCCCCGTGCTCAAGGAAGCCGAGGCAATGCCCTTGGCCGCCTCACCCGCCACATAATCAAAGTGGGGCGTCGACCCGCGCACCACAGCCCCAAGGCAGACAACGGCGTCGAATTTCTTGCTCTCGGCCATGCGGCGGGCCGCGAGCGGGATCTCAAAGGCGCCCGGCACCCAGGCCAGAGTCGTGTGATCGAGGGAACCACCATGGCGCACGATGGCGTCCAGGGCGCCCTCCACGAGCTTATCGACCAGGAAGTCATTGAAGCGCGAGGCCACAATGGCCAGTTTCATGCCGGCTGCGTTGCGGTGGCCCTCAAGGGCGCGGGCGGATTCGGAGGCGGATTTCCTGGCCATGGTCTGCTCGAAGGTAAGGGGCGCGAATTGTAGGGGCGGCCCTGAGAGTCGGCAAGGCGCTTGACGGCGAGCGGGCAGGGGGTAGCATCATGGCACCCCAAGGAAGCCCCCCTGTAGATGCCGCCGCGCTCGCGCGGGTGTTCTCTCATGGATGTTGCCGACTTAGGATGGATGGCGGCGGCTGGAATCGCCGGAACTAGTGGACGTGGCAGTTGAGTATAAAATACACGGTGCGTGGATACATTCATTCCAGACCACCTTCATAAAGTGTTTATAAAGAAGCACTTACAACAACGAAAAATTTTGGCACAGATAGCGCTGTAAACGAGTCGCCATACCTCAGTTCCCTTGACCTGGCAGCAAAGCGCAGCAGGAAACCAACCCCAAGAGCCGGCCCCAGGGCCGCTCGCGTGAGGAGAAGAAGATGAAGCGGATTGCCTGGATGCTCGCAGCGACGACGATGTTCGCCCTCTCCGGTTGCTCGGGCGGCATTGAATTCAACGGCGCTGCGCAGGTGGAGCAGTTCCCGGTGCGCAAGATTCCGGTGGTTCACTACGTGCTTCCGTCCGAGGTTGCCGCACAGGGTGGTGGTTATGTGGTGGACGAGAACACCATGATCGCCCTGACCAGTGCGAGTTTCACAGAGCAGGGGCCCGCGGGCTTTGACCTCTGGACGCACATGATGCAGTCGGCGCCGTGCACGGATAACCCGACCTGCAACACGCCGGCCCCGATTCCGGACTGGGTCTACATGTTCCAGACGGGCAGCGTGGGCAACATGGGCGGCGTCACGGGCTTCAAGACTTCGGACACCGTGATGGCCTACATCATGTCCTTCGAGAACCAGTGGTTCCTGCGCAATCTGGACTCCAACCCTCTGCCGCCTCCCACGGCGGGCCAGCCTCCGGTCACCTATGAAGGCCGCGGTTTTTCATCCATGCCGATTTCGTTCACGGAAGACGCCAATGCCGTCTCGCCCGTGTCCCAGACCCTTGGCTTCACGCCTCCCTACGCCTCACAGCAGGAAATTGGCGACCCCGCCACTTATGACGCGCGCAGCGTGCCGCGCGTCCAGACGCCGGTGAACAACTACATCCAGTTCCAGTACAACGGCGTGGGCGCTCCGGCGGGTTTGCTGGCGGCGGGCTGGCATGAACCCCCGGCCACGAACACGCACATCGAGACCAACCGGCTGCAGATGACGGTCGTTCCGGTGCCGGATTACTTCGGCAGCGGCTCGGGCATCACGACGGGCGGCGGCGTCTACACCAAGCGCTTCATTGACATGTGGCTGCAGGTGACCACGGGCCCCAGCAGCACGCTGCAGCCCGGCGACACCGTGATCTTCTGCTACTACCTGGCGACCATCGCGAGCCACATTGTGGGCTACGGAATTGGTCTGGTGGACAGTTCCTTCGCGGTGCCGGGCGTGGTCAACAACCAGGATGACATCATGAACCTGGCCGTGGTGTTCGACCTCTCGGCAATGATTGCGGCGGGCAAGCAGTTCCAGTTCGTGGTGGAAGACCTGATGCGCATGCAGGATATCGTCAACGGTACTTACGCCGCGCCCGGACCGCTGAGCACGCTGCCCGGCCCCGGTCGCCCCTAAATCGCCGGATTACGCAAGGCCCCGAAAGCTGAGTCATTTCCCCGCGACATCGCGGTCCAACAAGGAAAGAGTCATGAACAGACTTCTCAAGCTGGTTCCCGCCCTGGTGGCAACGCTGACTTTGGGCTCCCTGAGCCTGGTGGGCGCCGGCTGCGACGGCAAGTTCGCCGGCCCTCCTGGCGGCTCTTCAACCGGCAGCGTGGGTGTTGACCCCCTGTTCGGTGCCACGCCCTTCACCTTTGCGCCGGAGAACCCGCTCATCACCGGCTTCTATGACGACTTCTGGTTCATCGATCCGGGGCGCGACAGCGATGACGGCCCGGGCGGCGTGCAGGGCGTTTGGTACGCTGACACCATCCAGGCCATGCAGACGGCCGGCTTCCCCGGCTGGATCGTGAAGGGCCCCACGGTTTCCAACATCGAAGTGAACTTCGCCAATCCGCTGATGCTCTCGTTCATGAGCCAGTGGTTCCGCCGCAACGCCGACGGTACTCGCATTCGCGAGCGCGACCAGTTCGGCCTGCTGGTCTGGTCGCCCAAGAGCCTGGACATCTGCTTTGTCACGGCCCCCGTTGAACAGGTGGCGGTCGTCGTGCAGGGCGGCCAGCAGATCACTTACAGCACCCGGCGCTCGGTGTACCCCGCCAACGTCTCGCCCCAGAGCGTGATGTTCGGCTACACCTCGCCCCCGGCCAACAGCCCCGGCGCCTTCCCCCCGCCCCAGAGCCGCTATCTCACCCGCAACTTCAGCGAAATCGGCCTGGTGCTGCTGACCAAGCTGCTGCCGGCCGGCTCGCCCCAGCTCACCCAGTCGCTCGGCATTTCCATTGACGACACGGCCGGTCAGCCCAACAAGCAGGGAAACGAGAACGTCGAAAACCTCGGCGCGGTCCCCCAGCAGCAGGGCGGCGGCTTCACCTCCGTTCCCGCCCCGACGGGCGTCTTCGGCGACCTCTACGCCCTTGCGTACAAGAAGGCCCCTGTCGTGCAGCCCAACACCCCCGGCCGCACAATGGAGGAGGCGGTCATTGAGTACGCCCGCCACCTCGGCTGCCTGCACGCCAACCTGATTGCCAAGGCCGTTGGCCTGATTTCGGCTGAGGCCAACAGCATCACTGACCCCAAGCAGGTCATCTTCCTCAACGGCTACCCCTACTCCTTCGTGCAGAAGGATCTGGACACCCTGGACAAGTTGCAGCTGCCCGGCTCTGGCCGTGACCCCAATATTCCCTAGTCAGCCGGCCAGGCTAAACCCCGAACCCACGGAACTCGCAGCTACCTGAGGCAACCCATGAAGACCATGACTTCTCTCTGCGCCCTGACCCTGATGGCCGGCCTCTTCGCCGCCTCGGCAAGCGCTGAAGCCGTTTCCTACATTCCGCACCAGTCCACGATTCCCCGCCTGGCCAACCAGGCCGAGGTCATCGTCGTCGGCCGCCTTGCCCGCGTGGAGAACATCCAGCTTGGCGAAGCCGGTATTGACTTCGCCATGTACCCCAACAGGGGCACGCCGGCGCGTCAGGATGGCGAGTCCGGCGTCCGCCGCGAAGCCGTCATCACTGTGAGCCAGACCCTCAAGGGCGCCTCCCACGTGACCGGGAGCGAGTTGCGTGTGGTCTCCATGCGTCAGCTCAAGTTTGACAACTACGACGCCGACCTGCGCGGCGGTGAGGCCCTCTTCTTCTGCTCGCCCCGCAGCCAGGACAACCGCCTGATCGTGCTTTCCGATGAGCGCGGCGCAATTACCGCTGAAGACAACGCCGGCAACCTGACGGGCGCCGTTGAAATGGCCCGCCGCTTCCTGACCGTGGGCCGCTTTGCTGACCTGAAGCCCGCCCTGCTCGCCGGCCTGACACTCAACGGCGGCCGCGTCTCCCTGGATGCCTGCGTCGAACTCGCATGGAACTGGGAAGATTACGCCGCGGTCATGACCCCGGCCGACAAGCAGCTCGTGCTGGACAAGGCCAAAGAGGCCACGCCCGGCACGGAGGAGCGCGTCCAGCTGATTCACGCCGTGGGCCGCCACAAGCCCGACGGCGCCATGAACGATCTTCTGGGCATGATCATGTCGGACAGCCAGTTCACCACCACCTCCATCGCCTGCTGGGCCATGGAGAACATTGAGCGCCGCGAGGCCGTCAATCTGTTCGTCGGTGCCTTTGCCTCGGCCAACGCTTCCCAGCGCGTGCTGCTGGTGCGCGCCCTGGGGCTGATTCACCCCAAGGACTGGTTCGAGGGCGCCGAGGTGCGCCAGGCGGCCTGTGACTGCGTGGCCGCCCTCCTCGTGGCGGGCGATGAAACGGCCCTGCGCGAGGCCCTGATTGCCGCCCGCAACATGTGGGCCGGCAAGGAACTCAAGGCCCAGCTCAAGAACCTCATTGAGAACCGCGCCCACAACGGCATCTCTGAAGAGGCGGTCAAGGGCGCCATCGTGGCCCTGGCTACGCACCGCACCAAGACCGAGCAGATGGGCAAGACTATTGAAGCCGTTCACGAGCGCGGCTACCTCAACAACCTTGCGACGCAGGACCCCGCACTGAAGCAGGTGGTGGATTGCGCCATCCTGTTCCCCTACTCCACGCTGATCACGGACACGGAAGGCCGTCTCCGCTAGACCCCGGACTTGCAGGCATGATGGCCGCCATGCGGCACCTCATAAGGAAAGAAACATGCGGAAGGTTCTACTCTCTCTGGCTTCTTTGATGGGCCTGGCGTTTCTCGCCTCGCCCTGCCAGGCCGGCTTCACGCTGTTCGACACCGCTCGCGACTCGATGTACGTGGCCCGCGGTGAGTTCGTGGCGCTGGAGCGCACGGCCGGCGGTGATCGCCTTGTGTTCCGCTGCGACACCGCCCTCAAGGGCAGCATTTCCGGCGAAGTGACGCTGGAGCCCTTCGAGAAGGCGCCCGCCGATGCCGCGCTGGGACGTCCGGCCATCGTGGGCTTCAACCTGATCAACGGCAAGTACCACTTCTCCTACCATCAGCGCCGCGGCGTGTTCATGCACGAGGACGGCATTGACAAGTGCGAGACGGCGCTGCGCCGGCTGATCGAGATCAATGCCCCCTTCCAGCCGTTGATCGAGAACGAGCTGCGCAAGCGCCTTGAGTACCAGAATCTCGCCCACGAAGGCGAGTATCCGGCCGAGTTGCTCAGCGCCTGGCGCCAGGAACTGGTGGATCAATGCAGCCTCTCCGGCAGTGCCGCCGCCCGTGACGCGGCCAAATGCCTCTTTGAGCACCCGCTGTTCAAGGGCACGGCCACGCTGGGCGACCTGCACAAGGTGGCCCAGGCCGTGGTGACCTCGGCCAGGAGCACGCATGAGCGCGCCTACATGCTGCTGCTGATTCGCGACGAAGTCTCCGTGCACCCGTCCTACGAGACGCTTTTGGGCATGCTTTGGGAGGAGGCGGCGGACTACAACGTCGCCCACTTGGCCTCGCTGCTGTCGAGCAAGCCTCGCGCCCAGGTAATCCAGGACATGGCAGCGGCCATCAATGATGCCGGCCGCACCTCGCAGCAGCGTGAGAATGCTGTGCACGTCCTTGGTGCGCTGCGCGACGAGGCCGGCCTGCCCACCATTCGCGGGGCCGTCAATGCCGAACGCCTCAAGGGCGCCGTCAACTTCGACCGCAAGGTGATGCGCCGCGCCCTGCTGGCGCTGCGTGACATCCCCAGCGCCGAGAACGCCCAGACGCTTGAACAGCTCCTCGACTCGGATATCTGCCGTGAGAAGTTCGAGTTCCTCAAGCGCACGCTGGTGGCTTGGTCGACCATGGACACGGAGGCCAGCAACAACTACCTGCGCGGCCTCTACAAGCTGACCCAGAACAACGCCCTCAAGCAGTTCGTGAAGGGCCTGCTGCCCGAGAACAAGGAGTGGCGCCGGGCTGTCATTGTGCACCCGGAAGAATAGTCATCACCTCGCAGCAAAGACACCAGGCCGGCGCGCAAGCGCCGGCCTTGGTTTAACCGGCTTGCACGGCCGATGCCTCCATGCGTTAACGGTGCCATGCCGCAAGAACCGGCCAACCCCGCCTCCTCCAGCCCCGAGTCCGACCAGCTCGGCGACCTTTTTGCGCCCGCCGGCACGCGCCGCCACGCCATCACGCGTTGGGTGTTTTTCGCGCTGGGCGGTCTGCTGGTCGCCTACGGCATCCTGGGCGTGCTGCTGCCCATCCTGCCCGGCTTTCCCTTCCTGCTGGTGGGAATGCCGCTCATGGCGGGTTCCAGCGAGCGCGCCCGGGGCTGGATGAACCGCCTGGACCGACGCTTTCCCCTGGGCCTGCGCCTGCTGTTGCGGCGTTTTCAACTGGTGGCGCCGCCCAAGGGTGGAAGCCCCGAACAGTGGCGGCGCTGGCGCGTCAACATATTGTGGACCGCTGCCATGTGGCTGGGTTGCGGTCTGTTTTTCAGCGCCCTGGCCGTTGCCATGCGCTGGCTCTGGGTGGCTTACCTGCAGCCACTTTACTGATTTTTCCTGCTCCCGCTGACCTGGGCGGTGTTTCATGGCGGTTGACTGAAGGGGAGACGGGGCGATGGACACCAAGTACCTGATCTGGGGCATGGGCGGCTTCATTGCGCTTTCGCTGCTTTGCATTGTGGCAACCCTGCTGTTTACCCTGGCTGAATCGCCCGCCGCGCCGGCGCCCGCCGGTGCACCAGGCACGCATAGCGCAGGCCCTGAGGGCGACTCAAGCCGCGCCCAGGAGCGGGTGCTGCGCGGGTTTGACGTCGCGTTCTGGGGTGAAGCGCGGCCCTTTGTACGCATCAAGGACCGCTTCTCCGGCGAAGTCGACACAGTAAACCTTGTGACCTACCTGATGTTCGAGCAGCAGTACGCGGAAACGGGCCCCTCTGATGAAGGCGGCTACACCTACAAGAGCGCCGACCCCGTGGCGGTGGAGAACACCTATCGACTTGGCCTCTGCCATCAATACGGGCTGTTCGGCCTGGTCTCCGACCCAAAGGAAGCAGCCTACTACTACCGCATCGCGGCCATGGCCGGCCACGCCGAGGCCAAAGAGGCCGCCAACGCCCTGGCCGCCCGCGGCGTGAAGTAGCTATCAACAATCTTTCGACAAGCCTCTTTCCTGCCCGCAAACCCGCGTGACAAGCGGCTCGCGGGGCAATTCTCCAGCGGGTTTGAGGCTTGTTTGAGGGGGCCAATGCCCCTATCATTCCGCCCTTCCCGGGCCTCTGGATTCCGGTTGTGGCTGTCCACGGCGCCGCAGCGACACTGTGGAATCGAGAGCCCGAAGACGCCCGTAAGTGACAACCGCGCGGCTCCTGGCCGCGCGCCAATCGAGTGACTGTTCATGGCCAAGAAACCTGAAGAAGGCGCTGTGGCGCGCAACCCCGGCAACGTGCAGCCGCTGAACATCGCGGACGAAATGCGCGAGAGCTACCTGACGTACGCCATGAGCGTGATCGTGGCCCGCGCCCTGCCCGACGTGCGTGACGGCCTCAAGCCCTCGCAGCGCCGCGTGCTCGTAGCGATGAACGACCTGAACCTGGGTCCCACGGGCAAGTTCCGCAAGTGCGCCAAGATTGCGGGCGACACCTCGGGCAACTATCACCCGCACGGCGAGGCTGTGGTGTACCCCACGCTCGTGCGCATGGCCCAGAGTTTCAACACGCGCTATCCGCTGGTCGATCCCCAGGGCAACTTCGGCACCATTGACGGCGACCCGCCGGCGGCCATGCGTTACACGGAAGCCCGCCTCACCCGCGCCTCCGTGGACATGATGGAGGACCTGGAGAAGGACACCGTCGATTACATCGATAACTACGATGGCACGCGCCAGGAACCCAGCGTTTTCCCCGGGAAGTTCCCCAACCTGCTGTGCAACGGCACGGGCGGTATTGCGGTGGGCATGGCGACCTCCATGCCGCCGCACAACGTGAACGAGGTCTGCGACGGCATCGCCGCGCTGATTGACGAGCCGGAGATCACGGTGGAAGCCCTGATGAAGATCATCAGGGGTCCCGACTTCCCGACCGGGGGCGTCATCCACGGACGCAAGGGCATTGCCGACGCCTACAAGACGGGGCGGGGCATCGTGACCGTGCGTGGCAAGGCGGAGATCGAGGAAGGCGACCACGGCAAGAGCCAGATTGTCATCACGGAGATCCCCTACCAGGTCAACAAGACAACGATGATCGAGAAGATCGCTGACCTCGTGAAGAGTGACGCGATCTCCGGCGTGAGCGACATCAAGGACTACAGCAAGGAAGACATCCGCCTGGTGGTGGAAGTCAAGCGCGACGCCGACCCGAACATCGTGCTCAACCAGCTTTACAAGCACACGCAGCTTCAGAGCAGCTTCAGCATCATCAACATCGCCATCGTCGAGGGCAAGCCGCAGACGCTCAACCTCAAGCAGCTGTGCGAGGCCTACCGCGACCACCGCAAACAGGTGATTTTGCGCCGCACGCGCTGGCTGCTGAACAAGGCCAAGGCGCGCCACCACATTGTGGCGGGCCTGCTCGGCGCACTGGACCTGATCGATGCCATCATCAAGCTGATCCGTAGCGCCAAGGACGTTGACGAGGCGCGCGACAAGCTGATGGCACTCAAAGTGAAGTTCCCGCCCTCGCCCAAGGGGCTTGAACTTGACGTCGCCGACCGGTTCTCGCGCGCCCAGGCCGACGCGATTTTGGCCATGACGCTGTCCAAGCTGACAGGTCTGGAGCGCACGCGCCTGCAGGAGGAGTTCGAGGCGCTGCTCAAGGAAATCGCCGACCTGCAGGACATCCTGGCCCGGGAGGCCCGCGTCCTGAAGATGATCAAGGACGACCTCGAAGAAATGAAGAAGCGCCACGGCGACGAGCGCCGCACGGCCATCAAGGGCGAGGTGGGCGAATTCGACATCACGGACCTGATTCCTGACGAGCAGGTGGTGGTGACGATTTCCTACGAGGGCTACATCAAGCGCGTTCCGCTGGATGATTACCGGCGGCAGAACCGCGGCGGAACGGGCAGCGTCGGCGCCAAGAGCAAAGAAGGCGATTTCATTGAGCACTTCTTCCTGGCCAGCACGCACGATTACCTGCTGGTATTCACGACCCTGGGCAAGCTGTTCTGGCTCAAGGTTTACGATATTCCGGAGTTCGGCAAGCAAGCCAAGGGCCGCGCGCTGGTGAACCTGCTCAACATGAGCACCGTGGAGAAGGTCAGTGCCTGCATCCGTGTGCGCGAGTTCAAGGAAGACCGCTTCCTGATGTTCGCCACCAGCCAGGGCACCGTCAAACGCACCGCGCTTGAGGCCTACAGCAACGTGCGCAACGCGGGCATCAAAGCCATCAAGCTCAACGAGGGCGACCGCCTGATTGACGTCATGGAGACGGGAGGCGCCGACGAAATCGTGCTGGCCAGCCGCAAGGGCATGGCGATCCGCTTCCCCGAGAGCGAAGTGCGCCCCATGGGCCGCGACGCGGCAGGCGTGATCGGCATGAAGCTCGAGGACAAGGACGAAGTGGTTTCCATGGCGGTGGTCAACCGCAAGGCCTCGCTGATCACGGTGTGCGAAAAGGGCTTTGGCAAACGCACGGCCTACGACGAGTACCGCATCCAGCATCGCGGCGGCGTGGGGCTGATCAACGTGAAGATCTCGGACAAGAACGGCGAGGTCGTCGCGGCCAAGAGCATTTACTCGGGCGACGAGATCATGGTGATGACGCGGCAGGGCGTGGTGCTGCGCACGACCGTGACCGAGGAGAGCATGCGCGAGATCGGCCGCGCCACCATGGGCGTGCGCCTGATGAAGGTGGCTGAAGACGACACGATCGTCAGCGTCGTAAAGATCATGAACGAGGGCGATGAACTCGCCCGCGCCGAAGGCGACACGCCGCCCGAACCCGTCAAGCCCGGCCAGCCCGTCAAGGAAGTCGAAGTGAAGCTCTCCACGGCGCAGGCCCTCGACAAGGCCAAGAAGGAAGCCGACGAGGCACTCAAGCGCGTGCAGGACGCCCTGAAGGAAGGCCCGCCCAGCAAGCGCCAGAAGAAAGTCGAAGACGACGACCAAGGCAAGAAGAAGTAACCACAGCATGCCAACCCCAGAGCCCGTCCGGTCACGGACGGGCTTCTGCGTTGGACCAGGTCATTCGCCGCTTGGACCGTGGGGCCCCGTGAATGCGGTTTTCCATGGTATCCTCGGGTGGCGGGATTTCTTGCCAGCGGTTGGCCCGGAGCTTCCCATGCGCGCGACAGCGTACTCCATCTGCTTACTTCTGCTCAGCGCGTGCTCGACCCTGCAGCCGTCAAACGGCCCCGCGCCGGAGACTTCCATGCGCGAACAGTTCGCCAAGTCGCTGCAGGTGCAGTTGGCCCATTCCGAGACTGCCCTGACGCGCTTTGACAACGCCGCGGCGCTGAGAATCCTGGATGAGGTTGAAGCGGCGACCAAGGACTGGGAGAAAACCTCTCCCGCTGAAGACGTGGCCCTTGGCTGGCTGTCTGAGCAGGCGCGCGAGATACGCTTCATCGCCACAGTCTTCAGTGCTGAGGACCAGCCCGTCAGACTCAAAGAGCTGTTCGCCGCCGACTCCGACCGCCTGTTTGAGCGCTTCGTTGGCGATGGCAGCACCATGCAAAGCGCCGCGTGCTACCAGCTCTATGCCATCTCCGGCCGTGACACAGAAGCCGAGCGCGGCTACGGCCGTGTGCTGGCATTGCTTGAAGGCAGGCAGCACGAAGTCAAACGCTTCAGACTGGCCATGCTGCGAGGCTCAACACTCGCCGGGCTGGGCCAGGAGGAAGCAGCGCGCGTGGCCCTTGCGGAAGCGGACACCATTTTGGCGCGCCTGCCGGCTGCCAAAGTTGAAGACCTGCCGGCCTTTGGAACCTATTGCCTGCTGCGCGCGTTGGTGCTGGCGCGCGGCCACAACTATGCGGGCGCCGAGTCGCTGCTGATGGCGAAGTTCAAAGATATCCCCGAGCACATCGCCAAGCCGCGCATTGAGCGCTACGGCAAAGCGTTCAAAGAGCTCGCGCAGACCTGGCCCGCCGAAGAAGAGCGCTACGCCAAAGAACCCGCCGACTTGCCCAAGGTCGAGATCGAAACCGACAAGGGCAAACTGGTGCTCACGCTGTTTGAAGACGACTGCCCCAACACCGTCGCCAGTTTCATCTCGCTCGTCGAGAAGGGCTTCTACGACGGTACGCTGTTCCATCGCGTCGTGCCGCATTTTGTGGTTCAAGGGGGCGACCCAACGGGCAACGGTAACGGCGGGCCGGGCTATTGCATCAAGCGCGAGCTGGGGCGCAGCCACTTCCGCGGCAGCATCGGCATGGCGCGCAACGCAGACCCGGATAGCGCGGGTTCACAGTTCTACTTCTGCCTGCACGCGGCTACGACCTACCACCTGAATCAGGGCTACTGCGTGTTTGGCCGCGTCTCGCAGGGGCTGGAAGTCATGGACCAGTTGCGCCTGGGCTCGAAGATCATCAAAGCCCGCGTGCTGAGCAAGCGTGCCCACGACTACAAAGTCGAAAGATTGCCGGAAAAGGAGTGAGTCCGCCGGTCAAGACCCCGCCTGGCCCGCGCCGCCATCGGCGAGGTCCGCCAGAAGTTCGCGGCGCAGCACATCGCCCACCGGGGCCGTGGTGGCATATTCCTTGAGCGTGCAGACGAATTCCGCGGGCTCGTGCGCGAGGGCGCGCTGCTGGGCCGGCGTCAGTGCAAAGCGGATGTAATGCACGCTGGCCGTCTTGTCCTCGCGGGTTCGGCCCGGTTCAAACTGCGCGGCAGTCTTCTCGCTGCCGATCTTGAGCCAGAGGTTGCCCTCGAGCGCTGTGAAGATAGGAAGCCATTTGCGCAGGTCGGCGTCGCTGGTGAGCTGGATGAAAAGCGTAGCCGAGAGCTCGCCGGGGCCGGGAATGAGCCCGTTGTAGACCTCGAGCTCTTCCAGCACGGCGTTCACGCTCGTCATGCCTTCAGCGCGCATCATCTCCTGGGTCTGGTAGATCAGCGTTGCGCGGTTCTCAAAGTGCATCGAAATCAGATCGCCCAGCGCAACGCGGCGGCGGGCGCGCAACTCAATGGCGGCGCGGCGACGCGCTTCGCGCTGCTTCTCGTATTCGGACACGGGAATGATATCGGACAGCTCCAGGGTTCTCATCGCACGTTCTCCTCAGGCGGCAGGGTCGGACTTAGGCTCCACGGGGCGGCCCTTGAGCCGCTCGCCCTGCTTGCCCACGTCAAAGCCATAGGCCTTGGCCAGGGCGACAATGGGGTGGGTCATCTCGATGCCGGTGGCTTCCTTCACCTGGGTGGCGGCCAGGTGGCAATCGCCGCAGGCTCCGCTGCAGGGCTCGCCAAATTGGCCGCGCGGCGTCTTCTCGCGCTCGCCCCCGACGATACCGTCAAAGAGCTTGCCGCCCCACTTGAGCGAATCCTTATGGTACTTCTTCATCATGGACCAGGTGCCATCGTGGCCGCTGCAGGCGTCCACCATGTCCACATCCTCGGCCACCATGTTCAGCATGTCCTTGCCGCGCAGGCCGATGTTCTGGGCCTTGATGTGGCAGGGCACGTGGTACTTGAGCCTGTCATACTTCTCCTTGAAGTCGCGCCTGATGCGGCCCTCGCGCTTGAGTCTGAACAGGTAGTCGCTCAGGTCGTGGCTGTGCGCGGCCAGAAGGCGGGCGTCCTCTGTGCCAAGAATCTGCGGGTACTCCTCGCGGATCATGAGCGAGCACGAAGGCGAGGGAATAACCACTTCGTAGCCCTTCTTGACGTACTCCAGCAGGGCTTCGGCATTGCGCTGGATATTGACCTTGGCCGCCTCAACATCGCCTTCGTCGAGAAAGGGCATGCCGCAGCACATCTGCCGCTGGGGCCAGGCCACCTCCACGCCGTTGTGCTCCAGCACTTCCACGGCGGCCTTGCCCGCAGTGGGGTCGTTCCAGTTGACCAGGCAGGTGCTGAACAGGGCGACTTTCAGCGGCGTGGCTGTGGCGGGATCCGCCCCTTCCTTCAGCGGCAGGGGCGTCTCGACCTTGGGGCTGTGCTTGGCAAACCAGCTCGGGAAGGTCTGCCAGTGAAACTCGGGCAGCAGCTTGTGGCGGTCGATGCCCATCGTCCATTCCATGATCGCGCGGTTAAGGGCGTTGCGGTTCGCGAAATTCATCAATGGGGGCATGAGGCTGCCGACCTTGCCGATGAAGTCAGGATTGCGCAGCAGCTTCTTCGTGAGGCTGACGCCCTTCTCGCGCACGCGGTGAGCCTTCTGGCGCAGCAGCAGCCGCGGGAAGTCCAGCGCGAACTCGTGGGGCGGCGTGTAGGGACAGTTGGGGTAACAGAGCTTGCACTGAAAACACTCGTCCAGGGCCTTGTCCAGCACGGCCGGGGGCAGGTCCTTGGCGTGAGCTGAAAGTTCGGGCAGTTCGTCGCCCATGACCTCGGCCGCCTCCACTCCCTCGGGCAGCGTTTCGCCCCGGGCCTGGGCCTCGGCGCGCTTGAGCTTCGCCTGCTCAACCAGCTCGGGGTGCGCCTTGAGGTGGGCCTCGCGGCGCGCGTCCGTAATGCCGTCAATGCCCTTGAAGATGGTGGGAAAAGTGTCGCAGAACTTGAAGCAGAGACGACAGCCGTTGCAGATGTCGTAGATGCGCTCCGTCTCAGCCTGAAGGTCGGCCTTGTCCCAGAACCTGGGATCGTTGATTTTGAGTCCAATGGATTCAGCCATGATCTCGGGCCTTCGTGCAAAAGGCTCTCACGCTGGGGCGCAACACCGCCAGGAGCCGCAAAGAACAACCCCGGCATCCAATCCACAGATGGACAAGGATTCACCCGGACGACGTCAAGTCAGACATGCGGCATTCCTGTCCGGAGAAGTCTGTGTCCATCGGTGTTTTCTGCGCTCCTGAAGCCTTGCCTCAGTTCTTCCTCGCTGCTTGGCGCCCCCGCGTGAGATGCCATGGTCCTGCCAAAGAACCACCGGCGGCAGTAAACCGCCGGTGTCTTTGGCTGATACCTCGCTACTGGGAACTGAAAACTGACTACGCGATGGACTCAAGGCCCTTGGTGAAGCGGCCGGCATGGCTCTTCTCGGCGCGGGCCAGCGTCTCAAACCAGTCGGCGATTTCAGGGAAACCTTCTTCGCGGGCGGTCTTGGCAAAACCGGGGTACATCTGCGTGTACTCGTAGGTCTCGCCGGCGACGGCGCTCTTGAGGTTCTTCTTGGTGTCGCCGATGGGCTGGTCCGTGTCCGGGTCGCCTACCTGCTTGAGGTAATCGAGGTGGCCGTGTGCGTGGCCGGTTTCACCCTCGGCCGTGTCGCGGAACAGGCCGGCAACGTCCGGGTAACCTTCGACGTCAGCCTGCTTGGCGAAGTACAGGTAGCGGCGGTTAGCCTTGCTTTCACCCGCAAACGCCGCAGCGAGATTCTGCCAGGTCTTGTGCTTCTTCTCCAGTTTAGCCATGTCTCTCTCTCCGTAGTTTTGCCCCGGGAAATGGGGCAGTCCAATCAATGTTTACGGGCGCGCCCGTACACGGTGACGCGCGCCTTTTCGATGACGTAACCCTTGCGGGCCAGCGCCTTGAGGTCAAGGCGAATGGCCTCGCTGTCCTCAAGGTCGGAGACTGCGCCCGAATCCAGGTCGACAAAGTGGTGGTGGGCCGAAGTCGTGCGGTCAAACAGCTTGCGGCCGTCATCCATGGTGATCTCGGCCAGCGCGCCAATCTGCACCAGGGTCTCCAGCGTGGCATAGACCGTGCTGAGGGAAAGCGAGGGATTGTCAGCCTTCACGGCCTCGTGCACCTGCTCCGCCGTGAGATGCCCGTGGCTCTCCTGCAGGGCGCGGAAAATGACCAACCGCTGCTGGGTGACCTTCAGTCCCTTCTCGCGCAGCAGTTCGAGGAAGGCCGCCTGGCGATGCTCGATCTCGTGGGCGCTAAGTTTCATGGCCCTGATCGTAGCCTGTACTAGTACGTATTCAAAGCTAAATCGGAATTATTCCTGCTTTGAAGCCGCCCAGCGACGGTTCGTCAGGCTTGTCAACACGTGGTCCTGCCACTGTCCATTGATGAACAGATACTCGCGCGCCAGCCCCTCCTCCCTGAATCCCAACCGCCGCAGCAGGCGCCCGGATCGTTCATTGTGCGGCATGTAGTTGGCCTCGATGCGGTGCAGGTTCATGGGGCCAAAGGCGTAGGCCAGAAGCGGCTCCAGGGCTTCTTTCATCAGTCCCTTGCCCTGGGCACTCCGGCGCAGGGCATAGCCCAGGTTGCATGCGTGAAACCCGCCGCGCTCGACGCGCGAGAGATTGGCACGCCCCAGGACGCGGAGCGGCTCTTGCGCGTCGAACAGCCACACGCGCAGGCTGCGTCCGTCGATGAACTCCTGGACGAGGCGCGCGGCCTGCAGGCGCCAGTACTCCTCGCTGTAGTACTCAGCGGGACGCACCGGCTCAAAGGGGGCGAGAAACTCGCGCTCTTCGTCGAGGAAGGCAACTATGGCCGCGGCATCCGACGGCTGCGCCATGCGCAACCTGAGGCGCGCGGTGTCGAATCGGGGCAGCTCAGGCGTCATGGCCTCAGGTTAGCAGTGCGGTGATGATGCCGACAATGGCCGTGGGAATCAGCACACTGGCGACCAGAATGCCAACACGCCGGCCCCCGATGAACAGGGCAAAGCCGGACTTGATCAGGCTGTTGGTCAAAATCGCGCATGCGATGGCCGTGTTGGCCACCTGGGCCGAAATCTTCTCCTGCGCATACATGCGTGTGGCGGAAATGGTGATGGCATCGACATCGGTCAGGCCCGCGAGCAGTGCCGAAACGTAGAAGCCGGCCTCATGGAAGTAATGGTAGGCGGCGGCGGCTACGAAGCGGATGACCGCAAAGGCGATGCCCAGCTTGATGGCCTGCTTGAGCGAAAAGGGGTTGTTCAGGCGCTGCGGCGCTTCCGTGCCTTCGCGCTTGATGATGACCGTTTCGCCCCGCTTGCCCGCAATACGATAGAGCACCGCCGAGCCCGCCACGCCCACGGCAATCGTCGATGCGAACAGCGGCCAGGCTGTCTCCATCAGGGGCGCGTGCATGGCCGCAATCATCACACCCAGGCGCGGCAGCATGATGGTGCAGGCGATCACGATGGCGAAGGCGGACACGCGGGCCAGCTCAGGCTGCTGCTTGGCGCGGCCAGAGAAGGTGAGCGTAACAGCCGTGCTTGAGGCGATGCCGCCAAAGACGGCCGTCACGCCGATGCCCCGCCTCTCACCCATGATGCGCACGGCCACATAACCCACGAAGGAGACGGCCGCGATGAGAACCACGACCATGCCGATCTTGCGCGGGTTGAGCGAGTCGAACATGTCCCAGGTCTGGTCGGGAAGAAGGGGCAGCAGCACCGCCGCCAGCAAGGCAAAGCGCACGGTAGCCAGCAGGTCCTCGCTGCTGACCTTCTGGGCCAGGCCGTGCAGGGGTTCACGCAGGGCTAACGCCGCCATGACCAGGGTGCCCAGTGCCGCCGCCAGCACCACGCGCTCGCTGAACTCGAGGGGAATGGTATGCGTGAAAGGCACCGCCCCCAGGCAGAACACCAGCAGAGCCGAGATCTCGCTGGTCAGGCCCAGGCGAGGCTGCTGTTCATCGCGGGGCTGCCTGAGATAGGCACCCAGCAGCAACGCCAGCAAGCCCACAAAGGGCACCGCCAGACCCAGCGTGCCGAAGGACTGGGACATTAACCCGCCGAGGGCGCCGAACATGCCGATCAGGGGAAAGGTGCGGATGCCGCCGAAACTGGGGCGCTTTTCCTGCTGCGCCTTGCGCTCTCGTTCAACACCGACCAGACCGCCGATGGCAATGGCGATACCCATGCCAAGGGCTATGTCCTGCGTGCTCATTTCCATGGGAGTTATTCGTCCGCTGCCGGCACTCCCGGCATGCTAGCAGATTCCCTTTCGGCTTTCAGCGCCGCCAGCATGATGCGGGCGCAGGCCTCGGCATCGCTCAGTGCCTCGTGGTGATTCAAATCGATGCCCAGCACCCCGCACACATGGTCCAGGCGGGCCGGGCGGATTCCAAGGACCCGCCGCGCCAGGCGCACGGTACACCGAAACTCGATATCCGGAGGCCGCAGCCCAAAGTGTCGGCAGGCTTTCAGCAATACCGCGCGGTCAAAACCCGCGTTGTGGGCCGCAAGGAAGGCTGCCCCCTCCAGAACGGGTGCCAGCAGGGGCCAGGCCTGGCCGAAATCCGGCTTGTCGGCCACGTCCTGCCAGGTGATGCCATGAATCTCGGTGTAGGCAACATGACTCCGCGGAGGCCGGATGAGCTGCCTTATGCGGCGCTTGATGCGTCCACGCTCCACCCGCACCAGCCCCACGGCACACACCGCCCCCGGATAGTTGCCGGCGGTTTCGAAGTCGATCGCGACGAAGGTCGGAAGGGCCATGCTCCCATATTAGAACGGGGCAGGCGACAACACCGGCCTCAGGCGGGATTGGCCACTGCCCGCCGCGCATCCACCACACGATAGAGCAACATGCCGCACAGCATGCAGGCCACGAACAAGAGCCCTCCTGCACTGGGCCTTCCCAGCAGGGTCAGGGCAGGGCCGGGGCAGATACCGCAGAGCCCCCACCCGATTCCGAAGAGGGCCGCGCCCACGAACATGCGGGTGTCGAGGTCATGCCGCGCTCCCCTGGGAGCAGGGCCCCCCAGCAGGGGCCGCTTGCCAGAACGGGCAAACCAGACGGCCATATAGATGGGGACCGCCGAGCCCATCACGAACATCAGGGCGGGATTCCAGTCACCCAGAATATCCAGGAAGCCCAGCACCACTTCGGGCCTGCTCATGCCCGAGATGCCCAAGCCCCATGCGAAGAGAACTCCAAACATAAGCGCCGCGGCTGCTTTCATGTCAGGCTCCCACCACATTACGCGCGACATACACCGTGGCCATGGCCGCGCCCATGAACGAACACGTGGCCACAATGGAGCGCCGCGACAGTCGTCCCATGCCGCAGACTCCGTGGCCGCTGGTGCAGCCACCGCCCAGTCTTGCGCCAAAACCTACGAGCAATCCGCCCAGGCCCAGCAGCGGCAGAGAGCTACCCACGGAAGCCGGCAAGGCTTGGGGCATGAGTTGGCCCATCATCACGCCGCCGAGCACCAGGCCCAGAACGAAAGCCAGTTGCCACGGAAACTCGCCGCGCTCGCCGGTCACGGTGCCGTAAAGCGCGCCCGAGACTCCGGCCGTCTTTCCGGTCAGCAGCAGCAGGCCCGCCGCCGCGCCGCCGATCATGGCACCTCCGATCAAGGGGCCCTGGAACGATGTGATATCCACGATTCTCCCTTCCGCTTGGTCTGGCCGGTCATGGGGTCCTGCAGCCGGCCTCGGTCATGCCAGCGATTGAATCAGTTCTTCCAGAATCCGGGCAATGCGCCCCTCAGTGTCGCTGCCGCGGCTGAGGTTGTGGGCATGGGAATCCTCACGCGAACCGGCCCGATTGGTGATCAGGGAAAAGGCGACGACTTTCATGCACAGGGCGCGGGCGCAGATCACTTCTGGAACCGTGCTCATGCCCACAGCGTCCGCACCCAGGCCCTTCAACATGCGCACTTCGGCCTCGGTCTCGAAGCTGGGTCCCAGTACCGCGGCGTAAACGCCGCGCGCCACGGCTTCACCGGCGCGGGCCGCGGCGGCCTCGAGTTTGCCCAGGAGCGCAGCGTCATAGGCCCCGGCCATGGGCGCAAAGGCCGTGGCGCCGGTCAGGCGTTGGCGGCCCACCAGCGGATTGATGCCCATCAGGTTGATGTGGTCAGTGATCGCCATCAGCGAGCCTTCGAGCAAGTCGTCGCGGATGCCGCCCGCCGCGTTGGTGGCCACCAGCACCGAAGCGCCCAAGGCTCGCGCCACCCGCACGGGAAACACCAGTTCGCGAGAAGCAAAGCCCTCATAGGCATGGTAGCGACCGCGGAACACCAGCACGTTGCGCGAAAACAGCCGGCCCTGGGACAGGCGGCAGACATGGCCCGGCGTGCCGGCGGGCCGCGCAAAGCCGGGCACTTCTTCATAGGCAATGCGCGCCAAAGCCTCACAGCGCTCTTCAATGGCGCCAAAGCCGGAACCCAGAATCAGCGCCACGCTGGAGACGTCTCGGCGAAAGCCTGACTCTTCGAGAGAGGCGATGGCAGCATCAAGGATGGGATCGGTTCCGGACACAGTCTTGAGTTCTGATTTCCGCCGGCCGCCTTGACAAGCCTGAACCGCGCCGCGACGAGGGTGCCTGCAGCCCAGCTAGCGCAGCCCCATGCCCAGCAGCACGAGATTGGCACCGACCCGCGTCAGTACCGGGCTGGGCAGATAATAGCGTATGTCGAGTACCGTGCCGGCCAGGCGCTCCTCTTCGGGGCGGAGCCCCAGAAACTCGCGCAGCCAGGCGATGCTCTCTTCGTCCGTGTCACCCGACCACGAGGGGCCAATGGACATCAGCTGTTCAATGACCTCGATGCGCGCATCCAGCAGTCGAAGGTCGCTGATACGCTCCGCCAGCCGGGGAATGATCTCGCGCACGATGTAGCCGCACAGCACCCCCAGGCGCGCGATGTCGGGCACCAGGGTCACGCTCTGCATGAATTCAGGGGCGCGGGAGATGATCTCGCGGATCTCGGTCAGGCAGTGGCGCACGAGGCGTATATCGCTTCCGGCGTGCAGGCGCAGCAGCCGCGTGGCCGAAACGATAGCCTTGTCCGCGAGGTTGGCGTGGGCCTTGCCCTGGAGCTGCGGCCACTCGCCCAGCCGCCATTCCGTGGCCAGAAGCTCGGCCCAGATGGCCCGTGCGCGCTCTTCAATGCCGGTGATGCGGCGGTCGAACATCTTGTCAATGTAGGTCTTGGGGTCGATGTTTCCGCGATAGGCCTCATTGCTCCAGGCGCGCGCGATGTTCTCGTCCACGGCAACCACCACGTGCAGGCGCGGCGCGTTGAGATTGCGCGCCACCACCTCTAGGAGTTGCAGCCCCAACGCCGGCGGCACGCGATCAATGTCGTCGATGAAAAGAAAGCAGGGCCCCTGCCCGCCGCGGCGCGAGGCGATGCTCTGCACCATCACCGCCAGCTGCTCGGAGAACCGCTGGCCGAACTGGTAGCTGCGGGCGCGTTCCAGCAGCTTCTGGCGCTGGAACTTGCTGCCGGCGGCTTCCCCGGCCGAGGCCAGCAACTGCGCCGAGTGTGCCAGTTCAGTGATGGGCGCATGCCCCAGCACGATCTGCCCCACGAGGTCAGCCGCTATCAGCAGGGCGCGCTCGCCGCCTTCGGCCCAGCCGCTCTGACGGATGCTCGTGCTGGAGGGATAGCCCTTCTGCCTGAGGGCCGCCGCCACGATGCTGTCCACAGCCTCGCCCTGGGGGCAGCGCGGCTTGCCTTCCACGTCAAGCTCATCCCACAGTGCGAACAGCAGCGAAGCAAAGGGATCGACGTCTTCCTTGTGCTGCCAGAGATTGAACCAGCTCACTGTGGCGCCGGCGCCGCGCAACAGGGGGTCCATCAATTTGAGCAGCGTGGTCTTGCCGCTGCCGTTGGAACCTGGCACCAGCACGCGCGAGGTCACGTGCGACGACAGGTTGGCCAGCAGGCCGGCGCCCTGCCTGGCCGCCAGTTCGCAGAGCTCGCGCGCCATGACTGGCATGCCGTCAACGGTAAGGCCGGGGTCGGTGCGTCCGCTCATGGTGCTGATGATGCAGTGCCCCGCGGGCACTTGCCAGTGGCAAGGGACTGTCCCGTTCCCGGCCCTTGATCAGTTGTTCTCGGCGGCGCGACGCCGGCGCTCTTCAAGCTCGCGCGGCGTAAGGCGGCGGGTGTCATGCAGCAGCTTCCAGGCTTCCTCAAAGGCCGCCAGCATTTCCTTGTCCTTGTCGCCCAGCTGCCGGCGGGCGGATTTGAGTTCGCTCTCGGCTTTGTCCGGCTCGCCCATGCCGAGCAGGCAGCGCGCCATGAGGATACGAACCTCGCTGACGCGCTGCGTGTCCTTGAGCGATTCCTTGAAATAACGAAAGGCCTTGGACCAGCGCCCGGTCTCGTATTCCTTCTTTGCCTGCTCAAAGGCTTCACTCACAGCCTACCCCTGGCCCAGCCGCTTCTTGAGCGAGTCGATACGCTTCTCGACGTCGCGGAACTCGGCGTCATCAAGGTAAAGCGTGCGGAAGCCCTCGAGAGCACCCGGCAAGTCACCCTTGCGCTCGCTTAGGTCGGCGCGGGCATAGTTCAGGGCCTTCTGCAGGTCAATGTCGTCGGGCGTCAGCAGCTTTTCGGCGATGGAGAACTGCTGCTCGGCCATTTCCAGACGATTCATGTGCACCAGGCAGTTGGCCATCATCACGTTCACGGCCTTGGCATGCTTGGGACTGGCCTTGGCCTTCTGCAGGTGCTTGAAGGAGTCCTCAAAACGGCCCGTATCAAACAGGGCCTGGCCAAAGCGGAAGCGCTTGTCCATATCCGTCGGCGCGGCTTCCACCTGGCGGCCGAACTCATCAAGCGCGAAAGCCTTCTTGGCCGCGGCAAACTGCTGCTCCTTCTGAAGCCAGCCCTGGGCGTTCTGTGGCTCCTGCTGCGCCTTGAGGCGGCACTGGGCCATCTTGTAGTCGAAACCGCGATTCTTGACGTTGGCCGCTTCTTCGGCAATTTCAAGGGCGCTGGGGTCGACCTGCACAAAGGCCATCAGGCGTTCGTGGGCCTTGTCGTATGCCTTCTTCTTTTCGAGGAGCTTGGCGATTTCACGGATCGCCCGACGGTCCATGGGGTTGGCCTTGAGCTTCTCCTCCTCCTGGGTCAGCATGCCATCGATGTCGTTGGCATCGAGCACCATCTTCTGGCGCTTTTCGAGATCCGCCGCCTGGCCCGCGTTCTTGACCAGTTCGTAGGAGCTCTTGGCGCTGCCCACGGTATCCAGCATGCCCTGAGCCGCGATGTTCTTGGCCAGTTCCTTCACGTCCTTGTCGTTGGGCGCGAGCTTCTGCGCCTTGTTCAGAATCTGCTGGGCCTCCTTCGTCTTCTTCACCGAAACGTACTCGCGGGCCAGCAGCTTCAGCACCGAAAGGTCGTTGCCGCCTCCTTCACTGGACTTGAACACAAACTCCAGCACCGCAACGGACGCCTCATGGTGATTCAGCGCGGCCAAAGCCTCAGCCACGCGCAGGTTGTACTTGATGTTCTTGGGGTCCTTCTCAATGGACTTCTCGGTCTCCTCGATGAGCTTGAGGGGATCCTTGGTCATCACCAGGGTCTTCATGGCACCCAGGCCGCCGAACAGGCTGCTGGGGTAGCCCTGCTCGTCATACTTGCGAATCAGGGCCAGACGGTAGTTGCGGCGCGCGTCCGCGTTGCCGGGCGCGGAGATCAGTGCCTCGCGGTACATCTGGATGGCGTAGTCGTAGTTGCGCTTCTTGAGTGCTTCATCAGCCTTGCTGAGGAAACGGGATACATCGACCGGTGGCATGATAGGTCGTCCTCGCTGTTAGGGGCCCACCGCAGGAACCGCCCTGCAAAGCCCGTGTGAAGCCTGAATTGTGGCATTTGGTGCCCTCGTTTCAAGGCTAGTTCCCTGCAAGAGATAGGGATATTTTTCGGGAACGCCGCCGGGCCCGCTTCGCGTTGTGTTCAAGGGCTGAAGCCGTACAATGCCCACGGAGGCCTCTGTGCTGAAGATCGTTCACTATCCTGACCCCGTCTTGACCACCCCGGCCAAGCGCGTGACTGACTTCGGCCCGCGCCTGGCCCACTTCGTCGAAGAAATGTTCCTCACCATGTACGAAGCGCGCGGCGTGGGTCTGGCCGCGCCCCAGGTCGGTGAGAGCCTGCGCATCTATGTGGTCAACTGCGAGAAGGAACAGCCCCCCGAGGGGGAAATCGCCCTGATCAACCCTGAGGTTGTCAGCGTAGAGGGCGAGCAATGCAGCGACGAAGGCTGCCTGAGCTTTCCGGGCATTTTCGTGCAAAAGAGGCGCCCCGCCAAAGTGACCATGCGCGCCCAGGACGTTCACGGCAAGTGGTTCACGGTCACCGGCGAAGGCCTGCTGGCGCGTGCCTTTCTCCACGAGCTGGAACACCTGGACGGCAAGGTCTTCCTTGAAGACATCGAACCCGCCGAGTTCGTCAAGGTGCGCAAGGACGTTGAAGCCCTTAAGCGTGACTACAAAGAACGTCACAAGCTGCGCGAACGCGTCGTGGGTTAGCACTGCAAAAACTGAACTCCTCGTTCCGCCCGACAGGACGCCACAGCAGCTTTTCGTCTTCTCCCCTGTGCCGCGGCCGCAGCTGAGAAACCATCGCTCTGGTTCTAGAGCGATTTCATGGGAAATGTCGGGCAGCTTCCACGAGGGGCAATGGCCCGGATGCCGATGCGAAAGTCCATGTCGTCGCTCGCGTTCATGGCCAGATGGGTCGGACACTCGCAGTTTTCATCGTTCGGGTTCGGGCAGGCTTCAAGCATCTGCTTGAACTGGGCCGACTGCTCGGCGCTCAGCTTGTAGCCGTAGTGGCGCGAAGTCTCTTCATCCAGCCGCCCGCGGCGCTCCTCTTCGTAGACGGCCGCTCCGGAAAAGCCGCACTCGCACGTCACCAGCTGCACCGCGATCTCATCCCATAGGGCGTCGCTCAACAGGTGAATGACGCGGCTGATGCGCAGGGTGGGCTTGAGGCAAGCGGGGCACTGGAAACTCATGGGGACCTGTTTCAGCGGGCGCTGCGCCGGGCCCAGAGGTCAGCCTCCAGCACCTGCTCCAGCGTGGGTTTCTCGACGTTCTTATGGGCATCCACAACGCGCCGTACGGTGGCGTAGATGTCGAGGTACTTGATCTCGCGATTCAGGAAGCGCTCAACGGCAATTTCATTGGCCGCGTTCATGACGGCGGAGAGCGTGCCGCCTGCCGCGGCGACTTCAAAGCCGAGCTTCAACGCGGGGAAGCGCTCATAGTTGACCTCTTCGAGCGTCATGTTGCCCATCCACTTGATCGTCGCCGCCGGCACGCTGGCCTCAATGCGGTGCGGATAGCTCAACGCGTACTGGATCGGGATCTTCATGTCCGTCGGGCCGAGCTGGGCGATGATGCTGTGGTCGATGAACTCGACCATCGAATGAATGATGCTTTGCGGGTGTATCACGGCGTCAATCTGCTCACGCTTGAGGTCAAACAGCCAGCGCGCCTCGATCACTTCCAGCGCCTTGTTGAACAGCGTCGCGCTGTCGATCGTGATCTTGCGGCCCATCACCCAGGTCGGGTGCTTCAAGGCCTGCTCCAGCGTGACGTTCTTGAGTTCGTCAATTGGCGTCTGGCGGAAGGGCCCGCCGCTGGCCGTCAGGATCACGCGCTTGATCTCTTTGCCGTTCTCACCGCGCAGGCACTGGAAAATCGCACTGTGCTCACTGTCCACGGGAAGCAGCTCCGCGCCCGTTTTCTTGCAGATGTCCGTCAGAATCGGGCCCGTCATCACCAGCGATTCCTTGTTCGCCAGCGCCAGCCGTTTGCCGCGCCTGGCCGCCTCAAGGTTGCTGGCCAGGCCCGCCGCGCCGGTGATGGCGCCTAAGCAAACGTCGTAATCGAGGTCTTTTGCCAGCGAGACGAGATCGTCCTGGCCCGACAAGAGCCACTCCGTTTTCAC
>JAANMT010000985.1_pt1 | contig 29802 bp, 21 predicted proteins | sample 7279711 | NCBI WGS metagenome assembly JAANMT01 (sample SAMN14094538, study PRJNA606508) | bioreactor metagenome | isolation source: A lab-scale SPAN reactor treating ammonium-rich wastewater day 1 | place: Ireland: Galway | collected 2017-01-16 | reverse complement strand
CATCAAATCTCGCAACGGCATTACCTGCGTCTTATAGCTGGCAACACCGTCTTTGGCTGTGCCGTTAAGCGTAAATAATAAATACGCCGTAATGATAAGCGAAATCGCCATTATCACACCGCAACCAAGCCACACTTTGGCGGCTATTCTTAAATTGTTGAAACGTGCAAACATTAACACCTCTCCTTTGTTAAAGATTTAATGATACAACCGGTATATTTCCTTATCAACAGCAGTTACTTGCCACTATTTTTTATAGCGAAATTCTAATATTTTTGTTCGGCTGCATTTCTTTATCAATTCTGATTTTAATGTCTTACACGAAATTTTCGGTAAAATATAATCTTTTCGTCAATTATGCAAATACTTCTACTGCTGTCTATGAGTCTGTCTATAATTATTTTTACGGCCGTAATTTGGGAGGTGTTTGACAGCACGCCTACCGATATGTTGTGCCTATGGCACAATTTTCTTTTTTGATTGTTTTTCCTATCGATATGTTGTGCCTGACGATATAAAACATTAAGGAAGCATTTTTCCTGAAAAGCGGCTTGAAAATACGGGCGGCTTGGCGGAATTGCCGCGCTTGTTGTAATTTGCTGTCATATTACCGTTAATTTCATCAATTATTCTATCTTATTGCCGATGGGCACATCAACTTATCAATCTGCCAAGCAACAAGCGGAAAAGAAACCACTGGTTCCCGAAAAGTATCAAGACTGGGTGTTTATCGCACTTTTAGTTGTTTCGGTATTCATTTATTTTGCCAAGCCTATTTTCGGCGGAGGCAGCTTTTCTGCCTCTGATAACATAGCCTCGAACAGTTTCACTCCATACCTTGAAGATGCCGAGAAATCCGGCGTATTTGCACAATGGAACCCTTATATTTTCAGCGGCTTGCCAAGTTATGCGGCATTACTTACAACAGGTGACCGTTGGTGGGATTTCATAGCGCGTTTCTTCTTCGGATTTACCGATGCCATTGGTGCGATATTGGCCAATGATATTGCCCGAATAGCAAGTTTTTATGCTATTTACGGAATTGGAATGTATTTGCTGATGCGACAGAAAAAACACGGCCGATTTGCTTCATTCATCACCGGATTTGCTGCAATATTCTCCACTTTCATAATAACTTGGGCTGTTATAGGCCACAATACAAAGCCCGTCGCGCTGGCTACATTCCCTTTTATTTTGCTTTCACTCGAAAAATTACGCGAAAAATTCTCGTTTCTTTATGCCGCCCTTCTAATTGCCGCTGTGCATGTATTGGCGGAATCAACCCACGTGCAAATGATATTCTACGGCGTTTGCACATTCGGATTATATCTGCTTTTCGAGCTGATTCACAGACTGGTTACAAAGTCAGCACCGATGGGCGTAATACGCGCCGGCGGTTTGCTGGCCATTGCCGGCGGCATAGCATTTTGTATGTCGGCCGACCGCTATTTGAGCGTCATGGAATATAAACCGTATTCCACTCGCGGTACCGCGCCGTTGGTCCATTCACTTGATAAACAAAAGCAAGACGAAACGGGCGGATTCGACTACGATTACTGTACTAATTGGTCGTTCAGCCCGCAGGAAACTATTACGTTTTTTGTGCCGAACTACTACGGTTACGGAAAGCTTGAATATAAAGCCGGACGGCGCGACAAAGGGCAGTTTGTTCAAACATATTGGGGGCAAATGCCGTTCACGGACGCGGCTAATTATATGGGAATTATTGTTCTCGGTCTTGCATTTCTCGGCTTGGCGGCAGGCCGCCGCGATACGTTTGTTCTGTTTTTAACCGTACTTTCGCTATTCGGGCTTTTTCTGTCTTTCGGAAAAAATCTGCCTTTCCTTTACGATTTATTTTTCTATAATGTACCCGGATTTAATAATTTCCGCGCACCGATGATGTCGCTCGCGCTAATGCAATTTGCCGTTCCTATACTTGCCGGTTACGGCATAACCGCGACAGAAAATTGGCGTGAAAAATTAACGCCCAATCGCAAAAAAGTATTATTGGGCGGCATTATTGCCGGCGGATTATTTCTGTTTGCCGCTGTTTTACATTCCGGTTTCGGCGAAGATTCATACGCCGAAGCAGTAAAAGCAAGTGGAAAAATACAAACGGAACTTGTTGATTTTATAGTCGCTTCCGCCACGTCCGACATGTATGCCACGTCAATCATTGCTTTGGGCGGCGCAGTACTGGTATTTTTATATGCCGCAGGCAAACTTAACCGAACAATTTTTGTAGTCGGATTAGCACTTTTGATAGCAGGAGATTTATGGCGCGTGGATTATCGCGGCATGGAAGTTTTGAAAGGGAAATTACGCGAAACGGAATTTCGAACCCCGGAATTTGTTGAGTTTTTAAAACAGGATTCCGGTGAAAATTCTGCACCTTACCGCGTTGCCGACTACGTATATTTACTTACCGGAAAAACTAATGTACCGGCTTATTTCCGTTTGCAGAACGTGCATGGTTATCATTCCGCCAAATTACGAGTATATCAAGACTTGCTCGATGTGGCAGGCAATCCGCAACAAGAGCCGCAAGGCGGTGCAGGAAGTGCGATTATCAATCCTTTTCTGCTGAATCTGCTGAACGTAAAATATATGATTTCGCCGCAACCGCTGTTTGAAGGAATGTCGCCGGTTTTTGAGTCTTCGGTAAATATGCAAGGCATGGGCGCGGTGCCGACTCTCGTATATCGCAACGACGGCGTACTGCCTCGCGCTTTCTTTGTCGACAGTGCGGAAGTTCAGCCGGACGGAATGGCGATACTGCAGCATATTCGCAACGGCGATTTTAATCCGCGACAAAAAGCATTCGTAGAAGAACCTCTCGACAAACAGATACAGCCGCCGGCAGCGGGTGCGACGGCACATGTGACAGATTTTCGTAATGAGTATATCGGCATAGATGTTACTTCAACCGGCAACAACCTGTTGATTATCAGCGAGGTATATTATCCCGAATGGCGCGCATATTTGGACGGACAAGAAATTCCGATTCACAAGACTAATTTCGTTCTTCGCTCGGTAGTAGTTCCGGCGGGCAAACATAAATTGGAATTGAAATACGAATCGCCGAATTTCAATCTGGGTAAATCATTAAGTCTTTGGGCTAATATTCTGACTGTCGCTTTGGGGGCAGTCGGTATTTTTCTTGCAATACAAAGGAAAAAATCAAAGTAATCAGCGATAATTCTTCGCGATTTTCGTCTTAAACTCTTAAACGTTAAGAGGAATGAATTTTTGGATATGTTTTTCGTTATTTAACGGAAAAAATACATTCTCGAAATCCCGTATTTTGCGGCATAGAGCAATAACGAAGCAATTTGTTTAATAATCAGGAACAGCCGAATGGCTTTTGACATCGAAATGATACGTCGGACTTATGCAGGCATGGCGCAGCGTATCGCCGAAGCCCGCAAACTTGCCGGACGACCGCTTACTCTTGCAGAGAAAATTTTATACGCTCACACGGACAATTCGCATGGGGCAATGCAGGAAGTGCCCAAGCGCGGCAAATCGTACATAGATTTCAATCCCGACCGCGTAGCAATGCAAGACGCAACGGCACAGATGGCTTTATTGCAATTTATGAGTGCCGGTATTACAAGAGTTGCAGTACCGACTACTGTGCATTGCGACCATTTAATTCGTGCCGAAAACGGGGCTAAACCTGATTTATCCAACTCACTTATAGAAAATGACGAAGTTTTTTCGTTTCTTAGTTCGGTTTCAAAAAAATACGGCATAGGATTTTGGAAGCCGGGCGCGGGAATTATTCATCAAGTCGTTTTAGAAAACTATGCTTTTCCGGGCGGTATGATGATCGGTACAGATTCGCACACTCCAAATGCCGGCGGATTGGGAATGATTGCCATTGGCGTGGGCGGGGCGGACGCGGTCGACGTTATGGCAGGGATGCCGTGGGAATTGCAATGGCCGAAACTTATAGGCGTAAAACTTACCGGAAAACTCAGCGGTTGGGCAACGCCGAAGGACGTAATTTTGACGCTTTCCGGCATTTTGACCGTAAAAGGCGGCACCGGTGCAATTGTGGAGTATTTCGGCGAAGGCTGCGCCACTTTCTCGGCTACCGGCAAAGGAACTATTTGCAATATGGGCGCGGAAATAGGTGCTACAACATCGCTTTTCCCGTTCGACGAATCAATGGCGCGTTACCTTGAAGCAACCGGCCGAACCGAAACAGCAGATTTAGCCCGTGCCAATGCAGAGCATCTGTGCGCCGATGCCGAAGTGAACGCAAATCCCGAACAATTCTACGACCGCGTTATTGAAATTAATCTTTCGGAACTTGAACCTTACATAAACGGGCCTTATACGCCCGACCGCGCAATGCCTATTTCACAATTTGTAAAGGCTGTTGAGGCTAACGGCTGGCCTCGCGAATTGCGCGTGGGGCTTATAGGTTCTTGCACCAATTCAAGTTATGAGGACATGAGTCGTGTAGCCGAAATAACGTCATTCGCCGCCGAGCATGGGCTTAAAGCAAAGTCCGACTTTACCATAACGCCGGGCAGCGAGCAAGTTCGCGCCACAATTGAGCGCGACGGATTACTTGAATCAATGGAAGCCGTAGGCGGCGTTGTTTTGGCAAATGCTTGCGGACCGTGCATAGGGCAATGGAAACGGCATGACGTTAAAAAAGGCGACCGCAATTCTATTATTACGTCATTTAACCGGAATTTCACCGGACGCAATGACAGCAACCCCGAAACTCATGCTTTCGTGGCTTCACCGGAAACTGTTGTGGGATTTGCACTTGCAGGCGATTTAACCGTAGATTTTACCAAAGAGCCTATTGACGGCGTATTACTACAGCCACCGCAAGGCAAGGAATTGCCTTCGGCGGGTTTTATTCCCGACCCGAACGGACTTACGCCGCCGGCCGAAGACGGCAGTTCGGTTGAAGTAATCGTCAAAGAAGGCTCGGAACGTTTGGAAAAATTAGAGCCGTTTGCACCGAATGAAATAGAGCAATACATTGATATGCCTGTTCTTATCAAAGCGCGAGGCAAATGCACAACCGATCATATCAGTGCCGCCGGACCGTGGTTGCGCTATCGCGGACATTTGAGCAATATATCGGACAATATGCTTATCGGCGCGATTAACGATGCCAACGGCAAAGCGAATAACGTAAAAAATATTCTGACGGGCGAATACGCGGAAGTTCCCGCCGTAGCGCGAGATTACAAAGAGCATGGAATAGGCTGGATTGTAATAGGCGACGAAAACTACGGCGAAGGCTCAAGCCGCGAACACGCAGCAATGGAGCCGCGTCATCTTGGCGGCAAAGCAGTAATAGTCCGTTCTTTCGCCAGAATTCACGAAACGAATTTGAAAAAACAAGGAATGTTGCCTTTGACGTTCGCCGATGCCGCCGATTACGACAAAATACGCGAAGGCGATAAAATATCGTTGAATATGCAGGAGTTCGCGCCGGGAGTGCAATTAACCGGAACAATTTGGCACATGGACGGATTTATGGAAAACATAAAACTTAACCATACTTTTAACGCACACCAAATGAAATGGTGGAAAGCCGGCAGCGCGTTAAATTTAATAGCCGCGCAAGCGAAATAAAAACTCGATTTTCAATAAAAAAGCCGCTTTTTAAAGGCGGCTTTTTTTATTGAACAAATAAACTTGTTTAGGAATTGTTTTGTATTGTAAACTTAGCACTTTTCAACAGTTCTATGCTATTGTAATTATTCTCCTCCGCAAAACCGAATTCCCATAATAAATAAGCACCGTTTTTAATTGGTAAAATAAATAAATTATTGTCCACGAAAACCTGCGGGCGACTCTCCCTTGCGTCTTGTTTGCATAAAACCCGTACTTCTCTTTCATTGGTATTCGTAAAATGTGCAGTTGCCTTTTTAATTTATTCGGCAGTCAAATTGAAAGGACTCTGCGAAAAATCATGTTTGTGAATTTTGTATGTATCAGAAACCGTTTATCAGCATTTTCAAATCACAATAAGTATATTCTTCAATTTCGGCCTCGTTTAAAAGCACTAAGAGTTTTCTACCATCCCAAAGTAATGTATCATAAGGTTCGGCAGTTGCTTTAAAATAAGAATAAATTAAATCGTACTGCCGCTGTAAATTTAGTTCCATAGTTTTCTGTATTTTCCGTCAGTTAAATCAGCCCTGAATTTCTTAAAAAACGAAAGTAATATTTAACGGCTAACGGAAAATACTGTAAAAAACTTTACGAAAATAAGAGAGCCGTTGTCGTATACCCGCATCTTGGGCATATTGTACAAACGGCTCTTCTTTTCACAAATCAGCGTTCGGTAGCCCGTGTCATAATTTCGGTCATTCTCGCTGCAAAATCCGCTGTCTGTATTTGATTACCTTCCGTAAGTGCCTGCGCTTCATATAATTGCCGAGCGCATAATTCTATAAGCGGATCGTTCGGGTTCTCTTCGGCAAGCACCGCAAGATTACGGATAAGTTTATGGTTAGGATTTAACTCCAATACTTTTTTGGAACCTGTAAATGTTTTATCCATTAATTTCATCATTTTTTCCATTTGCGGGTCAAGCCCCGAACTTCCGGCCACCAAAGTCGCCGCCGACTGGGTCAAACGTTTCGATTCGGCTACATTTTCTACTGCATCGCCGAGAATTTCACGCATTTTACTTAACAGCGAGGTAATTGCATTTGTATTTTCGGCAGATTTCGATGTTTCTTCGATTTTTAAATCCGCTTTGTCTGCCGAAACGAAATGCTTGTTATCATATTCGCCTAAATACGGGACAGTAAAAACGTCGACCGGATCGGAAAGCAACAAAACTTCGATATTTTTTTCGAGAAAATATTCCAAATTCGGATTTTTTTTCAATGTTGCGCGGCTGTCTCCCGAAAGATAATAAACATCTTTTTGTTCATCTTTCATTCGCCCTGCATATTCACGCAACGATACAAGATCGCCGGGCGAACGCAACGACGATTCGAAGCGCATTAGATTAACTATGCGTTCTTTATTCGCATAATCCGTATTTATTCCCAATTTAATATGTGCGCCGAATATCTTAGAAAATTTCATAAATTTTTCGGCATCGTTTTTCGCCCAATCTTCCAATATTCCCAGAATCTTTCCGGTAAGAATTGAGCGCAGGCGCGTCATTACGGGACTCGACTGCACGGTTTCGCGCGAAACATTCAGCGGTAAATCGGGAGTATCTGCCACACCGCGTACAAAACGCAAGTATTCGGGCAACAATTCTTTGGAATTTTCCTGAATAAGTATTTTATTAGCATAAAGATGCATTGATTTTTCGCGCCAATCGTAATCAACGGGCGGAGCTTCGCCAGGTATGAAAATCAATGCTTTACATTCTACTGCGCCCTCTGCCGATATATGCGTCCAGCCCAAAGGCTCGCGATGATTTCCCGTAATAAATCCGTAGAACTCGGCAGCCTCCTCGTTTGATATATCACTGCTTCGTTTTTGCCAAAGAGCCTGTTGCGCATTTATGCGTTCGCCGTCGAGATATACGGGAAATTCCACGAAATTGGAATATTTTTTGATGATTGATTCTATTTCGGAAGCCGAAGCAAACTGTTTGAATTCTTCTTTCAATATAAAACTGATTCTTGTGCCGCGCTCGGGCATTTCAATGTCCGATACGGAAAAACTTCCTTCGCCGTTCGATTCCCATCGGCAACCCGCCGAGTCGGGATTTGCCGAGCGTGTTTCAAGCGTTACATGGTCGGCCACCATAAAAACAGAATAAAATCCCACTCCGAATTGGCCTATTAAATTACTGTCTATTTGTTGATTTGCTTCACGCATAGCCTTAATTGCTTCGAGAGTTCCGGACTTGGCTACGGCACCGATATTGGCTATGGTTTCCTCGCGCGTCATGCCTATGCCCGAATCTTCTATCGCAAATTCCCGTGTTTCCGGATTTACAGTTATTCGAATGGCAAGATCGGCTTCGGGTTGCAAAATATTCGTATCGGTTAATAGCCGGAAACGCAATTTGTTCAATGCGTCGGACGCATTGGAAATCAATTCACGCAAAAAAACTTCTGGATGTGTATAAAGAGAATGAACGATAAGATGAAGCAATGGCTTCATTTCTGCCTTAAATTCATGCACTTCGACGGCAGCTGAGGCATTAGACATAAGTTAGAACGACCTATATTGAAAAACAAAATCTTACGGTGCAAATAACGACTGCGCAAAATGATTATTGTTTGCCTTTTCAATAGTCCGCAACATTGCGTATTTCGTGCAAAAAGCAAATAAAAGCGTATTTTTCGCCGGATTTTCGTTTATACTCTTAATTTTTTCGAGATAGTATGCCTTCCACTTCCAAAACTTTCATATATAAACGCGCACGTTTCGAGTCGGCAAACAAGGAACTTACATTGCAATCTCTATTGGAACGATGCTATGAAACCGACGGTTGCCGCACTGCACAAGGTCGCTTTCTGGATATCGGCGGTGCAATACGTTGCATTAACTATCACGGCTCGGCCTATAATAATTCTATGCAAATCGGTGTAATGGTGCGATTTGAACCCGGACGGCACTTGCCGGCCATCCGACGCAACGATGCGGCTGATTGGCTTGATATGCCGCTTTCGCCGTCCGAAGAAGAAACCGATTTTGTGCAAAACGTGCTATATTTCGGAGTTAGCGGCAATGAAATAATTATTTTACCGTCCGGCTCGTTTAACGCAGCTGCTTTTGAGGAATACTTGCAATGGCTTCTAAAGTTCAAGTCGGAATTATTAGACGCGGATTCGTATTTTTCGCTTACGGACTATATGCCGCCAGACAGACAAGAGAAAGCGCGATATTTAGAGATAGTTACGCAAGCTTACGTGGAAGAAATGCCTGGAGGTGCGAATTTTATCGCAGGGAATGCAACTGCAATTTTATCGTCAATTTTTCCGAGCGATGCAATTTCTCTCGATAAAATCTCGAAAGATTCGACTATTACGGCAAAAATCAGAATTACCATGCAAAAACGCCCGAAAACTACGGATTTCGACTTATTGGACGATATAGCCGATTCGTTTCGTCAATCTGAAGGTATAGGCTACTCTTTCGACACCGCCGAAGGAATGCGTATCAGCAATGTTAAAGAGTTCCGCTTCAGCAAATCTTTCATAATACCGACCGACCGAAACAATATGCCGCGCCTTGAGTCGGTATGGGAAGCGATGCATTCCTGGTTGGATAAAATCTCAAATCTCCAAACAGCCGTATCGGTATAATTAACCGCATTTTTAATATCAAGAATAAACCGAAATTAATGACCGACAACAATTTTCTTCTTGCTATAGAAAGCGGGGCGGCGACTTGCGGTGTATGCCTTGTTCGCAACGGTGAGATTTGGGGCGAATACAGCATTTTCGCACCATATAAGCACGATAAAATGTTGGCCGAATTTACCCGTCGGCTTATTGCCGACGCGGACATTTCATTTGAAAACATCGCTGCCGTTGCCGTAAACTCAGGACCCGGTTCTTTTACCGGATTGCGCGTAAGTGCAGCATTTGCCAAAGGGTTGTGTTTGGATTTTATCTATGCCGTGCCGCCGAAACTCATAGCCGTACCCTCGCTCGATGCTTTCGCTTGCGCCGCCGAAGAATTTGCCCGCACAACCGATGCCGCATCTGTTATTGCAGCCATACATTCACACAAAGACATCGCTTACATCAGACGCTATACCGCTGACTTACAACCGCTTACCGAAATTGAACTTGTTAATTCGTATCAACTGGACAGCATCGTGGAACCGCATGACATTGTTTGCGGAACAGCCGCTTTTTTTACTGAAAAAGGAATGAAACTTTCCGGTTTGAATCGCCCTACGCCGCGATTTATCGCACGCTTGGGAATGCGTTTGCTTTCTGCCGGTATATTCACCGAAGCACTTTCTTTTTCTCCGCTTTACGTTCAGGAATTTACACCGAAAACAGGAGCAAAAAAAAATATTGTTTCGTATTAATTCCCTATTTTTCAACTATTCGATTATTTGATGGCACCGCGTTTATTATGGGCCGTTTCGGCCGGACTTTTACTCGGCTTTTCATTCCCGCCGCTACACTTGGGGGCGCTTGCTTTCGCAGGCTTTTTGCCGCTCTTGCTCGCTCTCGACGGATTAGACGGAAAGTTCCGGCGATTGTGCATATTATACGCTGCTTTTTTCTGTTTTTGCGGCGCAGGAAATTGGTGGGTATTAAGCTGGCAGAAAAATACCGATCCATATTTAATTCTATCCGGCGCGGCCTTATGGATTGGCCATCCTTTTTTCTTTATGTTGCCTTTTGCCGCATACCGCGCCGTAGAAAAACGCATCGGCCGCACGACGGCTTTGTTGTCGCTTCCGGTGTTTTGGACATCCTTTGAATGGTTGCATTCGCTTTCGGATGCCTCCTATCCTTGGCTGTCGCTCGGATATTCGCAAATCTATAATTTAGCAGTTGCACAATCTGCCGATATAGGCGGCGTATGGATTTTGAGTTTTTTAATTCTCCTGGTGAATATTCTCATCGCGCTTCCTATATTTCGCTATTTGGAATTGCGTGGGAAAATGGAATTTGCCTCTGTTTTTAGAATGATTTTTCGAAGCCGCGAAGCACTTTTCATAGCGATAATTTTAATTGTTGCGGAAATTTACGGTCTGAGGCGAATCTCGGAAGTGGAACGTTCAACGATTACTGCCCCGAAAATAGAAGCCGCAATAGTGCAACCGAATATTGATCCATGGAAAAAATGGGAAGGCGGCGTATTTGACCAAGTTGCATTGCATAAAAGACTTGCCGATTCTCTACGGCGTGTTCGCCGCTATGATTTATGCGTATGGAGCGAAACCTCCATACCCTATTTAGGCATGGCCCGAAGTACGCCGGAGGGCTTGGGTTTTTTGCAGGCTTGGACGGATTCATCAGACGCGGCATTGCTTACAGGTTTTTCGGAATTCGCGCTCTACTCAAAGGCGACCGCACCGCCTACCGCCCGGCCGCTTCCGTTCGATTCTTCAACGTATTTCGGCGCATATAATGCGGCGGCTTTACTGCCTGTGGGCGCGGCTTCCGGCAAGCAACGCCCTACGCATCGCAAAATGAAATTAACGCCATTTGCCGAGCGAATACCTTTTGTCGAATACTTCCCTATTGCAAAAAAATGGCTTGAATGGGGTGTCGGTATTTCTGATTGGCAAAAAGGCGAAACACAAAAAACGCTGAATTTTCAGTCGAAAAATAAATCTGTTCGCATAGGATGCATTATTTGCATTGAATCCGTATACCCTGATTTTGTACGTAATTATACAGCCGAAGGCGCGAATATTCTGGCGGTGATAACTAATGACGCTTGGTATAATTACACTTTTGGCCCCGAACAGCATTATCAAATAGCCGCAATGCGGGCAATAGAGAACAGGCGCGGAATTATCCGTGCAGCAAATTCCGGAATGTCCGGCTTTATTTCGCCTACGGGTGCGTCTATTTATCGTGCCGAACCTTACAAATCCCTTGCGGCCGCAGCAAGCGTTCCTTTGATAAGTACGCAAACGATTTATTCGCGCTTCGGCGATTGGCTGCCCAAGCTGCTTACTTTAATTTCTGTCGGTATAATCACTTATGCAATATTGTCGCATAAATTTCGTAAAAGTACGCGCTGATTTCATGATTTAGAGCAAGATAAAATATTTACTCAAAATATTTATGAACATATTTTTGAAAATAATATTTCTTACGCTTTTTCTTCTTGTCGCGTTGAATTTAAATGTGTACACGCAAATTATAAAAGTCGTTAAAACAGATCATTTGCTGGAATTGTTGAACACAAACGATGACACGGTTCGCATAATCAATTTTTGGGCTTCGTGGTGCAGACCATGTATCAAGGAATTACCCGTGTTTGATTCATTGAATATTGCTTTTACCGAAAAAAATGTCAAAATAATTTTAATAAATGTAGATTTACCGGCAAATTTGCCCAAAGTATCCGCTTTTGTAAAACGGCACGGAATATTTTCGGAAGTGCTGTTGCTCTCCGCAGGAAGTCCGAAAACATGGGTTCGCAAAATAAGACCGGAGTGGTCGGGTTCTCTGCCGGCAACGATAATTACCGCACACGGCCGATTGTACGAGATATTCTTAAACGGCTCCATAACTTACGCCGAGATATACGCTCAAACGGAAATATATCTTGAAAAATTACTTCACAGATAATCCCATGCGGTTAATTGTTAATTATTTTGTCCTCTTTATTCGTGCCATATAAAAACCGTCCGCACCCGTTACCGGACTAATTCTACGCTCATCTTCAAGGCAAAACTGCCCTTTGTTACGATTTAAAAAATTCAATACCTGATTCTCTCCTTCAGATGGAAAAATACTGCAAACAGAATAAACGATCCGCCCGTTTATTGCGGCCATTTTAGAGTATTTCTCCAGAATTTCGGACTGTTTTTGCCGCAAATTTGTCAAATCGTCGGGAATAAGCCGCCATTTTGCGTCAGGATTGCGTCGGAATACGCCCGACCCCGAACATGGCACGTCAAGCAACACAATATCCGCACTGCCCGCCAAACGTTTTACTACTTTTGTAGTTGCAATATGTCGGGTTTCGATAATATCAATACGAGCGCGGGCGGCGCGTTTTTGAAGCTGCACAAGTGCATTTTCTCTAATGTCGAGAGCAATAATTTTTCCGCGATTCAGCATTAAATCTGCAAGATGCAACGACTTCCCTCCTGCTCCCGCACATCCGTCTATTACACGCATTCCGGGTTTTACATTACAAAACAGGGCAACTTCTTGCGAAGCGGCATCTTGCATTTCGTAAAGACCGCTACGAAACTCTTCGGTAGAGAACAAGCCGCCGGTAGAGTTCACGGCAATACCGCAAATATTATGTTCAAGCACGAACGGTGCGAATCCTCTGCGCGATAATTTACGCGCAAGTTCCGCTCGCAAGCAATGCCGCAAATTTACGCGAATTACGGGTTGCGGCCGCCACAAAAGCGCATTGGCTATACTTTCCCAATTTTCGCCGAGTTCGCTCTCCCCCAATTCATCGAGCCAATCGGGTACGGATAAACGAATTGCACGCTTGAAGTTTTGCATAAACGGATTTGCAATAACAGCATTTGGGAGTTTTTGTAATGCAACGAATAATTTACCGAACTCTTCGCTGCCCGATATTGCTTGCAGAAGCCTCGCATTGCGCAACATATCGTAGAATATTGTGGCGATTAGCCCTCGTTTTTCCTCATCTGCGATTTTATTTTCACGAAATAGTCGCTCAAGTGCTTTATCGGCAAATTGTCCGCCACGCACAACGTCGCTCCACGCATTCGCTAAAAGCGTAATATAATTTTCAGCGCTTCCCGCTGCGTTTATCGGAGTTAAATATTTCTGCACTATATTGATATTTACGAAGTTATGCAATGAATAAATTATCTGCGAATGATAATTTGTCGGGCATTAAGAATACAGACAATAAAAATTGCGGCATACAAGAATATGAGTCTATTGCGTATATTTGGAATATGACCGAGCCCAATAAACGAATTTTACCCGCAGAAACATTGCTGCTTCGAATCGAATACGACGGAACGCGCTATGCCGGCTGGCAATACCAGGAAAATGCGCGCTCCGTGCAGGAAGTATTGCAAAATGCATTGCAAAAAATCAGTGGGCTTAGTCTGCCGGTAATCGGCGCGGGGCGTACCGATTCCGGCGTTCACGCACGCGGACAAATTGCTCATATCGAACTGCCGAAGCCACTCGGAATACCGGAGAATAAAATTCCGATAGCATTCAACACGCGCTTGCCCAAAGATATACGCATAACGGGCGGGCAGTATTTTCAGCGTCCTATACATGCCCGATTTGACGCTTGCGCCCGCGAATACTCATATTTAATGTCAAAAACAGACAGTGTTTTCGGCCGCCATTTCCGGTGGTTTATGCCGTTTCCTTATGACTCTGACGCACTTTTCGAGTCGGCCGCCATATTTCTCGGCAAGCATGATTTCACTACATTTTCGAAACGTAACGACGACACACCGCGATACGATTGCAATGTTGAGATTTGCAGATGGAGCAGAATTGACGAAAATACCGTGCGCCTGCAAATAAAATCTGACCGGTTTGTATATGGAATGGTTCGAGCTTTAACAGGAGTTATGCTTGAAATAGCCCGCAAGCGCAGAACTTTCGACGAGGTTAAACGCGCACTCGCCGCGTGCGACCGTACTTTATGCAGCCCGCTTGCCGCAGCGGAAGGCTTAACGCTGGAAGCGATTTATTATCCGTCGGCATTTGGCGTTTCGCTGTGACGCGGCTCAAAAAATACGGCCAGCCAGATTGTTCGGTCGCGCTCGTCCGTCCATTCAACTCTGTGCCGGCAATGTGCCGGTAAAAACAAATAATCTCCCGGACGCAACGCTCGCGTTTCGAGCTCGCCTTCAATTTGAATACCTGCATGGCCCGTCAACAATATCACCCATTCATGGTGCTTTTGGTCGTACCATTCTCCTTCCGGCGTAGCTTGTCCCGTAGAAATAATTCGCTCTATTAGAACGCCGTCAAATTCAAACATCGGTTCTACGATTTCAAGCGAAGCTGCATGAAAAGGTATTTTAGAGAAGATATTGGACATATTTTCCGGCATCGGTTCGTATAATTCGCCGTTAGCGGCGCATTTAAACTGCAAATTTACGAACATAGCCGCAAAAACCTTTCTCGGATGTCGGGATCATCGGTTTTTATGGATTGATAGCTACTGTTAAAGCCAGAATATACACAAGCTTGGCGCAAATTAGCAATAAAGCCGAAATACATGCTGTACATCGGCTTTATTCGGAAATCTAAAATGCGGACTATTTTTTCCGGCGCTCGGCTGCTTCTTGCATTTTCTTTAATTGCTCCGGTGTCAGCAGGGCTTTTATTTTATTGCGTGTTTCCTCACGCAACGATTTCATTGCGTTTCTTCGGGCTTCTTTATCGGAATATGTATCTCGGTCGCGACGCGCTTGCTCTCTGGCATTGTTGAGAATAGTCCGTACCTCTTCGGTTTGACTATCGGTCAAATTCAGATGCTTTTTCATGCGCTCGATGCGTTGCTCAACATTACCCGACATATTGTTCTTTTGAGCAAATGCAGGCGACATAAAAGCTACGGTCAGCAAAGCAAATACAGCAACAGCGGCCGTTCTCAGAATATTCTTCATGATTTTCTCCTTAAAAATAAAAACAATGATTACCAACCGATTTCGTATGCTTTGATAGTATTACGGCCGATTTGGTTTAAGCAGAATATTTTTTTCGATGCCGCACAATTTGTCCGTAGATAAAACATAGCCGACAAGTCGTTGCGATACATCGAGCAGTAACGTTTCTGCTACCGGAGAAATAAAAAAATAATTCCGTATTATTCTGCAAGAATTACTGAAAATACTGCAAAGTTCACTCTATGGTCGGTCTGCAATCGGACGCAAAATGCGAGTTATGGCTATGGCAACGCCAAGAATAGGATTTGCGACATTCGCGGGAAACGAAGGAAAAGATTTGACCGTTGCGCGAAGTTCTGGAAATTTAGCGCCTTGTCTCCATTCGCGAGTAATAACCGAGCCGTTTACTAGAGCTGCCACAATATCACCTTCGGTTGGTGCCGCGTCGCGAGTGGCAATTACAATATCGTCTTTGAAAATTCCGATATTTTTCATGGCAAAATCGTTCACCCTTACGGCAAAAGCTTTGTCGTTAAGCCCGTAATATGCCGCATCAACCGCAATTTGCCCTTCGGGTTGCATAAAAGCGTCTAAAGGCGTAGCGGCCTTTGTTGATATAATTACAAGATTGCGCATGGGGGTTTGTTTTGCCGCCGACAATTCCCCTTGTTCGATAAGTGTTATGCCCCGCGACGCACCGCGAAGCGGGCGGCGAATATGCCCCTTGCGTTCCAAAGTACGCAAGAACTGCGTAGCCGCATTGGTAGAGCCGAAACCGAACTCACGGCATAATTCGTGAAGTGTCGGCGGGAAGCCGTTGTCCCCCATAAATCGGCGAATAAAATTCAGAATTTCTGCTTGTCGTTTCGTCAATTCACGCATAGATTTTGTTTCTTTTATTTTTTAATTATTTCTCGTGCATGAAAAGTATACGAATAATTGTATTGCGATAATCTTCATTGCAATAAATACAAACTACCGTTTCGCATCGTTGCGAGGTGTGCGCCGCCTTTTACGATGCTGTTTCCAAAGAATATAAGCGCGTTTGATACGCCGAATAATCCAGCGTAACAATTGTGAAAGTTTTAAGCGTTTCAGTCCTCCCGATGCACTTTTGCCTAATAATTTGACTATGCCGCGCCTATCCTCCTCCGAGATATCAATAGAGGCCGACAGACCGTCTACGGCTTGCTTTAATATTTTTTCTAATAATTCTTTTAATTCTTTGGCCTGCGCGGATAATTCCGCATCATTAACAGCCCGGTGTTCCAACAGCACGTCGAGATGTTCTTCCAATGTAGCAGCGCGTTTGGCATATTCAATCGTAGGTTCATTGCGCATAACTTCCAATATTTCGGCCGTCAACTCTTTTAATTCTTCCAGACGTTCGCCCTGAATCGAGAATAATTTTTCCGGTTCTATATCTTCAATGGCAATAAAAATATCTGAGAGCGACTCTATTTCCCTACCGTATGTTTCTCCGAGTTTTTTTGCGAGTTTCTCGGTTTCTTGTGCAAGATACGAAGCATTATATTTCAGTTCGCTTTGCAATGCCGAGCGCCGGCTTTCGGTTTTCAGCGAATGAAGTTGCCGTTCTATGTCGCGAACGCGCTCCTGCATGGCACGCAACGTTTTTGTTTCTTCGTTATTTCCGCTGCTAATATAATCACGTAAAAAATTAGGACTTGGCGAAATAGATGCATCGCCTATTTTTACGGTATTTATGCGAATATTTTCTCCTAACATTCCGTGAATTTTTTCAATATTTATATGTGCTGCGCCGTCGGTTATGACCAATATCTCCGCTTCTGCCATGTGGGCGTATGCCCGAATATCGTTGATTGCCGTTTCCAATGCTTTTTCAAGAGCCGTACCACGCCCCAAAGCGTCGAGACGCATCATATTTCCGATTAATTCGCGATAGCTGCCTATGTCGTTTGCTATATGCAAAGAACCTATTTCATGGTCGAATGTGCGAAAAAACACAACGCCGAGTTCGCGTGCATTGCGCCGCAGAAAAAAATATGCTATCGCCTTTGCCAAATGTATGCGATAATGCTCTTGCATAGAGCGCGACGAATCAAACAAGATATAAACCTTTTGTTTGCGACTGTCGGGCGCGAAATTGCTTGATTCCGACGAATAGCGATAGTTATTCGGTGCTTTAGGCTTGGGCATCCACAAAGAACGCTCTGCAAGGCGCTGGTAGAATACCTCGTCAGGCAATAAAAATTGATGCGGATAAATGCGGGCAATGTCACGGTAGCTGTCTATCAAATACGCCTCGTATTCCTCGGCTGCCGGCAGATGCGGAATAATTTCTTTCTCGTTTTTTTGCTTAGGTGCGTTTTCGTCGGGCAACAGCCAAAGTACAGGCGCAAGACGTTCGGTAAGCGAATGTTCGCCGTCTTCGAGAACACGTGCAATCTCATAGACAAGAGAAAATTCGTCGGGCAATTTCTTCTCTGCACCGTCAAAGAAGCCGAACTCCTCCATGCGAGTAAAGAAATCCGATTCACTGGCAAGTAAATGCGGCATGGAATATCCCCTTTCGATTATACTGCGTTTGCGTCTGTTTGCAATTTACGAAAACATTTTCGCTTCATATATCAAGCGGTAAATTTTACGTCCGTAAATGATTTTCTCACAGGCACTGCCTGCAAATCGCGTTTTGCAATGCCCGCCCGGAACGAAGGCCTGACGTAACCGAGCGATTGCACCCGAAATCCCGCCAAAACGGTATCTTTGCGTTAGAATCTCTACTCTTTAGCCGTATTCCGTGCAATTTTACCGTTAGCGAACTGCGATGACAGACGACGATTTCAAGCCGACACGCATGAAACTTGCTACAATTACGGGGTTTATCGAGAAATTTATTGCCGAAAGCACCGATAAAAGCAAAGAAACGCGCGGTACATACCGAAGAGCATTAAGAGAATTTACGGTTTTCTTTTCTCGCGACCGCTTATTTATGTTCCGAACGCGCGACGTGTTGCGCTATCGCGATTATCTCTCTCGCGTCAAAGAGTTACGGGAAATTTCCATATCTACGTATATGACTGCGTTGCGGCGTTTTTGCCAATATTTGGCAGATACGGGCGTTATAGAAAGTAACCCGGCCAAACTTGTAACGGGCGGCCGTCGGCCGAAGTCGCATAGTCGCACGTTTCTTACATTGCAGGAAGTAGACGCTTTGCTGAACAGCATCGAAACCGATTCGGTTGCAGGCTTGCGCGACCGCGCCATTATCTACGTGATGTTAGGTTGCGCTTGCTCAGAATTGGAAATAAGTCATGCCGATGCAGGCGACCTAAAAAAAACGGGCGACACTTGGACGCTTTATGTGCAGGGCAAGGGAAAAACCGTAAAAGACGAGCCGGTTGAAGTTCCTGAGGCGGCGGCTGTTGCCATAGAATTATATCATAAATCGCTCGATGTGGAAATAACGCCGTCTTGGCCGCTGTTTGCCAGCCGCAGCAATCGCACATTAAACCGCCGCATGAGCATACGCGGTATTCGCGAATCAATTTCGCAAAGATTGAAATCAAGTAATGTAAAACGAGGGCGCGATTTGAAACTAACGCCTTTTTCATTGCGCCATACAGCCGGAATTTTAATGGCGGAAGCGGGATATTCCGTAGAAGACGTAATGAAGCGTATGAGAATAGAATGGCGGCCTACGGCACAACTCTATTTCAAGCAAAAGGGCGCACTCCGTAGCGAAAAAACGCCAGAATCGGCCGCGCTTATAGATATAAAGCCGCAAATATCCGACATTCAAAACAGCGCGAGCAAAGCCGACAAATAAATCGTAATTTTTCTATGGCTTGTAACTGAACATCGCTTTCGAAGATTATCTTCTTAAAATAAGCTGTGCATATTTCTAAAAAACCGACAACTTTACGCAAATAGTCCGCAGGTAGTTGAACCAAGAAATGAAATTATGAATATAAACCGACATAATAATGCGATCTCGTCGGTAGCCGTTTGCGGTGCCGGCTCTATGGGGCGCGGCATAGCATTAGCCGCACTTACATCGGGCTTCCGCGTTGTATTATATGAATTGCAATCGAAAACACTTCATCAAGCAACGGAATACATAGGCGAACAATTAAGAAAAAGCATTGCGAAAGGGCGAATATCTCATGACGAGGCAAAAAATGCTCTAGGCAGGCTTTGTGCAACCGAAAAAATAGCCGATGCGGTTGGTTGCGAAATTATTATCGAGGCAATTATAGAGGATATTGCCGCCAAAGAAGATTTGTTTCAGGAAATCGAGGAAAGCGGCATAAGCGAAACTGTCATTTTAGCCACAAATACATCGTCGTTGCCGGTAAGCCTGCTCGGTGCGAAACGTAAATCGCCACAACGTTTCATAGGGCTTCATTTTTTTAATCCTGCAAATATAATGAAACTTGTGGAGGTGGTTCGCGGTGCCCGCACCGATGAAGAAACCACGCAACATGCCGCCGAATTTGCACGGGCATTGGGCAAAACTCCTGCAATAGTACGCGATGTTCCGGGTTTTATAGTCAATCGAACGGCACGAAATTACTACAACGAGGCTATGCGTATAGCAGTCGAAGGTGCTGCCCAACCCGAGCAGATTGACCGAATTATGAAAGCGGCCGGCTTTAAAATGGGGCCGTTCGAGCTTATGGACTTAATCGGGAATGACGTAAATCTGGAAGTTACCAAATCCGTTTGGGAACAATACTTCAAAGAGCCGCGATTTGCACCGTCAATAATGCAACAAGAGGCCGTCGACGCGGGAAATTACGGCCGCAAAACCGGCCGCGGATTTTATCAGTATTCGCCCGACGGACAATAAGTGTTTGCCCGAATTACAATAATAATATCGCTTTTTGCCGCTGTTCCGAGTATTCTGCAAGGAAAACCCGCCGACTCTCTGTATCGCGTCTACGAAAAGCAACAATTTTACCCGAACGGAAAACTCGAAATAGCCGCTCTCGGTTTTGCTACAAAATACTTTGGCGAATATACGGACAAACATATCGGGCTTTCCGCCGGTATTATGACGCGCTATATGTTGCCTTTTCTACCGGAAATCGGATTAGGCGTTCGACTGACAAGCGGCAGATTGGAATATGAAAGACGCTACAAGGCACGCTTCGGCCCGGATTTCCTGCGCCAATTTCCCACGGCCGATTTTCCGGACGCTATGGTTCGCGGTACGATGCGCTACACCATGTTCAGTGCGTTCGAGCCTGCTCTTTTCATCAATTTCTTCCCGCGCTCTTCCGTTAATTATTATATTTTTGCCGGATATAGCACAATGATGTATTATCCGCAAGATATTGACGAAGACCCGATTGACGATGGCGGAATATTGAAGCATTATCCGGATTATCACGACATAGACCGGCTTTCCTTGCATTGGGTAGGCGGTGTAGGTTTCGACGTTTTTCTCTCGCGGCGGCTTGCATTGGGTATGCAATGCGCGTTCCGATATGTTCGCACCGATTTGCTGGACGGTTACGCGCAAATAGACGGAAACGGGATGCCTACAAATACCGATAATTTTGCCGAAGCAGGCGTAAAACTCAGTTATTACGCATTTGAACGTTCGGATAGTGACGGCGACGGAGTTGGCGATGAAGATGAAAATAAATACGGCACGAATCCTTACAGCGCGGATACCGACGGCGACGGGGTAAGCGATTACGATGAAATATCGTTCTACAGATCCAACCCTTTGAAACTTGACTCGGACAACGACGGAGTAAGCGATTACGATGAGGTTACACTCTATAATACAAACCCTAATCTTGCGGATACGGACGGCGACGGAATTGGCGACTATGACGAAATTTCGCTGCACAAAACAAATCCCCGGTTGCCGGACAGCGACGACGACGGAATTGGCGACCGCGACGAAATTGCACGCGGCACAAACCCGATGAATGCAGATACAGATGGCGACGACGTTCCCGACGGGCAGGATAAATGTCCGCTGAACGCAGGAATGACAGAATTTCACGGCTGTTCGGCACCCGTCAGAAACGATATAGTAGTAGTTCGCGACACAATTCATATATCGCGTAGCGACACCGTTTACATTACACAAATTGAAACTTCGTTGCCGAAAGAAACGGTAACTATTCACAAGGGACAATCATTTACGGTTTACGGCATAAATTTCCGAAGCGGAAGCGCGGTAATTGAACCGGACTCCTACCCTATTCTCGATACCGTTGCCGTTTGGTTGCGTCAAAACTCCGAAATAATAACGGAAGTACGCGGGCATACCGATTCCATCGGATCCGTAAATTCCAACAAAACGCTTTCCCAAGAACGCGCCGCGGCAGTAATCGAATATCTTGTGGACAAAGGAATTGAACGGTTGCGGCTTTCGGCGGCGGGCTACGGGGAAAATATGCCTATAGGCGACAATGGAACGCCGGAAGGACGCGCTTTGAACCGTCGAATAGAATTTTTCGTGAAAAACAAGTGACATCTTGATTTATCCGATATTTACTGCTGTTTTCGAGATGTTTTTGGTATTATTGCGTAACAATTTCTCTCTTTAACAGCCATTATCATATAAAAACGGAACTGAACATTTGCGATGCAAAAACGAACCAATAACGTCTTGATATTGACAGCTTACGGCTCGGAAGACATGGAAACGGTGATAACTGTGGATATACTTAGGCGCGCCGGACTTTCGGTTACGCTTGCCGGAGAATCGCAAATAGTAACATGCTCGCGAGGCGTTAAAATTATTCCCGACGTACTGATTGACGATATACTCGAAGAGGAGATTTTTGATGCCGTAGTTTTGCCCGGCGGCTCGCGAGGCGTAGAAAGTTTGGCAGAAAACCCGCAAGTTGAGCGATTGACACGCATCAACTTTAGTCGTGGTGCGCTAATATGTGCAATATGCGCCGCCCCAACCATTTTGGCTCGGTTCGGCTTGTTGCAGGATTTGCCGGACATAACAATAACTTCACACCCGTCGGTTGCGTCAATTTTGCGGCAAACTACTTCGGCAATATACACGGAGTACAACGTAGTTCATAGCGGAAACATCATAACATCTCGCAGTGCGGGAACGTCCATAGAATTTGCATTGGCAATAGTACAAGCTCTTGAAGGCAAACAAAAAGCCGAAAAAACCGCCGGCGACATTATGTTTTCCGGATTTACGACAACAATACAGGGTTTCGAAAAAACCGATAACAGCTTACCGGACGGAAACGATGAATAATATCGCGATATACGCAAACGCCTCCAAGAGCGAAGCAATTTTTTGGGCAGAAAAAGCCGTTGAACGGCTAAAGAGTTTAGGGGTAAATTGTTGTGCCGAACCGCATATTGCGGAGCGGTTCAGCCCCGGGACGGCCGAACTTGTGGAACGTGCCGCAGTAGAGCGTTTCGGGCATATAGCCGATATGGTTATTGCTTTCGGCGGCGACGGCACAATGCTGGCAGCGGCGCGAAAATTAGCAGAAACCGACATACCGCTTATGGGCGTTAACGTCGGGAAACTCGGCTTTCTTGCCGAATTTTCCACAAAAGAATTGGATGAAGCATTGGACTCCGTATTAAGCGGAAGTTACAGAATAGTCGACCGATCGCTATTGCAAAGCGAAATTGACGGCCGTATCGTTTATGCACTTAACGAATTTGCCGTAGAGCGTGATAATTCGCCGAAAACATTGGACATACGGCTTTCCGTAGGCAATCATCCGGTTGCGGATTACCGTTCCGACGGAGTTATTATTTCAACTCCTACCGGATCCACTGCCTATTCGCTGTCCTGCGGCGGGCCGGTAATTGCACCGTCGGCACCTGTGATTTGCATAACGCCGATTTCCGCCCATTCTTTAACCATGCGCCCGCTAATTATACCCGATACGCTCGACGTAGGTATTGAAATTGTAGCGGCCGAAGGCGGCGCACGCTTAACGGCAGACGGATTCGTAGAAAAAATTCTCAATAAAAACGATGCGATAGTCGTCCGTAATTCGGAAATGAGGATTAAGCTCGTCAAGCATACTTCCACGACGTATTTCGACTTGTTGAGAGCAAAATTCTTATGGTCGGCCAGCGGAATATCGGAAAAATATCCCGAAAACGGCGGCAGATGATTTTGAAATGCCGATAGACATTATCTCTAAAAGCCTTTCACATTTTATCTCGGTCGCAAAATCATACAATATTCAAAGCGGAATGATTATGAAACGCACCGTTTGCGTCCGATTATTATGTAGCTTTGTATACGCGGCAGTATTGTCGTTAGTCGCGGTGCCCTGTTTGACCGCACAACCGACCGGAAGTCGCGGCAAAGACTTTTGGCTGGCGTTTATGCCGAATTTTCACCCCAACGGCTTGTCGAATGACCCAAGACTGCGTTTCGAAGATTCGCTTTATATTTATATTGCGGCCACCGCCCCTACTCGTGTTACCATATCTTACCCGGATTTACGCACAGGCAAACGGCGCGATACCATACTGACCATTGCAAATACCGACAAAGTATACGCTTTCAGCGTTACTTGGGAAGGATATGAACTCGAAGGATTTAATCACAGCGGACAAATAACCGGCGGCGGGCAGAACGAAATACCGGCCTCCCAAACTTTCCACATAGTAAGTGAGCAGGATATAAGCGTTTACGCATTAAGTCAGGCGCGAACAACAAGCGATGCTTTTTTGGCATTGCCTACGCCCGTCTTGGGAGTAGACCACTACGTTATGTCGTACAACAGCGACGGCTTCTTGGATAATTACAATAATTTATCATCATCTGTTACCCCTTCGCAATTCGTAATAGTAGCCGCTTACAACAACACTCAGATACGCATAACACCGACGGCTCCTACGCACCGAAGCGGAAAAAACATCAAGACTGCTATTTTGAATGCCGGGGAAGCCTATCTTGTGCAGGCTCAGATAACGTCCAATAATTTGCACGGCGATTTAACCGGAACCAGAATTGTTTCCTCAAATCCGGTGGCAGTTTTCGGCGGACATCAACGCGCTACATTGCCGCTTGAATATCGCGACCGGCTAACCTCGCGCGATTGCCTTATAGAGCAGATTCCGTCAGTTGAGGTATGGGGAAAAAGTTCGTTTTTAGTTCCCTACCCTCAACCGAGAGGTGCGTCCTTAATCGGAACAGATTTATTCAGAGTACTGGCCGCTTTCGACAGTACGCCCATTCTCTTGGACGGCAATCAAATCACATTGCTCAATGCCGGCGAGTTCTACGAAGGCAAGCTGAGAACAGCCGGAATTGTTTCATCGACAAAGCCTATACTTGTTGCGCAATTCAAGAAAACTTCCGGCGAGCAAGGTGGCAGCGGTTCGGGCAATACGTTACGCTTAGGCGACCCGTTTATGATGCTTATTCCGCCGGCCGAACAATTCCTGAATTTTTATCGTTGCATTAATGCCCAGGCATGGGAACTGTCGAACGTGGGAAGTAGCTCTCCCGCTCCGGTTTATGAGAATCAATACATAACAGTAGTTGCACCAAACACTACAATTTCAAGCATCAGAATTGACGGCAAACCTCTCGTATCAGCTTTTACGCCTATTCCGAACTCTGCGTATTCTTATGCTTGGGAGGCTGTAAACGACGGTGCGCACACGGTGGAAGCCGATGAACCTATTGGTATTTATGTGTATGGCTATGGTCTGGCAAATTCTTACGGCTACGTCGGTGATATGAATTTCCGCGCTTTTGACTACAGTCCGCCGCAACTCGCATCGGCAATTCGATGCTATACGGCAAAAGGCGTTTGGTATGATTCTACACGTGGCGACACACGGTTGCGCTCTGTTGCGGCACCGCCGGATTCGCAGATAAACGTATCGGTAGATATCGAACCTTTTACGCCATTCAGCGATTCCGTAGGATTTTCGGCTGTTTTAAAAGATATTTTCAACGACGGACTTCTGAATATTCATGCTCAAGATTCGGTAGGCCTTGTTTCCTACGCAAAAATTCCGATACCCGGCTTTACTTTGCGGGCAGAATCGGCCGTTCCCCCAGAAGCAACTGTGCAAATTATTTCCGACGCACCGATAAAAAAAGATTTCTGCCATACAATTAAAATCAGAAATTACGGGGAATTTACGCAAACCGTAACGGGTGTGCGCTTCAAACCTTCAAATCCGGCTTTCCGCTCCACGGCCAAATTCCCGATAATAATTCCTCCAGGCAATACGGCCGACATAGAAGTCTGTTTTTTTACGAACACTGCCGGAATATTTTACGACAGCATGGCCGTTTTCAACGATTGCGGCGAAAGAACAACGGCGATATTTTCGTATTATGCCAAAGGCGACACTTTAACGCCGACCGTAACGCAAATCTACGATCCGTGCGGTACAGAATTTAAGTTCGACATTTTCGAATCTTCGCCTATAGACCTTGGAATTGCTGATATAGAGTTGATTGATTCTGCAACGAAAAACTGCGTGTTATCGGTAGAACGTACCGATGGCAACACGAAAGCGCATGCAGTTGTAAAAGTCGACGATATTTATACCGATGCGTACTATTTACTGAAAATAACCGATTCTGCCGGCAATCAGCGTCTTTTTTCCGATACAATTCCGGGGCTGACCGTTTCCGTCAGTTCTATTACCGCACCTCCCAACGATATTATTCGTTTCGCCTCTGTTCAATTAGGCGACATAATTTGCGATACCGTAATAATTCATAATTACGGACGTTTTCCGTTATTTTTCCGTCAGATTTCCCCTATAGGAAATATAATTTTTTCAACACCGCAAACACAGTTTCCAATATCGCTTGCGCCCGGCGAGCGGCAGCCGCTTATTATGTGCTATTCTCCGGCTCAGGTAAAGGACACATTCGACCGCGATACCTTGCGCTTTGAATTACGTTGCCTTACGAGAGATTTTCCATTACAGGGCGGCGGCGTTGCACCAATTATCCGAACGGGTGATGCCCAGTGCGACATCTCGCTTGTATCTCGTTCTATTTCGATGCCTTCGGCATTTTACTTAAAAGACATTCAGCCTAATCCGGCACAACGCGGCAGTGAAGTTTCGCTAAGATTTGCATTGCCGGACGTATTGAGCTTCGATTTATCGATATACGACACTCGAGGGGTCCGGCAAGCAGTCGCAGCCGCGGGTGCGGCCGAAAGCGGCGAATATTACGCGCGAATTGTAACAGAACAGTTAGCGTCCGGTTTATATTGTATAGTTCTTCGCGCTAACGAGAAAATTCTTTCAAAAACATTTATCATTCAATAGCCGCCGATTGATAAACATTTTACAGGCTCAATGCGAAAGGATTGCAGTTATGAAAAGCACTTTTATTTTCAGGGCATTCTTCGGAATAATTTGCCTATTGACAGTTGGCGTATTTTACGGATTATCCGCTCAAACTATTGACAGCAAAGGTACTGAATTTTGGCTTACATTCCCGCCGAATTATCATAATAACGGAGATTTTTCCAATGATTCGTTATACATTTTTATAGTAGCCGACGAACCTACAACCGGCGAGATAAAATACAGAAATAAATCCGGCAAAGAATTTACGCATAATTTTAACATACCCGATATTTCCAAAGTTTATACATTCGGCATTCTATGGACAAATATCGAGCTCTCGGGCTATAATGACAACGGAACCATACTCGACAATAACAGCAAAAAATCCCAGCATGAAATAACGGCGCTGCAATCTTTCCACATAACTTCGCAAAAAAGCATAGGCGTTTATGCTTTGGAGCAAGCCGTAACAACAAGCGAAGCATTTCTTGTTTTGCCCAAGCCTGCTCTTGGTAAGGAATACTACGTAATAGCATACAACTGCGACGGACGGTCGTCCGGGGGATTTGGCAGCATAGACGGCAACAGTACGCCTTCGCAATTCGCAATAGTAGCCGCCGAGGACAATACGGGAATAACCATTCGCCCCAAAGTTCCAACGCGTCGTTTCGGCATGAGCGAACAACAAATTACGCTGAACAAAGGCGACGTTTATCTTGTTCAGGCAGATATGTCGTCTAAATTAGGTTATCAGAACGACTTAACCGGAACTCACGTTAAATCCACCAAGCCGGTTGCGATTTTCGGCGGACAGCAACGCACAAAATTACCTGTCGAGAACCCCGAACTTACCTCGCGCGATTGTATTATAGAACAGATTCCGCCATTAACCACTTGGGGAAAATCCTATTTGCTTACGCCGTATCCGCAACCTTCCGGTGCCACAACCATAGGAAACGATATTTACCGCGTGGTTGCAGCGCAAGACAGTACGGTTATTTACCTGAACGGCACAAAATTAACGACTTTACAGCGAGGCGGAGTATATCAGGGGCAACTTACAGTTGCCGGCGAAATCACTTCGCCTAATCCTATTCTTGTGGCACAATATAAAAAAACAAGCACGGAATCATCGGCCAGTAATTCAACGCAATACGGCGATCCGTTTATGATGATTCTGCCTCCCACCGAGCAATTCCTTGATTTCTACCGGTTTATCAACGCAGAATCATACGACGAACAGAATCCGAATGGTGTCTACAAAAATTACGAGTATGCCACAGTAATTGCTCCTACTTCCGATTTGACAAGCGTAAAATTCGACAATCAACCCGTACCGCCGTCCTCGTTTACCAGAATAGGCGCGACCAGCTATTCTTATGCTCAGATTAAGACTACGGTTGGCTCGCACACGGTAAAATGCGAAAAGCCTATCGGACTTTTGGTATATGGATACGGACGCGCAAACTCCTACGGCTACGTAGGCGGCATGAGCTATCGCCCTATCAATAAGAAAATGCCGGAACTGATTCTTTCAAACGATTGTTTCGAGAGAAAAATTATCGCTCCGGGTGTTTATGACGGCGGCAATCGAATTGCATCTATAATTCTCGACACGACAGTACCGACCGAAAACCTTGATATTACATTGCCTACTTTACCTCCAACACGAGATTCGGCACATTTTTCAATATCGCTGCGCGACAAATATCTCGACGGCTCTTGCGGAATTATAGTCGTGGATACTTTAGGTTTTCAGGGTAAAACAAAAATTGATATATGTGGTTTTACGGTTGGAATTACTGCGCCGGGTGCTACTGTATCTTCAATTTCCGATTATTATCCAATCGTCAAAAAATTCAATACCGGACGGATTCAATGTGTCGACATAGACCTTGTAAATTACGGCAAATGCGAACAAATTATCACAAATATAAAAACGGCGGCCGGACAGAACGGAATTATCGCACCTAATTCTTTTCCGCCGATGCCCGTTACTTTGGGCGGCGGCCAACGTCAAACATTACGCTTATGTATATTCGCTGCTACCGACGGCGATTATACCGATACGATTTCCATAGCCACATCTTGCGGATTACGCAACGTGCTTGTATTAGACGTGCAGGCTCGTGCCGATAAAAACCCTCCGACTATATCCAAAAACGGCGATCCTTGTCTTACTACATTCGACGCACGTATAACAGATTCTCTTGATTTTGACTCGGGACTTGAATTTGCCGCTGTGATTGATTCAATAAATTGTAGTGCCGTACCTATAACCTCAAACTCTCATGTTTATTCTTATAAAATTTCAGTAAAAGACCCGTACCAAGATGCATTCTTTACTGTCAGCGCACGTGATTCCGCAGGTAATTCCACAATCATACGCGACACTATACCCGGCTTTACAATGCAAATACGCTCACTTTCCAACGTGGAACCGCCAACTTTGGATTATGGTGTAACTGCATCGGGAGTATTTGTTTGCGATTCTTTGGAACTCTATAATTACGGCTCTTATCCACTTACATTCAATAATATAGAACTCGATGTAAATATTGTTTTTTCCATTCCGCAGTCTCAACTTCCATTCGTGATAATGCCGAAAGAAAGCCGTAAACTTGCGGTATGCTACACACCCGTATCTGCCAGAAAAGTAAATCCTTACGACTCCGTAGGCCTACCGGATAAAGACGGCTTCGGATTAAATTTCCGCTGTTTAACGAGGCGCATTCTTCTGAAAGGAACGCCGTCCGATATTTACCGCGACGGGGATTCTCGCTGTCAATTACCGGTTTATACCATATCCGACCGCGTTGCGCCACATTATTATTTAGACGACGGCTATCCGAATCCGTCAAACGGTATTGTTCGTTTTGGGTTTGACGTGCCGATAGAATCGGATATCAGAATTGTATTAACCGATATTTCCGGAATAGAGCAATTCGTAATTTTAGAAGGACATTTTCCGGCCGGACATTTTATAGGCGATATTCCTACTGACCGACTTGCGCCCGGCGTATATTTCTATCGAATGACTGCCGGCGGAGAATTGCTGGCACGCCCGATTATCGTAAAATAGAAATAAAAACAAATTGTTACGACTCTTTTTTAGTCACGCACCGTTTGTATAACGGTGCGTGATTTTTATACAGAAATAAATTTCTAAATACACAATCTCACTATTTCCTGATTTGAAGTGATGTGGTCTGCTTAACACCTTCGCAAACAGCCACGGCTATATATGTTCCGGCAGGAATTGTTGAACAATCTGC
>JAANMT010000984.1_pt1 | contig 29804 bp, 20 predicted proteins | sample 7279711 | NCBI WGS metagenome assembly JAANMT01 (sample SAMN14094538, study PRJNA606508) | bioreactor metagenome | isolation source: A lab-scale SPAN reactor treating ammonium-rich wastewater day 1 | place: Ireland: Galway | collected 2017-01-16 | reverse complement strand
CCTTGAGCGCAGCCGCATTCATCACAGTCCCGAGCATTCCCATGTAGTCCGCCGTCGCCTGATGAATATCGCCTGACCGCGCGAGTGAAGCCCCGCGAATGATGTTTCCTCCCCCGACCACAACCGCCACCTGTGCTCCAACCGCATGGGCGTCAGCGATCTCCTTGGCGATCAGTGTCAACTCGTCAGGGTCAATGCCGAACTCCCCGGCTTTCGCAAAGGCCTCCCCCGAGATCTTCAGCAGCACGCGCCGCGGGGGCCTGCCCAGAATCGAGTGAAGGGTCGGCCTGGTGCTAGGGCTTGTCGATGGGGCAGTTGGCATTCGGATCTCGCGCAGGTGTGGGTCGAACTGGGCGATTGAACGGTCTCGGACCCCTCAGGTCAAGTCGATGCAACCCGCAAGAGGGGGATCTGTAGAACCATGCGCCGCACTGACGCGAACCGTAAAGGGTGCATCGACAGCGCAAAATCGACCGATGCTGTTGAGAGCACACACCCTAGGTGCAAGGATCTTCGTAAGGCACGATCATGACCGAATCCCAGACCGCACCGTTCAATAAAGGCCACGACCTGCTGTGGTGGGTTCAGCGAGCCTCCGTGCTCGGCGTTTTGGCCAGCATCGCAGTCCATCTTGTGGCAGCATTGCTCGCGCTCATTGTCAACGTCACCTACAAACCTGCCGACACCGGCGGCGATGGGTCTTCCATCGTCGACTTCGCAATCTTGACCGAAGCCGAACTCGCACAACTGGCCGACAGCACCGTCCAACTCTCCTCCACACACGCCCCAGATTTGGCTCCACCAAGTCTCACCGATATCGAAATTTCCGCCGAGATGACCGGCGGCGAGATCGACGCCCTCACCACCGAACTCGTTGATATCGACATCGCGGCTGGCGGCGGCGACCTCTCCTCAGGTTCCCTCGACGCCGCAGCCGGAGGCGGAGGGCTCAGTGGCGACGGTGCCAGTTTCTTCGGCCTCGAAGCCCAGGGTTCCCGCTTCGCCTACATCGTCGACATCTCCGGCTCCATGGCCGCCGAGAACCGCATGGAGCGCACCAAGGTCGAACTCGCACGCTCTGCAACCGAACTGGCCGAAACCTCCGAAATCATTATCATCCTCTTTTCCAGTCAGTCCACGCCGTTGATGGGCGAACTCGCTTGGCGCCGTGCCGACAAGTCGAACAAGTTGCTGCTCCGTCGGCGTATCGAGCAGATCGAACCCTCGGGCGGAACCGAGCCTCTCGAAGCATTCCGCATGGTCCTGAGCATGAAGCCAACCCCCGACGCAATCTACTTCATGACCGATGGCGAGTTCGCAGCCGAAATACCCGGCGAGGTGCGATCGCTCAATCGACGATCGCGGGTTCCCATTCACTCGATCATGTTCGGCAACATCGGCAATGCCCAGGCCCGCGCACGCGTTGAAGCCATGATGCGCGAAATTTCCCGCGACAGCGGCGGCGGACGCTTCAGGCATGTCGGAGACGGACCGTGATGCGATGGACAATCGCCCTCGTCCTTGGTCTGGCCGGCGCAGCCGCATGCGCAGATGAACTCGAACTTCGCGCAGGCCGCACCCCGCCGCAAGGTAAAATCTATGCCGTCAGTCTCGCAGGTGTGATCGTCGAAGATCCATTCGGCGTGCAACGCACGATCCGTTGGGACTCCGTTCGCCGAATCACCGGCGACAAGGCCGACGACGCCCTCGTGTACGAACCCATCGCCGTCGACTCCTGGCGAGCACGGTCCCGCCTCGAACGCGGCGACGCCGTTACCGCCGAGCCTCTGTTCGAACAACTCTTCGATCGTTACGAAGGATCGCAGAGCGAAATGGCGTCGATGATCGCCGAGGGTCTTCTGCGTTGTCGCCTGCGCCGCAGTGCTCACACCGCCGCCGTAACGCCCTGGCTCGCGTACCTCACCAGCGAAGGCAATGGGCCGTACCGGTCGCTCATCGTCGGTGTCCTGCGCCCTGCGGTTGATGCCGAGACCGGGCTTGTTCCATCACTCGCCCCAGTCTGGCTTGCAACGCCAGCGGTCGAAGCCTTTGCAAACGCCGATGAAATCGTGGCATGGTCCGCGACCGATGCCTCTCCCCCACGCCGTGCCGAAATCCTCGGTCGACTTTACCGCCACGCTGCACAGTTCGAAGTCGGACTCGTTGAAGGCACGCCCGAACTCGACCTCGATAGCCGCGAACAGCGCGATCCCGGCATCCAACTTGTTCTCTCAATCATCCTCGCAAGATGCGGCGACACGCAACAACGCGCCGAAGCCCGCGCCACCCTGCTCGACATCATGAATGCCGAGGCTCGTGTTCCAGCCGCCCGCCAGCGAGTGTGGATCGAAGCATGGTGCCGCTTCGGCATTGGGCGCTCGCTCCTCATGGAAACCGACCGCGAAACCAGACTCTCAGGCATCGTCGAACTTCTCCACCTGCCCGCGCGTTTCGGCGAGAGCCTGCCTTATCTCGCCGGACTTGCCTTGGCCGAGTGCGCCGTCGCGCTCGATCAGCACGCCGACCCACGAAGCCTCAATGCCCTCCTGTCAGAGATCCGCAATCAATATGCTTCTCACGCCGCAACCCAATGGGCCCCGTTGCAGCAACTGCTCATGCAACACACCCGAGCCCTCCCACTCCAACTCCGCGAAGAAACGAGGTGACATGCCTTTGCTCCACGCCATGTTCGCAATCGTACCCGCCGCAGGCACCAGCCGATCACTGCTCACCTATATCGCTCAAGGGCGAGAGATCGGCCTCATCATCATCGTCCTCTCTTTCGTCGCGGTTGTTCTGATCGTGGCACAACTCGTGCGACTCCGACGCGCCGCGCTCGCACCAGAAGAGTCCATCGCAATCCTCGACAAGCACCTTCGCGCAGGTCAGATCGAAGCCGCCATCTCATATTGCGACTCGCCCGACAACGATTCATTCCTCACACGCGTCATGGGTGCAGCCCTCCTCCGCTGCAGCCGAAGCCCATTCGGTTTTCTCGAACTCAAGTCCGCGATTGAAGAAGTCGGCCAACTCCAAGTCGCACGCCTCTACCGCCTGACCGATGGCGTCAACCTCATCGCCGCCATCGCCCCGATGCTCGGTCTCCTCGGTACTGTCGTCGGTATGGTCGGTGCCTTCGATGCCATTCGCGTTGCCGAAGGCCCCGTCCGCCCCGATGCGCTCGCCGGCAACATTTCTCAAGCCCTCATCACCACTGTACTGGGCCTCATCGTCGCCATCCCGTGCACCGCCGCGTACACCTACCTCCGCAACCGCATCGATAACCTCACCGACGAAGTCGGCCAAACCATCGAGGATCTCGCAGCACACCTCGAGTCTACGAGCACTCAACCCTCGCGCGGCCCCGGAGCCTGACATGCGGTTCTCGACTGTCGATCGCAAGAAATTCCGCACCTTCGACCTCACGCCGATGATCGACGTCGTGCTGCAACTCATCATCTTCTTCATGTTCACGTCCCAACTCGGCCGAATCACCCAGACCGAAGTCGATCTCCCACTCGAACCCGGCGAAAAGCAGATCGCGCAGGCTCCGCCCTCCTTCGTCCTCGACCTCCTCGAAGACGGCGAGCTCATTCTCGACGGACGCCCTATCAGTCTCGCCCAGTTCTCCCGACTCGTCGATCTCGAAATCTCCCGGGCCGGCGGGCCGGAGCACGTCACCATCCTGATCCGCCCCGACCGCCTCGCACCCGCAAAGCACTTGAGCGATCTCGCCTTACGCCTGCGCGAGCAAGGCGTCGGGAAATGGCAGATCGGCACCACCGACCCGCTCGGAGCGCGATGATGCAACTCACCGACAAAGCACACCGCGAACGCTCCCCCCTCACGCTGCCAATGACCAGCATGATCGATGTCGTCTTCCTCCTGCTCATCTTTTTCCTCGTCACCGCAAACTTCTCCGAACGCGAAGATCGCGTCACCTCCACCATCCAGTCCGAACGCACAGGGGCAAGCGCCTCTCAACTCCAGCCTCAAATCGTCTCGGTCGAACTCATCAGCGGTCGCGTCGGCTTCCGTATCGGCGAACGCGTCGTCTTCACCAACATCGCCCTTCGAGCAATTCTCGAACAACTTCCCAAAGACGCTGGAATTGCTGTTAAAGTCGATGATCGCGTCCCGATTCAGGCCGCCGCGACCGCCCTTCAAGCCGCCCACGATGCAGGTTTCACCAAGAGGTCCTATGTTCCATCGCGCAGCGACAACTAGCCTCATCATCGCGCTCGTCTTCACCTCGGTCCGCGCACAGGATCTCGTTGACCCCGAGACTCCCGATGCCATCGTCGAACGCTATCTGCAACTCCACGCCCTCGACGAACTCCGTGCCGTACAACTCCGTCAGCGCCTCGCCCGTGGCGGCACCGCACCCGAACGCCTCGCCATCGCCGAACGCCTCGGCGACATCTACGCCGCACTACTCGAACAACCGATCTCATCTGCCGAACGACGCGACATCGAACGTCGCAGCAAGGAACTCCTCGACTCCATTCCAGGCCTCGATTCATTTGCCCTGCGCATCCGCCTCGCAAAGGCCCAATACCTCCAGGCCGAACGCATCGCCGAACGCTGGCGTCTCCGACTCACCACCGACGAAGACGCCATCGAAGCCCGCCGCACCTTGCAGGAAGTTCAACGCACGTTCAGCCTCATCGGTTCGCAGGCAGCCTCGCGCATCACCCAACTGACCAACCAGGAACGACGCGCCGACGATCCCGAACGCACCAACATCCGTGCCCAGATCACCGCCGCCCAGGCTGACCGTTCCTCCGCCATGTATTACGCTGGCTGGTCCGGTTACTGGTTCGCGCTCATGGCCAACGACAAGGGTGCCGCCAACCGCGCCGCGCACGACCTCGGCACTCTCCTCGGCGCCGATGGCAAGATGCCCGAAATCATCCTGCTCGACACCGCTCTTCTCTCCTACGAGCATGTTGCTCGCGCCGCAATGGCCATCGCAATGTCCCACAGCATCGAAGGCAGCGATTCCACAGCACTACTCTGGTTCAAGCGACTCGCAGCCGCCCCCGATCTCCACGAATCCGTCCGCGACCAACTCTTTTCCCGCGAATCTTGGGTGATCGCACGGGCCAAACGATGGGAAGAACTGCACAGCTATATCGACTCCCGTCGCAAGTCCAGCGGAGGTCCCCTCACCGTTCTCGAGGCTCGTCTTGTCGCCATCATCTCGATGGAAGGATCCGCGTCCGCATCACAGCGCGACACAGAATTCCAGTCCCAGATCGCCGCCGACGCCATCGCCGATCTCATCGCGCAAGGCGAAGTCGCACATGTTCTCGATCTTCTGCGCCGCTATGGCACGCTTCCCGTCGTCGGCGATGGATTCATCGTTCGCTACGCCCGTGGCCTGCTCGCTTACGACCTCGCCCGGCGCGCTCATCGAGAATCGGCCGAAGATGAAAGTCAGCCCACACGTCGCGCAGATGTCGCTGCGAAATACAAAGAAGCAACCGATCTCCTCGCCCCCGCTTTCGACGCTGTCGATTCTTCACGCTTCGCCAGCGAACGCGCACGCTGCGCCCTAACCGTCGGCCTCACACACTACTACCGCGCTCGATACTCCGATGCTGCACGATGGTGCGAGCAGGCTGCCGCGCTCTCGCCCGATCCGAAGCAACGTGAGGAATCACTGTGGCTCGCGCTCGTTGCCCTCGATCGCGCCGTCGCCGAAAGCGCAAACGAAGAAGCACGCCAATGGGCATCACGTCTGACCGTCGTCTACATGCGAGAGTTTCCCGAAACCGAGCGCGCCGCAATCCTCCTGCTCCGAAGCGAAAACCTCGACGACATCGAAGGCCCAAAAGCCATCGAAGTCCTTTCCGCCGTCCCAACCTCATCGCCGCTGTACGATTCCGCCCGACGACACCTCGGCCGCCTGCTCTATCGTGAGTATCGCCGCGCCACGCCCGACCGACGCGACGCCGAAGCCGCTCGCTTCCTCGCCGTCGCCGAGGAACTCCTCGAACTCGACGCCGCAATCGTTGTCTCGGGCTCACGCGAGCAGGCCATCGAAGCATCGCAAGCCGTCATCGTCCGCGTGCGCCAGATTCTTGATGTCGTTCTCTCCAGTCGCGCGCCAGAGCTCACACGCGCCGATCGTGCACTCGAACTCCTCGAGCGTGTCGCTAACCAGATGGGTCTAGGCCTCGGGGAGATCGATGCCGAACTCGCGTATCGCCGCCTTCAGATCGCTCTGTTTCGCTCCGATGAGCCACAGATCGAGGAGCAACTCAGCCGTCTTACCCGCACCGCTGGCCGTTTCGCCCGCGCCGCCGACCGACTGCTCTATCGACACTACCTCGATCGTTGGTCAAGGCCCGATGCCAGCCAGTCTGAAGCCCGCAACCTTATCCGTTTCGGCGGGCGCATCCTCGCAACCCCAGACGACGATTCCGATCGACTCAATGCCGACACACTGCTCAGCGTCGCCGATCGCGTCAGTGAGGCCGCCGAAGCACTCTGGACCGATCACGACGATCTCGCCATGCGCGCCCTTGCGCTGCGCATCGCGCAGCAGTGGTTCGAACGCGGCAAATGGACCGAAAGCACACTCCGTCGCGTCGCACGCCTGGCTGAACTCGAAGGCGACAAAACGACTGCTTTCGAAGCCTGGAATACCCTCTCCGCTGCCTATCGCACCGGCGAAGAATCTTGGTTCGAAGCACGCTACAACTCCATGCGACTGCTCGTCGAACTCGATCCCGATGCCGCCCGCACAGTCGTCTCGCAGCATGTCGTCCTCTATCCAAGCTTTGGCCCACCGCCGTGGGACGAAAAAATTCGCGCACTTTCCGCTCGCCTCGAGCTCCTCCCGCGCATCACCATTCCCGGAGGCACACAGCCTTGACCCCCGACGACGACGCACGAGATCCAGTCTCGCGTTTCCTAGGCCACGAAGCTGCCGGTGGTGGTCCCGCGCGCCTGCTCGGCCTCGATGATGCGCGCTTCACCGACGCCAGCGTTCTCGCTGCACGCGACCGATGCCTCACACTCATCGATGGTCACACGCAGGCCGGTTCCGCTGCTGCCGACGAAGTCCGTCTTGCTGTTCACGCCGCCACCGCGCAACTCCTCAATCCCGCTGTACGCGCTCATCTCGAGACCGCCCGCACTGCAGATGCACGTCGCGCCGCTTTGCTGGCGTTCGAGCACGACATGGTCCTCACGCTTGGCATGTTCGGCGGCTGGAGTCGACAATGTCTTCCTCGCCTCCTCGCACTCGCCCACGCCCGAGGCCTCACCGCCTCCGATGTCGCCGTCGCGCTCTCGCACCTTTCCCGCAAACGACGCGCCATCACTGCCCCAACCGGCGTACTCGCTCCAGGCGTCGGAGAACTCGAAGGCATCACCGGTCGATCATCAGGCGGAGGCTGGGTCATCGCTGCCGTGGCCATCACGAGCGTCCTGATCGCAAGTCTCGTCGTACGCGAAGCGATGGACAACACGTCCTACACCTCAAACTCAACAACAGCGCCGCTCCCCATCGGCGACCTGTCAACACCTCTCCCATCACCACGCACTGGGGCTGCATCGGCCTCACTGCCTGCCGAAAGCGCTCAGCCTCTTCTCGGACCACGCGAAATCATCACAGCCTTCGACCACGCCAAGTCCATGACCGTAACCGATGCCCAAGGCTCACGCGCCATGGCCGCACGGGCCATCCACGCCGCAGCTGCGCACTGGCTCGAACTCAGCACCGATGAACGCATTCGCATCAGCGATGCCATTGTCGAACTCATGTATCGCCACGGAGCAAACAGTGCAGGCCATGCCACGCTCCTCGCTCCTCTCGAAGACGCGACCGAGCCCCTTCGCTCGGCTGGTCCGCTCTCAGCAGACAACGTCTCTTCAGCCGCGTGGTCCCTTGGCATGCTCAACCGCATTCGCCGTGAGCGAGATCTGTCCTCGCAACTTCTCGGCCGCGTCGACCGGGCACTCAGTGCCGCTCTTCGCGATGTTGTCCCCACGCAATCAACTTTCGATGAGGGTGTTCTTGCTGCACTCACATCAATGATCGAACCGCTCGCATCGAGTCAGACATCTTCTACTTCCGTCTGGAACGCATGGGTTCGAACGCTCGAACAGGTCACGCGCTCCGATGTGCAGCGACGAGCACACATGCTCATGTACGCAACCGACCGCGTCGTCATGCGCAGCTCTGAGCCACAGCAGCGACGTGCCTACGAAGCCATTCGCCAACTCGTGCGCGTTATGCCATGGAATGAGTCGCCCGACGCAAGGCGATGGGTCGTGCGACAGTTCGACAACCGCGATGTTTACAACGCCGCTCTCAGCGCCATCACCGCAGCCATCGTCGCTGACTCACGCGCCGAAAACGTCGATCCGACCATGGTTCTCGCCGCCAACGCCAGCGATCTCATCCGCCGTGACCTGCGCGATCGCTACGCAGCCGCATGGAGCCTCGATCGCCCTGGCGAGGATCGCACGCTCCTTGATACGATTCTCGCAACACGCACGCAGATCGATCAGGCAGCCACTTCGGCAAAAACGTCCACCGACACCTTCGTCGCCGCGGTCCGCTACGCCCGACTCAACGCCGCCGCTGCCGCGCAGTGGCAGGGCAATGCCCTCGAAGCCAAGGCATGGCTCGATTCCTCATCCACCCTCTCTATCACGCAGATGCAGTCCAATCGTTCGCCCGTCGTGCTCGACGAATCCACCACATGGGCCGTCCGGTATCTCGCCGCAGGGACGCACATCGACCAGCGCATCGAACTCTTGCGTGAGTTGCGGGGGGCCAGTCGCGGATCTATCGGATCCGTCGATGCCGAAGTCCTTGTCAAGGAAGCCGTCCGTGGCAATGTGCGCTCCATCCGCGACACCGCACGCGAAGTTGTCCTCACCTTTGGTGCTTCGCCCGCCATCATGAACGCACTTCTCGAAGAAGCTCCACGCCTCGCTCCCACTCGCGCCACCAACGATCTCGTGACCGCACTGACATACTCCCCCTTGCCCGACCCAAACAGCCCCACCTGGCGCCCCACAGTCCGTCGCGTCCTTGTCGAGCGACTCATCGAACTCACTGTCGGCCAAAGTCCCATAGCCATCATCGACGATCTTGCAATCCTCCTCGAAGAAGCGTACCAGCACCAAAGCCCCACCCGAACCACCAGTTCCGGAGACCAGATCAAAGTCTCCGCATCCCAGTCCGCCCGCGCGCTGCGCGAGCGCTGGGTGAGACTCGCAGAACGGTCGATTCCCCCCCTCGCCCTCTCCAACTCCCTCGAAACCATCGAACGCGCACGCATGGGTCGCCTCACCCTCGTCCGCGGACCGGTGCAGGAGTTCCACGTGGAACAGTTGGCCCTGATCGGGACGATGGCGTATGTGATTGCGTGCGAGAGGCCTGGAGCGCTGGGCGCGATTGAGAGTGTGTTGAGTGAGTTTGAGTCTGTGCGCAGAAGTTCGACTCACATCATCGAGCAGATCGCTGCAGGTGAGCGCACAATTGCAGCGTTGTGGCAGATCAGATACGGCGAAGGAGGAGGCGGATGATGTGGCGTGCGGGGTGTTTGATGCTGTTGACGGTTGCCTGCGCCTGGGGGCAGGATGTGGTGGTGTCAGGGCTGGAGGAGCGTGCTCCGGGTGTTCTCAAGGGTCTGGAAGCACTCGATCCTGCCAGCCCAATGGGGTATATCGAACTTGGGGAAGTGATCGCGTCGGAGGCTCGGAGCGAGGCGGAGTATCGGTTGGCACAGCAGCTGTATGTGCTTGGTGCGGCGCTGTCGCGTAGTGTGCAGGGGCGCGACACACTTGCAGCCAGTGCCTGCGTGGCGCTGGCAGACATCACACGATCCGAGTCGGATCGGCGTTCGCTCAGGGCGCTTGCGGGGTCACTCGATGAGCGGTACGCGATGCGTGACTGGAGTCGCACTGTGGATCCGCAGGTATCGGATGATGTTGCATATGCGGCTGCGGCAGCGATCGGCAACGTGCGTTCCGGGCAGGGTCACCTGGCGCGCGAAGTGCTCAGGCGAGCCGATGTGCAATCTTTGATCCGGGCGTATGGCGCGATTCTTACGGGTTCTGCCAATCAGGATCCTGTGCCTGAACTGGAGCGCGAAGCCGCCAAGTGGCCATGCCCGGAGTGCCGAAATGAACGCGCGGTCACACGGCGGGTTTCGGGAACGGTGAGCACGGTGCTGTGCAATACATGCCTGGGGAATCCGGGGATGAAGTTTGCATCGCCTGAGCAGTTGGCGGCACAGTTGCGATTCGAGGCGCGTGTGCTCAATGGCAAGCAGCGGTCGTGGGGGGCGCAGATCGAGATGGACCAAGGCACGCCATTCCGCGACATGGATCTTGCGACTCTGGCAGCACGGTTCGGAGTGGATGTCACGCAGACGCGATACATCGCTGGCGCATGGCGAACCGAGGAAGAGGCGATGAAGGTAGGGGCGGGTGCTGAGGATCATGGGAATGATGGCGAAATGGAGTCGCCCGGCGAGAATGACTCTGATTGAGCGGTGGGGGCCTGCGAACTTGTGGAGAGAACGAGCACGGTAGATCGTGGCTGTGAGGTCGGGCGAATCTCTTGCAGCGACAAGGTGCGCTAGACTGGGGGCGCAATCGCTAAGGAGCAACGCGATGACTGAAGTGCTGTCAGGGTTCAAACCCGAGATTTCGTTTGACGATTTTGTCAAGGTGGATCTGCGGATTGCCCGGATCGTGGCTGCCGAACCTCATCCCAACGCGGATCGACTCTTGAAGCTGCAACTGGACGATGGATCGGGCACGGCGAGGCAGATCTGCGCGGGCATCAAGGGGCATTACGATCCGGCGTCACTGGTTGGGCGTCACATTGTGATCGTGGCGAATCTAGCGCCGCGGAAGATCCGTGGCGAGGAATCGCGCGGGATGCTGCTTGCTGCGAGCGACGTGCCCAAGGATGCGGCAGAAGGTCAGGAGCGGCGGGTGATTCTGCTGACGCCGATGAGCGACATCGCGCCGGGTTCGACGGTGTCGTGAGAGCGCGATCGCGGATCAGGTGAGTCGGATCAATCGTGCTTTGTGTCATCTGGTGGATTGCGGCGTTGCCCACGGTTTTGTGGATCTCGGCGCATGTCAAACCCGCGGCGGAACAGGCGTTCGGTCATGTTGGCGATGACACGGTCGCGGTCGGCGATCTGGGCGCTGAGTTCGGCATCGCGTTCGGCCAGACGCTTGCGGAGCGATTCGATCTCGGTGCGGGTAATGCGTTCACGCAGGTCAACCTGCTGCGAAGCAATGGCAATGATCGCGGCTTTGGCGCTGTCTTCGGTCATTTCGCCAGCGTCGACAGCGCGGCGTACCCGGCGCATGGTCTCGATGATCTCGGACCCGAGGCGAAACTGCTCGATGTGGAGTTTGGCCAGTTCCGGGTTTTCGTTGCTTGTATTGATGATCTCTTCGATCTGCGGCGTGAGGCGACGGATCATTTCGAGGCGTGAGCCGGGGCGCTCGGCCTCGATCTGATTGAGCCGCTCCGCGAGCCACGGGAGTTCGCGATCGATGAATTCATTGATGGCGTCGGGATCGAGCGTGATGCGTGAGTGCGGGTCCGCATCAGAGATCGCGCCGTCGCGTGGGAACGGTTCACGCGCGCGATGTGGTTCGAACATGGTGGACATGTCTTCGCGGAGAACTGGGCCGAGCGAGACAAGGACGGCTGCGGGTTCTTCGTTGTTGTCGAGTCGGGTTATGGCGGATTCGAGGGCTTCGCAGGAGGCTTTGGAGCGTTCGAGGCGTGAGGCGAGGCGCTCGCGCAGTTGACCGCGGTCGATGGTCGGCGGTTCGGCAGCAGGGCGCGGTCGTTCCTCTGGTTGTACGCACGCGAGTGCCAGCAAGCCCGTGCAAAGGGCCAGTGTGATGGCGATGCGTGATAGGAGCGGGCGATGGATGATCATCAGATTGACTCCTCGACGTTGAGCAGTGTATCTTCGGTGTTGCGCCAGGTGTCGTCATCGAGGCCTGGAATCTGCTGGGCGGCGCGGTTGAGGTCGGAGAAGTCGGGAAGTTCGGCTCCGAGCCACGCGACGGTGGCGATGAACTCCTCGACATCGGCCAAAGCGTCGGACTGCGCCACATCGGAGGTGTTGATGGGACGTTGCGGGGCGGACTGCCAGAAGATGAGCGAGAGAGCGGCGACAAGCATGACGGAGGCTGCGAGGCCGAGCGTGATGGGGTTGCGGAACCACGGATCGCTGCTGACCATAGGCATCGGGGGCGCGTCGAAGACTTCACGCTCGATCGACGCGAAGACAGTGTTTTCGAGGTGATGAAGAGCGCTGGCACGTTCAGCATGAGCCAGGCGATCGAGTTGATCGGCGATGGGCTGAAGTTCAGGATCGTGATGCTGGTCGTGGTTGATCATGGCTTGTTTCCAGACTCGCTCGAAATGGAGCGGGATTCGAGCATTGCTTTCAGTTTGCGCAAAGCCCGGTGGTGGCGGGCGAGAAGGGTTCCGATGGGTTCCTGTGTGAGGTCGGCGATGTCCTTGAAACTGAGTTGTGCGTGGTGCCGAAGTTCGATGACTTCGCGGTCCGGGGCGGGCAGCTGGCTGATGGCCTGACGGAGTGCGAGGAGATCTTCGGGCGGTTCATCGGCGATGGGAACGGGATCGGCATGCTGCTCGACAGGCGAGGATGCGTGGAGGGCTGCGCGATTTCGGCGGCGTATTTCATCGCGAATCCGATTCATGACGACGCGGAAGAGCCAGGGCTCGAAGCGTCCGGACTCTGTGTACCCGCCTTCGGTGACCTTGCGAGCGACGGTGACAAACACAGACTGAGTGATCTCTTCGGCGAGTTCGACGGAGTTGAGTCGGCTGCGACAGAGGGCGAAGATGCGTCGGCTGTATTGTGCGATCAAGTGTCGCCATGCGTCATCCTCACCTTGGGCTGCCCGCGCGAGCAGGTCGGTCAGTTCCTTCGGCTGCGGAGATGGCTCAGCGTGCTCGCGACCCAAGTCAGTCCCCTGTACAGAGTGCAGAACGCCGGAACGCCCCGGACATTGCCCGACAAACGCTATCCTTTGGCCATGAATATGGCAGCATACACAGTTCGCATCGAGTGTGAGGAAGATGCAGTGCTAAGAGAAGTGGAGGAATGGCTTCGCGAGGGGCATATTCAGGCTGTGCTGGCGTGCGGGGCGGTTCGGGCGGATCTGGTGTTGCCGGACGAACCGGGAGTGCACGCCCTGGAAGTACGGTATGTGTTTGCAACGCGAGAGGATTATGAGCGTTATGTTTCGGAGGATGCGCCGCGGCTCCGGGAGGATGGGTTGAGGCGTTTCGGGCCGCGGCGGGGTGTGTGCATGTTGCGTTCGGAGGGGATGCTGGTGGCGTTTGAAGGGGGAATCGGGCGACGGGGTGATGAAGTCCGATAGCATGATGTATGGTTGAGTGGTCGCTGTGGCGATCCGGCGGGGTACATGGTTCGTAGTTGGGCCAAAGCGTGTCGGGAAGGAGCCTGTCCTGGCGGAAGCGAATGGGTTGAGCGATGAGAAGGTATTTGAGCGGTACCGCCGAGGGGAGTCGGCGCTGCTTCGGACGCTTATCGAACGTCATCACGACGATCTGATTCGTTTTTTGACGCGTCTGATCGGGGACAGGTCGGCGGCTGAGGATGTTTTTCAGGAAACGTTTCTCCAGATTCACGTTTCGGCGGAGACTTTTGACGCGACTCGAAAATTTCGGCCTTGGTTGTTCACGATTGCAGCGAACAAAGGGCGTGATTACCTTCGTAAGAGAGGGCGCAGGCAGTCGATGGAAATCTCGGCTCCTGTGGGGCCTGACGGGGATGGGCCTTCGATCGTCGATCTGATGCGGATTGATGTTCCGTCGCCGGATGCGGCGTTGGACGCAGCCGAAAGGGATGAACAGGTGCAACGGGCTTTGGGAGCGCTGTCGCCGACGATGCGTGAGATTCTGCTTCTCGCGTATTTTCAGAGGCTGACGTATGCGCAGATGGCGGAGGACCTGGAGATTCCGCTCGGGACTGTGAAGTCGAGGTTGCATGCTGCGGTTGCGGCTTTTGCGCGAGCGTGGCAGGGGATCGAGGAATCGAAGAAGCAGTAGTTCGGAGAAGACTCGTGCCGATGGAAAACGTGAACGAATCGTGGAGCAAGTTGTCGGACATTGACCAGCGTGCGCTTGATGCGCTGATTGAGGCCGAGTTTGACATTTCGCGTGTTCACGAAGTGGATCGGGCACGTGCGGAGCGTGTTGGTCTGCTCTTTGGTCTTCTGGGGACTGAGGTTGCGCGAGGCAACGGAGATCTGGCGTCGAGAACCGTCGCGGCGGTGCTTGGGCGCAGCGAAGGTCGTGCGGAATACGTTGAGGCGGAACTGTGCCAGGAGGACAGCGATGCGCTCGAAGCGCTGATTCTGGCGGGCGGAGATGTTGGGCGATTGCCTTCGAGGCTGCGTGAGCGTGCGAGTCGGCATGCGGCACTTGCACAGTTGGTGTCTGGAACGGCGGTGCAGGCGGGAACGGATCGGGAGTCGCTGATTACCTCGACGCTGGTACGGATTGATTCGACGATCACGGCGCAGGAAGGGCGGATGAGTCTGGTGCGTCGCCCGAGCCTGCGTTTGGCGGATGTGATGTCAGTGGCGGCCGTGTTGCTGGTTATGGCATCGATCGCATTTCCGGTGCTGGGGACGCTGCGGGATCAGGCGCGGCGTGGAATGTGCGAGACAAATCTTGCGCAGGTGGCGCAGGCAGTGGGGATGTATGCTGGGGCACATCGGGCCTCGCTTCCGACAGCGACCGCGGGTTTTGGCGGGCGTTCGTGGATGAATGTTGGGACGACGCCGGAGCAGTCAAACTCGGCGAATTTGTACATGCTGGTGCGTGGGCGGTACGCGAGGCTTGCGGATCTGGCGTGCGCGGGCAATCCGGTTGCACCGACCAATGAGGTTTCACCCGAGGCGCGGGACTGGGGAAGGCTTGAGGAGGTTTCGTACAGTTATCAAGTGCAGGATGGCGTGCGGCAACGACTCTGGGCGTCGCCGACGCCTCTGGTGATTGTTGCGGATCGTTCGCCGGTGGTGCTTCGGATCGCGCGTGATGAAGCGATCAGGCCTGAGGAGAATTCGCCGAATCATGGGATGCGCGGGCAGCATGTGATGAAGACGGACGGCACCGTGGAATGGCTGACGACGCCGTTGGTGGCGAGCGGGGACAACATCTGGCTTCCGAGGCAGATTGAGCAGGCGGTTGCGTTGATCAGGCGGTATCACGGGATGACGGGGACCGAGGTTCCGGCGTCTGCCGATGATGTTCTGCTTGGTCCGTGAATGGGCGTGTGTGTCGCGCGCACGGGTGAGGTTTCAAGCGATTGGGTTGGTGGAGCCGACTGTTAGCCGGTGACTCTGTGAGTCCGGCGCAGGGATGGCGCAGATATTGCGCCTGGTGACCGGATTCCCGGGGCGAGACAATCCGGCGGTCGCGCGATGGCTAAAAGACCGAAGTGGGATATTGGCGGGCTGATCGAGCGTGGCAGGCATTGGAGTGCCGCGAGCCCGGTGCATCGGTCGTTGCTCGATGGCATCGTGGCGATGGTGTGCGTGCTGGTGGGGGCGACCATATGTGTTCGCGTGGTGTCGCTTGTGAGTCGAGATGCGTATGTCGCGCAGGTGAAAGAGAGCCTGATCAGTCTGGCAGAGGCAGCGGCGTCGATGGTGGACATCGAGGTTCATGATCGGTTGGTGGGAGATGCGTCGGAACAGGGTTCTTTCGAGTATGAGCACGTTGTCACGCCATTGAGGCAGATTCTCGGGCATACAAAGGACATTTACTTCATCTACAGTGCGGTGCAACGCGACGGTCATGTATATTTTGTTGTTGACGCCACAGAACCGGGCGACTGGGATGGAGATGGAATCGATGATCAGGCGCAGTTGATGGAACTTTATGAAAATCCGGATCCCGCGATCGTCGAGGCACTGATGAGTGGCGTCGCCCTGGCGAGCGACGAAGTCTACACGGACAAGTGGGGCACGTTTCTCACTGGATATGCGCCGCTGATTCGAGCAGACGGCAGCATTGCCGGCGTGATCGGGGTCGATATCACTGCCGATGCGTTTCAAGCAAGACTCGCTGGGATTCGGAGTGCCGAGTGGGTTGCTCATGGGGCGTCTGGTGTGATTGCGGTGATGGCGGGGCTGAGCGTTTTTGGGCTTTCGCATGCTCGTCGACGCAGTCAGGCGCGCATCGTGGAGAGCAAGGACGCGTATCGCGCGCTGTTCGCATCGGTGCCAGCAGCGGTGCTGGTTTGTGACAAGAACGGGTTCATTGAGAATTACAATGACACCGCGGAGTTGTTGCTCGGTCGACGGCCAGTGATCGGGGTGGAACAATACTGCGGGTCAACGCAGTTGTACTCTCCATCGGGGAGCGTGTTGAGTGGTGAGGATTGTCTGATCGCGCATGTGATGGGTACGGGCGAAGCGGTCGAGCAGGTGGAGATTGTGATCGCGAGGCCAGATGGGAGCCGGATACCAGTTCTGGTGAACTGTGCGCCCATGCACAATGCTGCGGACGAACTCATTGGCACGGTGACCGTGTTCAGCGAGATCTCCGAGCTTAAGCGGGCGCAGAATGAGATTCGCATGCAGGGCGAAGAACTGGACAAGTATTTTGAGTCGAGCCTCGACTTGCTGTGCATCGCCAACATTGACGGCGAGTTCATACGGGTGAACGCAGAGTGGGAGCAGGTGCTCGGGTATACACGGTCGGAATTGGAGGGAAAGTCATTCCTGCGGTTCGTACATCCAGACGATCTGGAGCAGACACTCGAAGTGATGAGGCATCTGGAACGGCAGGAGCCGATTCCGCTGTTTGTGAACCGGTATCAGCGTCGGGATGGGACGTATCGGTGGATCGAGTGGCGTTCAATGCCGCTGGGCGAAAAGATCTACGCATCGGCGCGTGATATTACAAGTCGAAAAAAGTCGGAGGAGCAAATCGCACGGCTTGCGCTGGTGGCAGAGCGAACATCAAACGCGGTGATTATCACAGACGCAGCACGCCGGATCACATGGGTAAACAAAGGGTATACGCGCATTACGGGGTACACGCTGGAGGAATCGCTGGGCGTCAAGCCGAGCGAACTGCTGCAATGTGACAAGACCGATCCGGCGGTCATCGAGCGGATTCGGGAGGCTTGCGATCGTGGTGAACCGTACCGAGGGGAAATTCTGAATCGAAGCAAGGACGGGCGAGATTACTGGCTGGACCTGAACATCGAGCCTCTGGTCGATGGGCATGGATCGGTAACGGGGTTCCTGGCCGTGGAGAGCGACATTACGGCACTTGTGATGGAACGTGAGAGATTACGTTCGACATTCTCGGCCGTTGCGGAAGGGATCGTGCAGGTTGATTCAGCCGGCGAGATCATGGCGTGCAACAAGGCAGGGTCAGCGATACTGGGGTTGACTGAGGAGCAGATTCTTGGTCGAACGACGCTGGATACTCGCTGGCGGGCCGTGAAGCTTGATGGGTCGGAGTTTCCTGGAGATGAGCGGCCGATTCATGTGACGATGCGCACAGGCGAATCGATCCGTTCGAGCGTGTATGGCATTCACACTCCACAAGGAGACTTGAGGTGGCTTTCGGTCAGTACGGAGCCGATTCGCGATGCTGACGGTCGGATTGCTTCGGTGGTGGCGTCTTTTGTGGACGTTACAGCGCAGTTGGAGACGGAGCGAAAGATCCAGGAGAGCGAACGGCGCTTCAGGACGCTTGTGGAAGGGGCGGATGTTCTTGTTTGGGAGTTCGATCCGTCGCGCGACAAATTTACTTATGTTTCACCGCAGGCGCTGAAGTATGGTTTCAGCATTGAGGAATGGCTGACGCCTGGGTTCTGGTCGGCCCATATTCACCCGGATGATCGGGAAGGTGCGGTAAAGTTCTGCGCTGATTGCACGAAGCAGGGAGAGAGTCACAGATTCCAGTACCGATTTATGAGTGCGAATGAAGAAGAGCTGTGGATGGAAGATATTGTGCATGTAGAGGCGTCTGATATCGATGGTGGAGTGCCGATGCTTCGCGGGGTGCTGGTTGATATCACACAACAGAAGTTGGATGAGGTTGCGCTGCGCGACGCCAAATCGGTAGCTGACGCGGCACTGCTTGAGGTCGCGGCCCTGCGAGGGGCACTCGATGAGCACTCGATTATTTCTGTTGCGGATCGAGCGGGGCGAATCATTGACGTCAATACGGGATTTTGCAGGATCAGCGGCTACACAAGGGAAGAGTTGATCGGGCAGGATCATCGGATATTGAACTCGGCGACTCATCCCAAAGACTTCTGGGTGGAGGTGTGGAGAACGATTTCAAGCGGGCGAGCGTGGCGTGGTGAGATCTGCAACAGGCGCAAGGATGGGACGAAGTATTGGGTAGATAGCACGATAGTACCTTGCCGTGGGCCGAGCGGGCTGATCGAGAAGTTTGTTTCGATTCGGTTTGACGTAACGGCTCAGAAGTCGGCGGAGACAGCACTGGCTCGGAGCGAGCGGCGAAACAGGGCGATTGTCTCAGCGCTACCTGATCTCATGCTCTGGATTGATAGCGAAGGAACGTTTCTGGACTATGAAGGCGATAGTGGGCTGCTTCTTTCTCGGGAGAAGTTCATCGGCCGGCGAGTGGTGGATGTGCTGCCATCGGAACTTGCAGGGCGAGCGATGGCTGCAATCAGGCAGGCGCTAGATACAGGAGAACTGACGCGGCTCGAATATGAGTTGATGGTGCCCGAGGGCAAGCGGGAGTATGAACTTCGCATCATCATTCTGACGGCGGATGATGTGCTGTGTTTTGTGCGCGACATTACGGAGGCGAAGCGTGCGGAGCGTGCGTTGCGTGAGGCGCAGTACGAGGCCGAGAGCGCGAACCGAGCCAAGAGCGAGTTTTTGGCCAACATGAGCCACGAGATTCGGACGCCACTGACCTCGATACTGGGCTATGCGCAGTTTATGCGGGAGGAGGAAAGCAAGCACCCCGAAGCCTCGGCGGAACGATTGCAGTCACTTGAGACAATAGAGCGTGCGGGCGAGCATTTATTGACGGTAATCAACGACATTCTGGATATATCGAAGATTGAATCGGGGCGGATGGGCGTGGAGCGGATTGAGACTCCGTTCGTGCGTGTTGTGTACGATATCGACAGTCTGATGCGTCCGCGTGCGCGTGGGAAGGGCGTGCGGCTGCAGACGGAATTTACAACACCGGTGCCTGACAGAATCTTGAGCGATCCGACAAAGTTGCGACAGATTTTGATGAATCTGATTGGGAATGCGACAAAGTTCACTGACGAAGGCGTGATTCAAGTGCGCATCGCGACGGCCGGGGAGGGGGCACTACGGAGGCTGCGGTGCGAGGTGGAGGATACGGGGTCGGGCATGAGCGAGGAGCAGGCTTCTCGTTTGTTCGAGCCTTTTGCGCAGGCGGACAGTTCGATCACACGCAAACATGGCGGTACCGGCTTGGGGCTTGTGATCTCGCGCAGGTTGGCGGACTTGATGGGTGGGGATGTGTGGCTGGAGTGGACGGAGGCCGGGAAGGGATCGTGTTTTGTCATGGAGCTGCCGCTGATCGAAGTTCAAGGGTCGGTTCTGGTTGAAAGTTTCAGTGCTTTTGAGGCTGCGGAGTCGACGCAGGGGGCGAAGCCAGCTGCTAACGTTGCGGAGTCATTGAGCGGACGGATTCTGCTGGCTGAGGATGGGATCGACAATCAACGACTGATTTCGTTCCATCTGAGGCGTGCGGGCGCGGAGGTGGTGATTGCGGACAATGGTGTCATCGCTCTGCGAATACTCGAAGAGGCAGGGCAGGAGGGGAACCCGTTTGATCTGCTGCTGACAGACATTCAGATGCCGGAGATGGATGGATACACGCTGGTGCGAACGTTGCGTGAGCGTGGAGACCGAATTCCGGTCGTAGCTCTGACGGCGCATGCGATGGCGGAGGATCGGCAAAGGTGTATGGAGGCTGGGTGCGATGATTACGCCAGCAAGCCGATACGCAGGGAAGAGTTGATTGCTACTTGCCGGAATTGGATGACGCATCAGTCCAGTGAAGGCGGGCGCGGAGCGGCTGCGTGAAACGCCGGAACGTCACGGTGATGGTGAGCGCGGGGGCTTGAGGACAAGAGAGATTGGCCAGCCGAAGAGGCGGTGGTGATGGTCGGGATTGAAGCGTTTTCTCGAGTGATATTGGGCGACGCAGATGAGTCGGCCATATATTGCAAGGCCGCAGAGCATGAGGGCGCAGCAGGAGAACGATGCGGTTCGTGATGGCTCGACGAGTTCGGCGGTGGCAAGATCCCAGAGATAGTGCAGCAGCATCGAGGCTGAGAGGGTGAGGGCGAGAATCGCGTGGCGTCGATGGTGGGCGATGACGTAGAGCCCGATCCCGAATCCGGTGATTCCGCCGAAGACGGCGTGGCCGAGGATGCGAACGACCTCCGTTGGCGGGAGGGGTCCTTCGAGTTCGGGGAGCAGGCCTAGGGATTCGTCGATGGCGGCACCGATGCCGACCATTGAGCCGTAGATCAGACCGTCCATGGGATCGTTGAAGACGTCTCGGAAGATGATTGCGATGAGAAGCACCGCGAGGAGTTTGGCGAGTTCCTCGTGTGTCGCGGCGACGAGTGAGAGGGCCTGGGCGAATGAGAGGTGCGGATAGAGGACGCCGATGGACCAGACCTGCGGATCATGAGACAGGTGCATGAACGCCGCGCCGAGGATGACCGCGAGGAGGAGCATGTACCATGGTTCCTTGTCGTAGAGGTCGTAGCGGTTGATAAGCCAGCCTATGAAGGTGGCGCACAGGAGCAGGTTGGCCAGGATAAGCATGGAGGCCTCCGTGGACGGAGGATACCGGAAAGTGCGTGGATGTGGCGAGGTTTTGTGCGGCGTGAAGGCGGTGAGTGTTCGAGCGCGGCCTACGATGCGCGCTCCTTGGCCCGAGTACGGGCCGGAAGGGAGCCACCGTGACCCGTGCTTCGTGGCGTGACCGACATACCCCCAAGTTGGTCACCTGTCTGCGTGAAGGCTATAAGGCCCGGACGTTTGTTTCGGACTTTGGCGCGGGGTTGACTGTGGCGGTGATTGCGCTGCCGCTGGCGATGGCGCTGGGGATCGCGAGTATTCCACAGAACGTTGCGGATGAACTGGCGGCGATTCATCCGTGGTTGACGCCTCCGGCCATGGGGCTGTTCACGGCGGTCGTGGCGGGGGCGATTATTTCGATTCTGGGTGGGTCGAGGTATCAGATCGGTGGGCCTACGGCGGCGTTCATGCCGCTGGTGTTTGCGATCTGTGCCGCGCATGGGTATGCGGGGTTGGTGCTGGCGACATGCATGGCAGGGGTGATTCTGATTCTGCTGGGCTTGTTTCGATTCGGGGGCGTGATCAAGTTCGTGCCGTATCCGGTTGTCGCGGGGTTCACCGCGGGGATCGGCGTGGTGATTATGACGTCGCAGATCAAAGACTTCTTCGGGCTTGCGCTGCTGACGCCCGAGGGCGGCGTTGCGACGGTGCCGGCCGAGTTCATTGGGAAACTCGATATCTTCTGGGCGAATCGTCACACGTTCAATCTGTACTCGGTGGGCATCGCCCTTGGGTCGCTGTTGATTCTGGCGCGGCTGCCCAAGATTGCTCCGCGCGTGCCGGCTGCGATTGTGGCAGTGGGGCTAAGCGCGATCGTTGTCAAGCTCATGGGGTGGTCGAGCGCGACTGTGGTCTATGACGGCGTGCATGTGCGGCCGATGGTCGAGACAATCGGGACGCGCTTTGGAGGGATTCCATCAAATCTTCCGAGGCCTCAATTGCCCACCATCACACTCGACATGGTGCGAGCGCTCATACCCGCTGCAACCGCGATCGCATTTCTAGGCGCGATCGAGAGTCTGCTCTCGGCAGTTGTGGCTGACGGTATGACAGGCTCGCGGCATCGATCCGATCAGGAACTCGTCGCACAGGGTACGGCAAACATCGCCAGTGTGTTGTTCTTTGGCCTGCCAGCGACTGGGGCGATCGCGCGAACCGCAGCCAACATTCGCAGCGGAGGCAAGACGCCGGTAGCTGGGATTCTGCACGCGCTGTTCATTCTGCTGTTCATGCTCGCGCTTGCACCACTAGCCAAGGCGATTCCGCTGGCGTCGCTGGCGGCGGTGCTGGTGATGGTGGCGTGGAAGGTGAGCGATCTGGAGAATTTTCGTCGGCTGCTGATGGGGCCTAAGCCCGATGTGCTTGTGCTGCTCACGACGTTTGGGTTGACAGTGATATTCGATCTGACGATAGCGATCGGTACCGGCGTGGTCCTCGCATCGCTGCTGTTCATGCAGAGAATGACGCAGATCACGACCGTGCGCGGGCTTGATGACACGATTGGCGGCATCGACACCGAGGCTCCTGACCCTAAAGACCCAGGCCGAGTCGAGGATCGCGCAGTTCCTCCCGATGTGGTGGTCTACGAAATCAACGGCCCATTCTTCTTTGGCGTGGCGAACAAGTTGCAGATGGCGCTCGATCAATTGCAGCGGCCGCCAAAGATCATCATCTTGCGGATGCGCTATGTGCCTCACATCGATGCGACGGGCCTCAACGCGCTGCGTGAGTTTCACGCCAAGTGCCGGCGTCGCGGGACGACGCTGCTGCTCGGCGGCGTGCATGCGGCACCGATGTTCGAGTTTGCCCGTGCTGGCTTCGATGACGAGATCGGGCTTGAAAACATGCACGACAATCTCGATGACGCTCTCGCCCGCGCTCGGGCCATCCTCGGCCACGACGATGACCCGAGCCCGTCGGTCTTCGAGCAGACCGCGATCTGAGGTTCGGTGCGCGGTCTGCGAGCGAGCAGCGATCGCGTGACGTTCTGCCCACTTTGGGTGGCTACCTGCGTTTCTTCGCGCAGCCTTCGCGCAACCTTGACCAGATGCTGACGCAGCTCCACATCGCTGCACTCTATCGTGTGCCTCAACACGCCGACGTGGCGTCTTCGCACGGTTTCAATCGCAAGGGAGCACCCTCCAATGCAACCCCGGCACACACAGCGCGGCTTCACCCTCATCGAACTCCTCGTCGTCATCGCCATTATCGCCCTGCTCATCGGCATCCTCCTTCCCGCACTCGGCAGTGCCCGCAAGACCGCACGCGCTGTCGTCGCGGGCATCAACGCACGCACCGTCGCGCAGGGCATGGGCACCTATACCGCTTCGAACAACGAGTATTTCGCTCCTTCCTACGTCTATGGCGCCGAGCGCGACGGCGGTCGCTGGCGCGTCCCCGACCAACTCATCACCAACCCGAACCCATCGTTTGGCTATATCCACTGGTCCTATGGCCTCTTCGACGGCGGTAACGTTCCGCCCGAAGCGTTCACAACTCCAGTCGTTACAAATGGCGGCGCGCCTCGCTCCAACCCTGGGGGTGATCCACTCGACTGGGAGACCGGGCAAGTCAATGACCTTGGTCAGGGTTCTGGCGCGGTCACGCCCAAGGATCGCCAAGTCCCTCGTCTGGCCTTCACCGGCAACGGAGCCATCTTTCCGCGCAACAAGTTCACCGGCTCCGGCGGCACCCGCCTAAACCGCCTCGTAAAGGAGTCAGAGATATTCTCTTCTTCCAAGACGATCCTCATCACCGAGTTCTATGACAACGGAAACAACTGGACTTCTCTGGCCGACCAGACCAACGGTGTCATCAAGAGCCACCGCCCCGTGACGCCCTTCGTCGGGCGTTCGACTGGCTCGGATGTCTATCGCGAGCCCAACACCGGCAGTGTGCCCCGCTTCGTTTATCCGTCGCAGGGGTCCATCCTTGATGATCGCCAGCTTGGTGCGAACATGATCAATGACGCCAACAGCACCCTCAACGCCGTTGGGCGCCATCACCCCGGAAGCAAGGTTAACTTCGGGTTCGTCGATGGGCACGTCGAACTTCTGAGCATTCAGGACACCGTCCGCGACCGTCTGTGGGGCGACCGCTTCTACTCGATCACCGGCAACAACCGCGTCGATCTGACCATTAACCCGTGGAACTGAAACATCGAAGGTCTCCGCTGTTGGGCGGATGCCTTCATTCGTCGGAACCGTGATCGAGCGCGTGGTTTCGGCTGCCAAATGTAGCCGGCGCGATCGGTGCGCTCTGGCGAAGACCAGCCGCGCGGGGCGACGTGCAAGCCTCGCGCGATCAACAGGAGAAACACGCATGAAGATCCAACGGCAGATTCAAGTTTTGCTCGCCGCGTGCGGCGCAGCAGCAGGAGCCGCGGCGGCGCAGGACAACCCATACATGATCAACGGCTCGGGCGCGACGCTGCTCCAGGCACTGTTCCGCGCTCCGGCCAGCACCAACGACTACATCGATGTCAACAACAACAGTCTCATCGCGCTCGACGGCGATCAGCTTGCTGTCGCCAACCCGCAACCGATCGGCGCCAACCCATCGTGGTGGATCGTTACATACCGCGTTGTCGGCTCGGTCAACGGCTTTGCAGAACTGCGTGACTGGGGTGGGCCCGCTATCGCAACCGCCGCCGATCTGAGCCCGCTCAATCTGACCTTCAACTCGAGTTTCTCTGATCAGTCGCTCTTCAACCGGACCGAGTTCGTGAACGCCGGAGTAACGCAAGGCATCTTCAATCCGGCTAACCCCGGCGCGACGCCGACGCGACAGAACCTGACTACCTTCCGCGCGACCACTGCGACCGGCGCAGGCACGGGACTGGCCATTGATTTTGCCGCTCTCGATGTCCCCGTCGCGTGGTCCGTCATCGCATCGGGCACGCCGCAATACAACCGCGTACCGACGGCCGGCGGCTATGGCGACAACCCGCAGGTACCGCTCAACAAGGACGGCACGGCTGTCCTCGAAACCAACAAGCTCGAACTGCTCGTCAGCCCCAACGGCCACACGATGAACACCAACATCACAAGCCCCGACGACAAGACTATCTATGACACCCTCATCACACTCGCGCCTGTGGCCGCGATGGTCAACTACGGCGTGGGTATGAGCGAGATCAAGATGTCGGATCTTCGCCACCTCTTTGCAACTGGACGCCGCATCAATGGCGAGAATCTCGTCGCTGTCACGCGCGACTCGGGCTCGGGCACGCGCAACGCCTTTGCCAACGGCATCTGCCTTGACCCGAGCTGGTGCGCCGGCGAGAACATCGGTGTGCGCACCGTGGCTGCAGCAAACGACCTGCTCGGGCCGAACTTCCAGCCGACCAACAAGGGAAGTTCAGGTCGCCTCGAAGCCACCGTCCGCAACCACCGCCTGGCGATTGGTCACTCTGGCGTCGAGCGAGGCGAATCGGCAGGGTGGCTCACGACGGGCGCTGCCGATGTGCTCGCCGTGCAGTCGGACCTCAAGGGAGGCACTGCCTTTGCTCGTCCGAACCTCCTCAATGTCATCAGCGGCAGCGTCGATGGCTACAACATCACTGGCCCCGCCGTCATCGCCACCGTTGGCGACCCTCGAGCAAACAGCGCCAACGTCGGCGGGTGGGGATGGGCGCCCAGCGAAGTTGGCGCGTATCCGAACCCCGTCCAGCCCATGAAGAACGCCCAAGCCGCTGCGTACCTCAACAACATCACCCGCTCGATTGCGGCCTTTGTTGATGTGCCCGCCGCTGCCGAAAACTTGTTTACGCCCGGCGAATACCTCGCGACGCAGTTCCTGCTCATCGCTTCGGCTACCTACGCCCCGGTTCAGATCTTCGATGGGAGCGAAACCTGCGTGCTGCCGGAACTGAATCCGCTGTTTAACGCGTCGCTCCAGAACTTCATCATCACCGAGTCGGGCAATGTTCTGGGCATCCCCAACTACCAGACGTTCAACTTCCTCAACTCCGCGGGACGCACGCCGGTCCGCACCGCAGGCGTCGCGTACTCTGACGCAACTGCCCCCGGCGGGTCGCCGACCGGACAGCACTACGTCGATCAATCCGGCAACGCAGTCAACTACAACGTGGCCCTGCCGGTTTCGAACCGCAATCGGGTGTCGGGCGACTTCAACAACGACGGCGTCCGTACTGCTGCCGACGCGGCGGGCATGATTGCCGCATGGCGTCAACGTCACGCCGCAGGCCCCGTCTGGGCGCCCGGAACCAACGCCATCATTGAGATGCTTGGCGACTTCGATGGCGACGGGAACTTCGATGCCGATGACATCCGTTACTGGGCTGACGGGCTTGTCCTTGTCAATGACATGCTCAATCGTGAAGTTGGTTTCACGGCTGTGGACAACGCCTTCGGCAGCAACTTCTTCGGTACAACGCTCGTCACCGGTGCCGCCTATACCCCCGGTGCCAGCCGCGCCGACATCGCAGGCCCGGCGAGCCTGCACACGCCCGGGTTCGCGCCGATCGGCCACGACGGTGTCGTTGATATGAACGACATCGATTACATCTATCAGAACTTCGGAAACTGGATGGGAACCAGCATCCATACATCTCTGGATGACGCCGTGAACATGGACCTCTCGGCCGACATGAACGGCGATCTGATCGTTGACTGCGAAGACATTCGCGTCGTCGTCGAAGACATCCTCGGCACAGTCATGGGCGACGTGAATCTCGACGGAGTCTACAACTCGGTTGACTGCGCCATCATCCGCGCTAACGCCGGAATGACCAACGTCGGATACAGCGGAGGCGACGTCAACTGCGACGGCATCGTCAACGTCTATGACCTTCGCTGCCCCGTCGATCTCAACTGCGACGGCGTGCTGGACTTCTTCGACGTTCAGGCTTTCCTGCAGAGCTTCTCGGGCGGGAGCATGTTCGTCGATTACAACGGCGACGGCAGGCTCGACTTCTTCGATGTCCAGGCATTCCTGCAGTTATTTTCGGCCGGATGCAACTGACCCGTAGACGCGGCCATGGCACTGACATTGCCTGATGCTTCATTTCCGCTGCCCGCTCCAACACCAAGGGGCGGGCAGCGGTCGTTGGTACAGTCCCGATTCGTATTCGCAAGCCTCGCATGAGGGCCTGCAATTTGATTGCTCTGAGCACCGTGAGCCGATGTCGCTCGCCTGCGAATCGAATTATCGGCTCCATCACCCGTTTGCCATCGAGCGTTCGATCGTGTAATCTGAATGAAAGGAGCACGATCATGATCGGAGTCCGCGATCTTCCGATTGCCTTCGCACTTGTGTTCACCGCGATTACCGCCCTGCCTGGCAACATTGCCACCAGCACGCCATCGGAGGAGGTAACAAGCCAGCCGACCTTGCCCGACGGCGTGCGGACCTGGACTTTCTCGCCCTACGGCGAAGGAGCATGGATGCGGGCCACCTTCAGCCCGCGTGGCAACACGCTCTGTTTGTCTGACTTCGGCCTGCTCTGGTCATTTGATGTACGCACTGGGCGGCTCCTGCCGTCGGGCGACGCGCACACCTTCACCTCGTCGGTGATGTCCAGCACGGGCACCATGTTCCTTGGCATCACAACGCCGCAGTCCGCCGAGATCCCCCCGACACAAATCCTGATTGACGCAGCAACCGGGCGTTCGCGCGGCGACTGGAAAGGACCTCTGCCGTCTGCTCCATTCTCGGCTCAAGGCCGGCAGCGACCGGGACTCGGCGAAACCATGGCTGTCACGCTCGTCGATATCGCCCCCGATGGCTCCGCATTTGCAGCGGCATACGCCGAACACCCTCGCAACAGCACCCGTTTCCTCGCGACCCTGCGCACGCGACTACCAGAAGGCGCGAAAATGCCCGTGACCATAGACCGCGTTGCCATCGGCGATCCGCGCAGCGGTGCTGTTCAGCGTGTGCTCGAATCTCCGCTGACCGATCGCAGGATCGGGCCTCGCGACTTTGAAAAGTCAGACACGACCGACAGCCTCGGAATCGGATGGCTCGCTTTCTCCCCGAACGGTGCGAAGCTCGCCGCGTACGTCCGTACAGGTTCGATCATCGTCTGGGATGTTTCCAACGGCGCTGTGCTGGCAGTGCTCGACACCGGCGCATCGCGGCGACACCCGTTTGTGCCCGCGTTCACATGGTTGGCTGACAACGACACCATTTACTCGTATCCGTCGCACGACACCGTGGTCAAGACCGGCGATCGACTGATGATCCGCGCCAGCGTCGATGCCGCGCAAGTTACGCCCGTCCGGTGGACCGTTCCGTCAGTGGCAAGCCCACCCGGCCCCGGCGGACTGCCCGCACACGAACGCCCGCTCGACGCGAGTCAAGGGCAAGCGCACCAGCCGCAGGTTACCGTTTCGCCCGATGGACGCTACGCCCTGAGCGGGGCCGCCAGCCGTCGCGAGGGAGGACGCATCGTTGGCGGCCTCGGCGTGGTCGATCTCGAATCGACTCAACTCATAGGCATCGTTCCGCTTTCATATGCGCCTCTCACAGCGTTCTCATCAGACAGCCGGCAAGTCGCCATCGTTGCCCGATCGGGCACCATATTTCTGATGCCCACCGAAACACTCTTGGCCATGGCACGCGACGAAACCGCAATGCCCGATGTAACTCCACAGACGGTCCTTCGCAAGCCGCCACCTCCCCAGACGAATCGCAGAGGCAGAAGCCTGCCCGATTGAATCTGTTCAGGCCGCGCTGAATCCGCCGCAAATTGCCTTTACTCACATCCCGCAGCAAACGCAGCGAGGAACACCGAGACGTCGAAGAAATCCAGCACGCCGTCGCCATTGAAATCGGCACTCAGGTCGCCCTCGGCAAACGCGCCGAGAAACACGTTCACATCAAAAAAATCGAGCGAACCATCGCCATTGAGGTCAACCACACACGGTTCGGACAGCACCGTCACGACCGCAGCGTTCGACATCGTCGGCCCGCACGCATTGCTCGCAATTGCCCGATACACACCCGCATCGCCGCCCGTGGCGCTCGCGATCAGCAGCACCGGCGTCGTCGCTCCGCTGATGCGTTCGTCATCGACCACGGGCTGGCCGTTGTGCTCCCAACGGTACTCGATCGGCCCCAGCCCGTTGGCTGCTGTCACGAGCAGGATGTTCGCACCCGGTTGAACTTCGACACCCTGCGGGTGCAAGACCATCATCGGCGGCGTCCCGCCATTGCGCCAGTTTGCGATCGTCAGCGCGGCGTTGTTGATCGAGCGTGCGTTATCCGTCGGGTTCGGCTGGCCCACCGGCACACCCGTCGGGTTGCCGCCGAAGAGCACATCGGGGTTCGAGAAGTGCGCCCGGCGCGTCCCAGGCGAATAGGCCATCACCGAGCGGTTGTGTGTTCCGTTTGTCGAATACCACCGGCTCCCGTACGAATACGAAAACAACGCCGAGCCCGCGTTATCGCGGTCGTGTGCGCTACCCATGTTGTGCCCCAACTCGTGCGCGAACGTCAGGTTGCCCACCGCACACGAACGCCGCGTCACCGAAAACGCCGACGAGGCAAACCCCGTCGATAGATTCGTCATCAGATATGCCACGCCGCACGCGCTGCCGGTGTTGGTCAGCAGTGCCACCATGTCGGCTCGCACGCTGTTGCGGATCGCGTGGATCGCGTCCATGTGCCCGTCGGTCGAACTCCGCAATCGGCTCAGATCCGTGCTGAGGTTACCCGTTTCGGTGTATTCGATTTCGTCAAGATACACCAGCCGCAGTCGAGCATTGATCTGGCTGTTCGCGTAGGCATTGTTCGTCACTGCTACTGCCGATTCGGCGAGCGCGCGGATCGCGTTCGTCCCTCCAGCCCCCGACCTTGCCGCTGGCGTGTACACCACCATCACATCAATGATCGATCCGTCGTCGGCGCAT